>JAEHJW020000060.1_pt1 | contig 21397 bp, 22 predicted proteins | sample 9271431 | NCBI WGS metagenome assembly JAEHJW02 | reverse complement strand
CGTTCCGGTCGTTGCGATGTCGCCCTTGGTCGTGTCCGCCGGGCCGGTCATGCCGCCAGCGCGGAACAGAGTCGCGTACCACGCGCCAGCGGCGCCCGACGCGACGCCGAAATTCGTGAGCCAAGGCCGAGCGTAGACTGCGAGGGCCGGCGCAGTCTCATACCACTCCACCGTCGTCCATGGCTGCGATGCGGTATTGAGCGTCGGCGCGCTATGCGTCCACGAGATGGCGGTCACGCCGTCGCCCTCAAGCCACTCGACGCCCGCGCCCACCTGTCCGTTGAACGTCGAGTCCGTCGCGTAGATCAGCGAGAGGCGCACTTTCTGGCCCGGATGCACGCGCATATAGGACTGCGACGAGAGGCCCGCGTAGCAATCGGTGTGCGCGCTGCTGTTCTGGGTCGCGACCTTGACGCAGTACGCGGTAGGGCACCCGCTTGGCGCGGACGCGGCAGCGATGACCGTCGCATTCGCATTGAGCGACCAGCCCGCGCTCGATCCGCCGATGAACTCGGGGTTATCGACGACGTTCGTTCCGTCGAAGCCGGTCGCGAGTGCCGCGCGGCCACCTGGAAACGAGGCGACGCTCGACGTATACGCAGACCAGATGACCGCAGGGCTCCTGGAGCGCACGCGGTAGTAGTACGTCGCCGCTCCCGTGTACCCGTGGACGTAATGCGTCCCTTGGGTCTGCCCCAACACAGTCCATGTCGTGTTGTCGGGCGAATACTCAACCGATGTGATCGCAACCGCTGCGGGGTTCGGGACCGTCCACGATAGGTGATTCCCGTCGGTCGCCCCGAACGCTGTCAAGCCCGTCGGAGTCGGGGGCGTGTCGGGAATTTCCTCGGCAGTCCCAACGACGTAGCTGATCGGCGTGATGCTCGATTCGGACACCAGTCCGCCCCCGTAGAGATTCCACGGCTGGATCTTGATGTAGACCGTCTGGCCGACCATCGACGGATCGACCTGATAGCGGAAGAACGTGTTATCGATCCGCAGCCATGGCGCGCCGATCGAGTGCGCGGCGATGGTCGTGCCGTAGCACCCCCGGCGAATGTAGGTGCCGAGCGTGTAGGTGCCGTCACCGTTCAGGGTCGTTGCTGAGTAGGCGATCAACTCCTGATCGACCAGCATCAGCGTCGTCAGGTTGTCGGCGTCCGTGGAAGAACCGCCCGAAAGGGTTCCGCCAGCATCGAGCGCGACCGAGAACGAGTTGGTCGTGTCGGGATCGACTGCGGAGGTTGCAAGCGCAGCGGTGAGCGTCCCATATCGGCACCCTGGCGAGATGGTGCCGATCTTCTGATACGAGATGTTGTCGAGCGACAGGAGTATGTTCGCCCCACCCCAATTCGGACCCGCTCCACCAACCCCGATCCATACCTCCGGGATGCCGTTGTTCAAGTACTGCGGCGCGCGGAAGATCACCGCAGGCTGCGTAGCATCGGGAGCCGCGTTCGGGGTGGGGATGTAGCCTACGGGAGCCTCGACGCTTTGGGTCGCTCCAGTTGCTACCCCTGCCGGGAACTCCTCGCAGGTAATCTGTAGCTCGTTTCCAGCCTGCTCGCTGATGGAGGTGATCCTGACCGGCTCGTTGACGAGTTGCGCCTGCGAGTCGCTCAGTTCGATCACGTCTCCCGGTTCAAGGGTGACGTACTCCATCGTCGTCGTGAAGGTGTAGGTGTTGCGGATGTAGAGCGCGCGTTGCAGGATCTGCTGCGCGACCCACTGCGCAAGCGTCCCGTTCGTGATCGCGTGCCCCTGCACCATCTGCTGCTGGCGCAGTGAGAAGGTCTGATCGATGTCGCCCTGGTCTTTGGCTTCCGCTACCGACGGAACGTAGTTGTTCGCGCGGTTGAGCCACTCCAATCGCACGACGTTGTAGAGGTCTGACAAGGGCTTGCGGTCGATCCGCACCCCTTTGATGTAGTCGGAATCGGAAAGCGTCGCCACCACGCTCGTCGGAGGGGTGTAAGTGACGCCATTGGCGGTCGCGGATTGGTCCCCGTAAGGAATGACGACGAGCTTGCCGTTCGACCAGGCGGTGTTCGAGTTCGTGATCTGCAAGAGCCGCGTGAGCACCTCGGTCATCGTCGTCTCTTGCTGGACGACGAGCGACAGGAAGATGTTGTTCGCGACGCAGTAGTCGTGATAGGTCGTGAGATCCCCGAGGTACTGGAACCCGACGCCGTGGGTGGTCGAGGTCAGTAGGTCCGAGAAAATCGCGGACGGATCAGCGTCGATGATTGCCGGCGATCCGGTGGGCGCGTAGCGGAGCAGTCCCGATATCTCGAAGTTGAAGTTCGGGACCGTCGGGCTTGAACCCAGTTGCAGATTGACGCAGCCGACCCAAGCGGTATAGGGATACTGGATCGCGGCAGCGCCAGAGAGGTGCGACCACGCTGCCTGGCTCGCGGTACCCGTCGAGAAGGTGCCGTTGATGTCCGAGAGGGTCGTTACCCCTGAGTCCTTCCAGATGGTCGCAAGGCCATCAACCGGCCCTTCACACAGCGCGAGTTGGAACGACGACGAGTAGGTGTAGGACGTCGATGATCCGCCGCCGCCCTTCCCCGTCGATTGGGTATGCTCTACCGACTGGAAATCACCGTACCAGATGAGCGTCCCGGCGATGCGGTTCGTGCCGTAGACGATCGGCAGTCCCATGCCGTACTGCGACGCCTGTAATTGCATCCCGTTATAGCGGGTTGCCTGCGTCGGGACGGTTTTCGGCCCACCGCCAAGGAGGTTACTCACGCGAGCCCCTTTGCGCGCCAATAGCCGGCGAGCCTAGGCAGCATCGCCGAGCGTTCGCGGCGCTCGACCTTGCGAGCGATCGCGCAAGCGTGAATGATGAACGTGTCGTCAAGGATCAGTGCCCCGTGAGCAATACAACGGCCAAAACGGTAGAGCGCGATATCAGCGGGTAGTGGTTCAACGCCTTCCGGCAAGCGAACCGCGTAGCGTTCGACGCCAGCAAGGAATCGCTCCTCATCCCGGTGCAGGAACCAGCTCGCCGAATACTCACCAGGATCAAATCGCTTGATGACGCCAGCGGCAGAGAACCACTCGATCAGCGACAGAGCGCAGTCGATGCCACGTCCTTTGACGGCCTGACGGTGGTGATACGGCGTCCCGATCCAGTCGATCGCCTCTGCGATGACCGCGTTACGAAAGCACGATATGTCCATGCTGTCCGCGCGGGCCAACGGGGTTCGTGACGGGTGCGTTCTGACCGTTCCCCGGCGACGTTGCGGCAAGTCCGCCGTACTGCGTCGAAGGATCGGGGACGTATGGGAAGCCGCGATAGTGCGGGAGGTTCCCGTGGGCGGTACAAGCGGCGCGCGTTTTCAGACACCCTTCGAGCGCGCTCACGCCATCCCCGGATGCTGGCACGGAGTAGAGCGGATAGACCAGCGTGATGACGCCGCCGACGTAGCTCTTGACGGTGCGCACCTGCCCGTTGTTCGCGCCGGAGGTGAAAGTCACCTTTCCCTGCTGGAACGTGCCGTCGGCGAGGTTTCCTCCGGTGAGCGTGAGCGGGAACGAAGTCGCGGTTGCGCCAGATCCTACCGTCCCGGTGTGCGTGAAGGAGGACTCGGAAAGCCCGCAAACCGCGTCACAGAAGGTATTAGCGCACGACGGCAGAACGTAGGTCCGGGGGAATGTAGCTTTCAATTGCGCAAGCGGGGACTCGACGGTGAGCTTGATCTGCTTGCCTTGTAGCTGGATCTGGCCGACGTAACCTATAAACCACGACACGGACCCCACCGAGGTATCCGTCCACGAATCGGATATGAATCGGTCGATCTCGACCTTCGCGAAGTCGAAAAGGTTCTGCCACGCGGATTTGACCAGCGATTGCCCGTTGATCGTTGCGGAGCCATCGTCGAGGATGGTCACCCCGATCTGATCGACATTCAGTCCCATCGACCACTTGGCTTTATCGCGCTGAATAGGGGGGCCAACGGCAAAGGTGTTGCCGCTCACCGTGAGGGGCGCGTTGCTCGTCGTCCAGCGCAGAACGGTGCCATTGAGGAGCGTGATCGTGAAAAGATCAGCAACGACGAACGGCCCACCCGTGTTGAGGACCGTCTGTAGCGCGCTAGAAATCGTCCTCACCAGTACGTCTCCAACGAGACGCTCTTTGTCTTGTAGAGCTGGTACATGAATTGCTCGAAGTCCTCGGTGCCTTTCGAGAATCGACACTGGAAGTAATAAGAACCTGTCCAGGTGAGAGCCGTCCCTGATGCGGGAGCGGTCGCGAATGTGACGTAGCCATTCGACGGGCTGTTGAATGTCGCTGTCTGTGCGGTTCCGTTCACATAGGCGTGAGTCGTGCCGAACGCCGCAGCGATTGGCTCGGAGAATCCGCCATATGAGCGAAGTAGCTGGAAGGTTGTGGTCGCGCCGTCTCCAGTCCCAATCCCTTGAGCGGTCACGCTGTCGTTGCCCGGGCCAGCGTCGAACAGGAACGGCGTGACGTTGCCCTGCTGCTGGTTGAAGAACGCGAGGAGCGTGTTGAAATCGGCTTGAGCGAGGGTCGCGTACTGGACGACGAACTTATAGAGGGGGTATTGCTGGTACGTGGCGGCGACGACGCGACCGCTCACCGTTTTCTGGATCTGCGAGTTCCAGACGGGCGAGATTGTCGGCGTCCAGACGTAGCCGCTCAGGGTCGGGTAGACGTTCACGCGAACGCCCCGATCCGCATGATGTGCTGGATGCCAGCGGCGAGTGCTTCAGGATTGCGCTGAATCGAGTCGTGGAAGCTCTGCGAGTCGATCGCGCTGATGTGGTAGTGGTGTTCCACGGAGCCGCCACCCTTCGCGCGGCCAGAGAGTGCCTCGCGGATCGCGTCCGACTGCGGCGGCGGCAGGATCATCTCGTTCCGGTGAACCATCGCCGGCATGTCGTGCGGTATGCTCCACGCGCCTACGTCGAAGGACGCGAGCGACTCGTAGGCTCCCACTGCGGCAAACGCCGTCGCAGCCGCTACCGGGGCAAGGACGGGTCCGACGTATGGGATACCGACGACGGCGCTGTAAGCCCCCGCTGCGGCCTTCGCGGCGTCCGCCCGGATGGTCGCCATGTTGAGCAGGCTCGCGCTCGCTTTCTCCGTCGCGTGCGCTCCCTCGACTACCGCAAGGCGCGTAGATGTTCCCGCCATCGTCGCTAGTGTTTTCTGCGCCTCGCTCGCGATCCACTGGACAGCCGACTTGATCGCGACGTCGATGTATTTCAGCAGGATCGAGTCGAGCATCCGGCTTACCGCCATCTGCATCGTCTGCGTGCCCTGGATGATGCCGTTGATCGAGGTCGTGAAGGCCGACGTGATCGGCTCGACCATCTTTTGAAATGCCTGCGCCTGCTTTTGCGCCGCCTGCTCGGCAGCCTTAGCCATCTTCTGCGCGTGCTGATCCTGCAACGCCTCGATCTCGGCGTTGATGCGCGCGATCTCGACGGGCTTCCCCTTCTCTAGCGCGAGTTCCTTCTGGTACTCGGCAAGCTGGGCCGTGTACTCGTCGTCGTAGAGCTTCTTCTCGTCGGCGAGTTCCTGCGCGTGGGTGATCTTGCCCTCGGCCTCCTCGGTGCGCAGTTGCTCGATGTGGATCTGGAGCATCGCTTGGGCGTGGCGACGTGCGGCGTTCTCCTCGATGGAGTTGATCTGGCTGGCGATGCGCGCCCGCTCGTCCGCATCCCGCTGCAAGCCGCTCAAGATGCGGCCATCTTCGGCGAGTACGCGATCCGCATACGCAGTCGTCTCGCGCGGGATGTGCATCGAGACGGTATGCTCGGCGTGGGACTTCTTGGCGCCCGTGCCGTACTTCGCTTCGATCGCGTTGTCGGTTGCCGCGTTCGCCGCGGCGCTCGCCTTGGCGGTCGCCTGCTCTTGCGCCTCCTTGCGCTTTAGGGCTGCGATCTCCGCGTCGATCTGCGCGATGTAGGCTTTCGAGTACGGGATGAAGCCGGAGTCGGTCGCAACGCCGCCCTGCGCCAACGTGGCTTGTAGCTTGGCGATCTGCTCGGCGTAGGTTCCCTTCGCGCCCCACGACTCGACCGCGTTCAGTGCTCCAGAGACAGCCCGCTTGACGTCATCCCACCCGCGCGCGAGGTAGCCTTCATCCTTGACCGCCTGCTCGGCACCCGAATGCATGTGCGAATAGAACGCCTGCACGATGGCGTCGGTCGCTTCGGTCGCTTTCCCTTCCTTGCGCAGATTCTCGATGTTCGTGAACTGCGCGAGACTCAGGAAGTGATATTGCTCATTCGCCTTGATGAGCTGCTGCGTGGTGGCGTGCGCGAGGGTTCCGACGTACTTCGCAGCTTGGTCGGTGCTCTGGCCGGTGAGAGCTGCGAAATCGACGACCGCCTGCGCGGCATCCTGGAACGCCGTCCCGCTCACTTCCCCCGAGCGCGCTAGGTCGAGGATTGCCTGCCGAGCGTCGCCGATGGTCGTCTCGCCCCCGGCCAGGGTCGAGGCCATCTGCTGGAGTTGGTCCTGCGTGAGGCCGGCAGCATCGCCGGTCGCAAGGAGCGCGCCCTCAAGCTCCTGCGAATGGACCGACCCAACGATCGCGGCAGCCCCGAGGCCACCGAGTGCAGCCGTAACCCCGATGATCGTGAGGCCGAGCGGCGACATGATCGCGGACAGCAGCCCGGTGGACGCGCTCATCCGGGCAAGCCCATAGGCTGCCATCCCGGCATTGCCGCGAGCCAAGCCCGCGACGGCCTCCGTCAAGCCGATGGTAGCTCCGGTATTGCCGACCTTCGCCGCGGTGTTTACGGCCTGGGCAGCCGTGTCCGCATCGGCAGCGGCGGCGGATGCTTCCAGCGCGCCGGCATTCTCCAACTGCGCGGCCGTGTTCTCGTAGGCCGCATCGGAGGATGTGCGCTCGGCCGCGACCTGAGCGGCCATCGCCTGAGCCTGCGAGGCAGCCGCGAAATCATCGACCTCCAACGCCTCTTTCTGCACCTCCGAAAGCGCGGTGTAGTAGGCCATCGCGTTGGCGAGGTTCGCATCCCGCGCGACGTTGAGCGCGTCGTATGCCGCGATGATCTGCGCGGTGCTGGCCGCTTGGCCGTCAGCAAGCAACTGCGCAGCGCGCGTCTGAGCGGCAACGAAGGCATCGTTCGACGCAGCATAGGCAGATGCAGCCTTGGCAGCCGCCGCTTGCAACTCCGCGCTGAAGGCGTTGAGCGTTGCGGTCGCCTCTGCCGTGCCGGCTTGCACGCCGTCGGCGTTCGCGATGATTGCAACGCGGATTTCTTCGTCGAAGCCTGCCACATTAGCCCCTTGTTACGAGCGCCTTCAGTTCGTCATCCGTCAGTTCGCGCCGCTCGGTGGATTCGAGGTATCCGTGCGCACGCATGTAGCCCTCGACGAGCCATTGCGTAGGCGGATGCTTCTTCCAGTACGCCGAGAGGTCGGCGACATCGCTCCAAGTCAGGTCGAGGATGTCCCCGACTCGCCAGCCGGTTGCGTTGACGAGCCAGCCGAGGATGTCGGATCGGGTGACGGGCTCGGGCTCGGCTCCAAAGGGCGGCGCGTATACCCCGACTGCGGCAATGCCGCGCCAACGATCGAGCCGATGTCGGCAAGGGATGCCGTGTCGAGCAGTTCGTCCTCGGTGATCTCCGGGTAATTCTGCTTGAGGATGTCGAGGGCGAAGGCGATGAGGAGCCGGTTGCCTTCCTTGGCGTCGATCCCTTTGCCAGGCTGGAGCGCCTCGAAAGCACGCTCGTGCCGGAAGTGAAGCCGAAGCGTCACTCCCGGCACGACGTACTCGCCGCGCAAGACCTTTACGGTTGTGCCTTCCATCAGACGTCGGTGTAGATGGTGAGCGGCGAACCGCCGTTCGGTGCGAAGCAATCGAAGTCCATCTCGCTGATCGCGAACTTCGCCATCGAAGTCGGCAGAGAGAGCTTCGATGCGATGCAGTTCGAGAGCAGGAACCGCTCGCCCGTGCCGTTCCAGGAACGCTGGAGGATGACCGAGAATACCGGCTGCACACCCTGCAACTGGTTCGGAATCACCATCGTCGAGCCGACCGATGCGGTCGTGTAGGTGTAGCTGATATTCACCGCGAGCCCCGTATCAGCAGCCGCGAAGGTGTACACACCCGCCGCAAAGCTGTACTGGCCGGTCGTTGGGCCGCTCGCAACCGGAGTCAGCGCAACGCCGGTCGCCGCGTAGGTCACGCCGAAGTCAGCGACAAACGTCGCGGAGTTCGTGACCGTCACGGTGAAAGGCGTCGAAGCCGGGATGTTGTGCGCCTCGTTGAAGGCGAGCGATGTGGTGCCGGTGGCAGGCGTCACGCCGAAAAAGAGCTGCGAGTACACCGGACCAGAGACGTAGCCCATCTTCGCCTTCGCGCTGTACTTGGTCTGCGAACGCGCGACGAGTAGCGGGGCTTGATACTGGCCGAACAGTTCCTCGTTCTTGCCGGCGATTTCGAGGGCCACGTCCTGCAACGCGCCGAACGGTACCGGGACACCGGCCGCAGTCTTGGCGATGAGGATGCCCGCGCCGAAGCTGGCGTATTGAGCGGTCTGAGACATTTCTGGTTACTCCTTCGACTTGATGGCGTCCGCCACGGCCGCGTGAAGCTCGGCCTTGTCGGTGCTGGTGATGGGTGCGGTGCCGGCGACGGCCGCGCGGTGAAAATGGCGGTCGTACCACCGCTGAATCGCGGCTTCCGCGCGCTGCGCGATGGCCTCGACGTCTGCGACGAACGCGCGCGCTCCGGCCTTCGCCTCGTCGGCGACTTTTTGAATCTCGGACATTGGGAACTCCGCGGGCTAGAAGCCCGGCATGACTAGGACGAGTGGAACGATCGCGACGGCGCGCTCACCAAGAACGCCCTCGAAGATCTCGATGTCGCCGTCGATCGCGACGTACTCGACGAGTCCGCCGAGGGTGTTCTTGATGAGGCCCGGCGTCGGCGCGAGTGCAGTACGCACCGCATCGAGCAGGAGGTTGAGCGGGGTTGACTGCGCCGCCGTCGGGTCTGTCTGGTAGGTGTAAAGCACCCAGCTCGCGCGCAGAGTCAGAACCGGGGGCGAGTTGGGCGAATACTTGAACGTCTGCTTGCCTTCCAACTGAAAGGCGGCAGGGAACTGCTCCGGGTTCAAGTCCTGGACGTTCACGAGCCGGCGACCCGCAGTCGTGAAGCTCGCGATGCCGGTCAGTTTCGCGTAGAGCGCCGCGAATACGGTTTCGAGAGACGTCATGCGAGGATCGCCTCTTTGACCGCTGCCCGTAGCCCTTCAAGCCCTTGCGGCGACTTCTCGTCGAACGAGGAGCGCATGTAAGAGCGTTCCGGCATCTCGACATCGGGGATCTGCACGCGCTTGGCGAAGCGCATGATCCCGTCGATGCTGAACGCGAGCGCCTTGGCGTTCCTCGCGACAACTTCGTGCGCTGGAATCGTTCCGCCGAACTCGTGAATGCGCGCGTATGGGACGCCAGATCCAGCACCCGCACCGCCGATGATCCCGCGCGGGTCGTCGCCGACGAGCGGATGGACGGATCCGGACAAGAGGCCGGAACGCCGGTGCAATACTTGCCCCGAGAGCTTGTCGGTGCGGATGTAGCCGGCGAGTTCCGTCGCCCATCCGTCGAGCCACGTCCTGGCTGCTCCTCGGACTTTCGTCGTCGTGAGCGCGAGCCGCTCGATGACCTCCCGAGCGCCGGTTACCCTGAGCTCGAGCATCAGTACACCGTGAATCGTTGGTACGGTGCGAGAGCCGTCTTGACGCTCGCCGGCATGTCGGAGGTGTCAAAGCCGATCGTCTGTTGCGCGCCGAGCGTCTCGTTCTTCTTGTCGATCCGGTTGCGCTTCGCCATCTTGAACGCGATCAATTCGATGCACGCCTGGGCAACATCGGACGGAACGGTCGCAAAGCCAGCCGTATAGGCGATCACGACGTTCTGGATGCCTCCGGTGAACTCGCCATACGCCCCGAACCCGGACCCGTTGATGTAGCCAGGGCGCAGGTAGAGCGAATGCGAGTCGAAGGTGTAGCCGCCGACCGTCGGCCCGGTACTCGCTGGGATCGAATACCCGTCGATCGACAGGGACGAGACAGCAGTGATCGGCGAGTTGTTGAGCATCATCCGCGCGCGGTTGTTGCCGTTTCGCGTCTCGGTGTACGAGGTGCTCGCGAAGGTGCGGTTGCAGAATCGCTCGATGAACGCAGAAGCGTTCGAGATCAGCGCGGTGATAGCCGGATCACCGGACGTGTCTGTCGCTCCCGTGTACGTCTTGACATCGGTGAGCGTGGTGAGAAGCGTCACGGCTTCGGCTCGACGACCTTGAAGCCATGCCGCTCGAGCGTCTCACGCGCGCCTTCTGGGACGGTGAAGATGCCGCCCTTGTCGGCACGGATCTCGCGCCCTTCGAGCGAAAGCGTCGGCGCGCAGCCTTGCGAACCACGCATCCGGATGGTGGGTTCTTCTGCCATCAGTAGACCTCGAAGGATGGCGCGGGCCGAGAGCCAGCCCGCGCCGTGGTCACGATCAGCCGTTGCCGATCCCGCTCAGGACTCCCATCGCGAATGGGGCGTACACCGCGAGGACTTCCTCGCAGTAGATGCCGTGCTGATAGGAGCGGCTCGTCAGCGGCCATTCGATGTCGTACCAGTCGCGGCGGATGTGCATCTCCGCGACGTTCGGCACGTTGTTCGACTGGTACTGCGCCGGCAGGTTGTCCGCCCACGCGAGAACCGTGCCGGGCGGCACGTTCGGGTGCAGGAGGATCGGGATCATCGCGCCGCCGTTCAGCGTGAACGGGTTGTAGTAGTGGCTGACCACATTGCCCGCGCTGATCTGGCCGTCCCCGGTGACGCCGACGTTCTGGCGCAGGAGCGACGCCGAAGTCCCCGACAACACCTTGTTGGTGATGTTGTACTGCTCCTGGCTGTTGACCAGCATCACGCTCGGGCTGACGCGGTACTCGTCCCACAGGGTCTTGAGCATCGCGTCGATTTCGGCGACCGAGCCACGGCCGGAAGCGGTGAGCGTCGCGCCGTTGAACTGCTTGGTGTACGCATTGCCCGAGGCGAATGCGCTCGTGAGCAGCCCGTTGAACGCGGTGCTCGCGTTGCGCGAGTTGTCCGCCGTGACAGCGGTCGCCGCCTGCGTTCCCGTCGCGAGGGGAGCCGAGAACGTCACGGTCGGGACCGTGGTGATCGTCTGCAGGATCTCCGAACCCGCCGTCCCGACGTACCACGCCCACGCGAGTTCGCCGGTCTTGGCGACGACGGTCGCGGTGAGGGTCTGGCCGAGGGTCACCGCCTGCGTCGCGTTCGTCGACTTGTTGCCCGAGCCACCCGAGAGCGGGAACGTCTGACCATCCTGGCCGGTGACCGTCTTGCTCGTCGCGACGCCGTTCGCCACGGACGAGTTCAGGTACCCTTCCAGGGTGAGGCCGACAACGATCACGCTGTAGGTCGCTGCCGGGAGGGTCGCGCCGGAACCCGCCGCGGACAGCGACGGGGTGTTCGCGGTGCCGAGCGCGAGGGTCGCGTTCGCGCCGAGGATCGCGATCTCCTCCTTGAGCATCGCCTTCTGGAGAACGCGAACGGAAGTCCGCGCACGCTCGTCCTCGAAGCCAGCCGCCGCCGACTGCGCCTCGAAGGTCAACGCGCCTTCCTCACCGAGAGTCGCGTAGCTCGCTGAGACGGTCGAGGCGTTCAGGCTCATCACGCCCGCGCGCTGGCCTTCCGGCACGAAGCCGGTGTTGTCCCAGCCGGAGCCGGTGATCGAGTTCACCTGCCGCCAGTTGGTCGCGACGCCGCCCTTCCCCTTCACGCGCGGGACGCGCTTTCCGAGGATGGTGATGACCGGGTAGAGGTTCTTCGCCGGTGCCTGCAAGTCGTATTCAACGAGGCCGGTGCCCGTGGTGACGGTGTTACCGGCCTTCGCCAAGCCGCCCGCGTAAGCGTCCTTCAGGAGCTTAAGGGTGTCCGAGGTGGGGTTCATTCGAGTCTCCGTGAGATGTAAAAAAACCCGCTCTCGGCGGGCTTGACGTGGAAACGAAAACGCCGCCCGAAGGCGGCGCTGTCAGGGATCGTGAAACCGATCAGCCCTTGCGGTAGATCGCCTTCGCGAGTTCGGTTGCGGTTGCCAGGTGGTCGATCGAGCCGTCCGCTTTGAGGACCGGCTGCGGATCGGCCGGCTTGTCACTGGGAAGGCCGACCGTCTTGTCGACGGCGGTGACTACGCCCTTCGGCGGCAGCGGTTGCGCCTCCAGTTGCTTCTTGAGTTCCGCAGCCGCGGCGTTGATCTCGTCGAGCTGCTTCTTGAGGTCGTCGCGCTCCGACGTCACCTTGGCGAGATCGCCAGAGGCTTTCGCCAGCTTCTCGGCGTCGTCATCACCGTCATCGTCCGGGTCGTTGGCCGGGTCGTCGGCAGCCATCGCGTCGAGGTGCTTCTTCGCCTCGTCCAAGTGATGCGCCATCATCTTGCGGTGTTCGCGCATCGCGCGGGTGTGCTTGCGGCCGACCTTCTCCAGATCGTCGTTCTCGGTCGTCATGGATGCGATTACCTCGGAAATGTGAGCGATGCTGTCTTGATCGTCGTCCGCCACGGCCTTCGCGAGCAGTTCACCGAAGCCGGCGAACTTCTCCGCATCCGGCGGACCCTTGCTATCGACCTTCGCCTTCCAGGCGGCGATGATCTTGCGCTTGATGGTGCCGACGTCTGCGGCGTCGTATTTCCCCGCGTTCTTCGGCATGTGGATGTAGCTCCAAGCTGCGCGGATGTGCTTTTCGCTGTCGAGCGGGTATTTCTTGTTCTTCTCGTCGGCGTATTCGACGTCGCCGTACTTGTCCTCGCCGACTTTCGGATCGACGTCGGAACGCTCGGCGATCTTCTCGACTTCCTGCGCCTCGGCCGCTTTTCCGATCTCGACCGGGTTGCGGTAATTCCCCGCCTTGTTCGATTCGGAGTTCGCGAGGTGCGTCCAGTGTTGCGCCTTCTTCGACTTCCAGTCGGCATTCGGGTCGCGCTTCGACTTGAGGGATGCCGCGTACTCGTGCGCGTCGGCAGCGGTTCGGTGCGCGGTCGCCGCTTCCTCGTTGCCAGCCCGTTCCTCGCGGGTCGCCTGGTTCTCGTGGTCGAACGCTGCCTTGCGGTGTTCCTTCGCCGACATCTTCTTGTGCTCGGGCTCGCCTTCGCCTTCCGTCGGCGCGAACTCGCCGCCTTCCGGCGATCCGGCCGGCTCGTGCGCGTCGTCGATCTTCGCGACGCCGCCCTCCGGGGCGGTCTCGAACTTGCGCAGTTCCTGGCTCCCGTCCGCCTTGATGACGGTGAACTCGGCTTCCGGATTGCACGGGAGGTCGACCAGCGAGTATTCGCTCGGGATCGCCTCGTACCGCTGCGCCTTCAAGACAGGATCTTCCCACTTCGAGCCGTACTTCCCGCCGATGCTGAAGCCGGAGTAACAGCCTTTGAGAACCTTGTTCCACTCGTTGTCGTCGACGATCTCGGCCTTCACTGCGATCCGCTTGTCCGCATCGTCGAAGTCGATCTGCTTCGTGACGCCGGCGACAGTCTTGCCGTGCATCACGCGGACATTCCCGAGATTCTTGCCATCGGTCGCCTTCGCGATGCCATCCGACCACGCCAGGAAGTGCGGCTTCGACTTGTCGTAGTCGAACACCTCGCCGGATCGGTCGACCGCCTCGCTGGCGATGACGCCCTCGACCGTGCGGTCGGCCTCGTTCACCTTCGTGAGTCGAGCGAAAATCTGCATGGGATCAGTCCTCTTTCGGTTTGCGGCGGTAGGCGGCAACGCAAAGGCATCGCGGATGCGCAAGCGGAGCCTGATCGCCAGATGAGAATCGCTTGGTGATCGGGATGTAGCCTTGCGCGGCGTTCGCCTCGCAGACAGGGCAGATCCCCTCGTCGTTCGACAGAAGCCACTTCTTCTGTTCCATCCCGACGCCCTTGGCCCCGAAGTACGCGCCCTGCTCGCGGGCGTTTCGTACCTCGGTACGGGCGATCAGCTCGGATCGCGCCTCGCTGAAGGCGTAGGAGTCGGCGAGTTTGTCGGCGAGTTCGTCAAGCGTCTGGCCGTCCTCAAGCGCCTGCGCGATCGTCGCGCGGATCATGTTGCGCGTTGCATCGACGAGCATCCCGCCGTCACCGTCCGAGCTGATGAGGTCCGCAGCTCTGGTCGATGCCCACTTGATCGCGTTCGGATCCTCGTGGTTCATGAAGTCGATGCCGCGCGCCTCGAGATCCGCCGCGATATCCGGCATCTCGGCAACGAGCTTGGCGACTTCCGTCCGAGAACCATCCGCAGCGACCGCTTGAAGGGCGTTCTGCGTGTCGTCGAACGCGAGGGTCAAGCCGGAGTAATCGACCGCGGCTGCGATCGCATCGGCTTTCGTCTGCGATTTCGAGCCGTCTGCGGCCTTCTCGGCCTTCGTGAGACGCGCTACCGCGTCATCCCGGACGACCGAGAGCGCGGTGAGCATCGCCGCCTTGATCGCCTCACCGTGGGCGTCCAGGGGTTCGTCGATCGACTTGGCGAGCTTTTCGGTGTCGCCTGGGAGCGGCTTTGGCTTGGCGGTACCATCCGGAGCGGGAGCGGGCGCGCCGGGTTTCCCAGGTGGTGCCGGCTCCGGTGGGTTCGCGGCCTGTTCGGTCTTGAGCTTCGATTGTGCGATCAGATCCTCGAGCGGCGTTGCACCCGAGGCCGTGATGATGACGTAAGCGTTCGCCCAATCCTCGTTGATCGGATCCTCACCAAGTTTCGCGCGCACGTCGTTGACGCTGTAGTTGCCCTGCTTCTGGTAGGACGTGAGAACCGTCGCCTGGATCTGCGGATCGACCGGGGCTTGATCCTGCCACCGGAATTCGAGCTGAGGTTGCCCGAGACGGTCTTGGATCAGGTGATCCATGACGCTCTTGACCCACGACTTGAACGGCCCCAAGCCCTCCTGTAGACCGCTCTCCTGCTGTTGCTGGGCCGTTGCCCGGTTCATCTGCTTGACGAACGCTGTCGGGGGCAGCGAGAAGCAGAAGCACACGATGCGCGCCAGCCACTCGTCGAACGAGTCTTGGAGCGGCGCATCGCGCATCATCGTCATTTTCGAGCCATCGGGGCCGAAGATGACTTGACGCTTTCTTGCCTGATTTCCCTCGATCAGTGTGTCCCAGTACTCCTGGAACTGCTCGATCTGCTGCGGCGTCCAGCCGGCAGGGACATTGGCGAAAGCCCCCGGAATCGTCCCTTCCGTGAAGTATTGGAGCTGCGACACCGAGCGGCGCAGCGCAATGTTCACCGTGAGGATGATCTGCTCGACCGGCGAGAAGCCGTAGAACTTGTGGACGCGCGGGTTGCGCGGGATGTAGAGCAGCTCGTCCCGCGTGTAATCGACCGCCGGCAGTCCCTTGATGACCTGCTGGTATGCGGGACTCGGCGGTAATGGGGAACGCCCTTGCGCATCGACCAGCGGCTTGATGAGCGCGCCGTCCAAAATCTCGAATGCGTAGTGTGCGCCGTTCTTGCGCTTCCTCGGGTAGATCGTCGGCGCGTCGATGACCAGGAGTTCCTCGACGAGCATCCGCAGCCATTCCTGCCAGGAGTGCAGCCCGTCGGGACGCCGAAGGATATCGACCACCGCTTTTGTCTGCGGATCGTCCGGTGCGTCCTTGTCGGGATCGACGTTGCCGACCATCCAATTCAAGCCGGCGAGTTGATCCTTGCGCGTCTCGATCGCCATGCGAACGAGGTCGCAGTTGTCCGCGAGCATCCGCAACTGCTCGAAGCTCGTCAGTTCCGAGCCGCGCGGGGTGTAGAAAAGGTTCGCGCCAACCGGGTAATCGAACTGCCGTCCAGCCGCTTGCGGTGCGACCGGGATCATCGGCTGATCCGGCGAGAACCAAACGTCCGGTGTCACCCCAGCGATGGCGTAGCGCACGGCTTGGCCGAGCCTTCCGAGGAAGCCGGTCTGCCGAGCTTGCGCGACGGTTTGCGTGAGCGACGTCGTGCGGGCGTTAGGCGGGATTTTCGGCATGTTTCTGCTTGGCTCGGTTCGCCTGCTGGCGGTAGTAGTCGAGAATTCCTGTCCCGTCGTTCTCAAGCATCAGCGCGGTGATCGCCCATACGAGCGCATCCAGCCGGTTAGGCGATGCTGCCGTCTTGTCCTGCGGATCCCATTCGCACAACTCGTCCTCGAGCCGCGCGAAGTTGCCGACGTGGTGGATGCGTCCCTGCTCGTAAAGGGCTGAGACGGGTTCAGCTCGGATCTCTTTGCCGCGCGTAGCCGTGACGATGGTCACCGCAACATTGCCGTCCTGAGCGCGGATGGTCGATTCGACCATCTCGCCGCCGTTGTTACCTTCGGCGATGATCCGGTCGGCTTTGCGCTCGTGGTAGAGCTTCACCGCTTGCGCTGCCCACTCGGCAGGCTTGGCGAGCGCCATCGTCGCGTCGTCCAGCACGAAGCCGTGGGTTACGTTGTCGATGTCAGCCGTTCCGGCGACGACGATGCCGGTGTCGTCAGAGCCTGCGACGCTCTTTGCAGCGGGGTCGATCGCGACCACGATTCGGCGAAGCTCTGGTGCTGCGATGACCCGATGCTTGTCGATGTCGGCGCGTTTCCACAGCGCCCCTGGGTTGTCCTCCAGGATCTCGCCGTCGATCTCCTGGCGCCCTAGCCTCGTGCCGTCGTACTTGCGGATGATCGCATCGACGAACGGCTGCGCGAGGTTCGCTCGGTTCTCGAGCGTGGTTCCACGTGTAACAACGGTTCGCGGATCCGCGGCGATCTCTTTGACGAGCGCCGTCGGTCGAGGGGTCGTGGTGATGACCGCCTGCGGGTGAGTACCAAGCCGAAGTCCTAGCTTCGCCTGATCCCACGAGTCCGCGTAGCGCCACGCGGCCAATTCGTCACACCAGAGCTTGCAACTTTGCTTGCCCCGAAGTCGGTCCGGCTCATCGGCGGTGAAGATCAGGGACTCGGCACCGTTCGGCCATACCAACTTGCGTTGGCTCACCCGGTATTCCGGTCGCTCCCACGGCGGGCAGATCGCGAGGATCCCGGACTCGCCGAGAACCATCACGTCCCGAGCATCATCCGCCGTCGCACCGATCAGGTTGACGTAGTTGTGGCCGTCCTTGATCCACTGGCGAACCGCCTCGGCACCGCTTCGCGTCTTGCCGAAACCGCGTCCGCACATCAGCAGCCAATAGAGCCAGTCGCCATCCGGCAGCCGCTGCGACTGACGCGCGACGAACTCCCACGACCAGGCAAGCGCGGCGCGCTGCTCAATGGGTAGGGCCGCGATCTCCGCTCGCGCCCGCGCCCGCTGCTCGGGATCCAAGGATGCGATCGAGTCTGCTGTCCACTTCATTGGCATCTGCGGGCTGGAAGGTGTGCTCGTTCTTCGACTCGACGCGCTCGATCGGCCTGTGACCTGCTCTGTCGAGGATCGCAACGGCTGCCTGAACTCGCGCCATCTCGCTCTTGGCGGTAGCGGCTGCGTTCACGAGCGAGAGAATCGCTTTGTCCGCCGCGGTGCGCAGCGCCTCGCTCTGCCGCTCAAACGCCGCAGCCTTGTCGGCTAGGTAGAGTTCGCGCGCCTCACGGGCGAGTGGACCGATCTCTTGGTCGGCCATCATCTCCGCGCCCTTGCCCTTCGCGGATCCCGCCGCGTAGCCAGCGGCAACCGCTGCGCCGGCGGCATTGCCGGTCGCGGCGTAGACGTTCACGAACTGCTCCCGTCTGCGTGCGGCCTCGAGCGATGCTTGGGTGATCTTTGCCATGTTTAAGCCGCGATCACCGGCAGGATGCCGCCGAGCGCGAGTACCTTCTGACTGTTGGTGGTCGAGCAAACGGCCTTCACCTCGTACTCGCACCCGTCGATGCCTGCGTGCACGCCGACGAGCGCCTTAGTCGATGTCGAGTCGATGCCGTTGTTGCCCGTCAATATCGCGCTCGGGCTCGGGTCGCTTCCACTCACGAGCGTGACCGACACCACGGGAGACCCCGATAGCGTCTCGCCGGTCGCGAGGTTCAACGAGAAGTCGAACGTCAGCACTACCGACTCGCTCGGGTCTTTTTGGTCGAAAAACTGTGCCATCAATGCACCGTGAATGAGCGAGACGCCAGGCGGACAGTGAACGCCCGCTTCGGGAGCGTCGCCGTGAAGGGGCGCGACCGAAGAACGACGGTGTAATCGGGATCAGCGAACAACACCGCTAGGATTCCGAGCGTCGCCGTTGCGGTGATCGTGTCGAGAGCCGCCGCCGCGAGTTGAATCGCCGTCTGTAGCGATCCCGTTGCGCTCGAGAGATCCTGCGCGGCTGCCGAGAGCTGGATCGAGGTCGAGAGAATCCCGCTCGCGAGCGTCGTGTCGAGTCCATCGCCCTTGAGCGCGATCTGTGTCGACAGATTCGCCGCCGCCGTGACCGCATCGAGCGCGTGCGCGCCGAGTAGGATCTGTGTGAGCAAAGCCCCGGTCGCTTGGGTCACATCCGCAGCCGGAGCGCCAAGTTGGATCGCGGTCGTGAGAACCGCTGACGCCGAGGTCGTATCGCTTGCGTTCGCTGCCAGAGCCGCGCCACCAGAGCCAACCAGAGCGCCGCTGGCGCTGGTCGTATCTAGCGCAGCCGCAGCGAGTTGAATTGCCGTCGTAAGCGCGCCAGTGGCGCTGGTCGCGTCGCTTGCGGCGGCGTCAAGGGCGATCTGCGTCGTCAGCAGACCTGATGCCGATGTCGCATCCGCCGCATTTGCCGCGAGTTGGATCTGCGTCGATAGCTGCCCCGCTGCCGTCGTAATGTCAGTGGCGGCTGCGGCTAGTTGGATCGCCGTCGTTAGAACGCCCGTTGCGCTGGTCGCATCCGTGGCGCTCGCGGCCATCTGGATGGCAGTCGTGAGCGCACCGGCTGCCGAAGTAGCATCCGATGCGCTCGCGGCGAGAGATGCGCCACCGCTCGCCGGGATGCTGTACGCGCGGCGGCGACCGACGGGCGCGAAGAGCTGCCACGGATTGCGCGAAACCGCGAATACCTCGCCCGCAGAGAGTGGACGATTCCAGATCGCGGTGAGGTAAATGTCGCCATTCCATGGACCAGTAACCGAGGCCGACGAGTAGCCGGAAACGATGATTCCGCTGCCCTGCTGAAGCGCGACCGTCTCTGCCGCAGAGGCTACCTGCGCGCCGTTCTGGTAAAGCCGAAGGTTGACTTGGTCGTAGGTTCCGACAGCTATAAACGGCGTCGTTGTCCCTGGGCTAAATACGTGGCCGACCGAATAAAGCGAACCGGCGCTTCGGATCATCAACTTGATGTTGTTGATGCCCGCCCCGCCATAATTCGCGCACATCCCGAACGTCGGCGCGAGAGCGTTGCCGTACGGCTTCGCAAGCAGCGTCGCATACGACGCCTGCGTTGCGTTCCCGCGCGCATACGCTAGGATCGTGAATAGCGACGGCGAGAGCAGCGCGTTTTGGGTCGGAAACGCAAGCGATGATGCGCCGGCCCAATTCGCAGTCACTCCCTCCGGGCCTGCGGTGAGTGGCGTATTGGCGCCGACCGCGCTCGCCGTGATTCCCTGGACAGCATCACGTCCGAGGCTTTGCGGCTGATAAGCGAAAATGAGCCCGCGCGTGAGCGCGTTCGCCCAGTCAATCCCGGCTACGGCAGGCGGCTGCTTCTCCCACCGTTGGTACCGTCGTCGGCGCAGGGACATGGCCTACGCCACTGATTCATTGAGTCCGACGATAGTGCCAGCCAAACTCGTGAACGCCGCACCGCTGCCGTTGTACACGACGATTTTGAGATAGGCGGGGAGTTCCCCGCTGAAAAGAGCTGCGATTGCAGTGAGCGGCATCACTAGCGTCTGCGCGGCCGCGCTCGGCACGTTCATCACGTCGAGGAGCTGCATGTTCGTGTCGTGGGTTGTGTCTGTACTTCCATCGGCGGGCGCGTCAGAAAAAGTCGTGCCGTCCACGGACGAAATCACGAACACCTTGACGAGATCGTTCGCAACCGCCGTCGCAGCAATACCCGCGCTCACGGTGACAACAGCGTCGTCCGCCGCGATGCCCGCGCTGCCGAGCGTGGTCGTGTTGACGCTGCTCGATACCGCGTAAGCACCGGAAGCGAGCGTCGAATCGCCCGCAGCGAACGTGAGCGCGGTTGCTGCGCCGCGAAGCGGTTGGGTCGTGGCCATGCGTTACGCTCCCATCGCCGCGATCAGGGTCGGCACGTCGATCTGGTCGCCGTAGTGCGACGAGACGCCGTTCGAGAGGAAGATCGCTTCGAGCCGCGTCGCGGCGCGCTGCGCGACCGCCATGAGGTTCTTGTAGGTCTGCGTCGTCGGCGGGAAGATCGACACCAGGCCTGCGGCGATGCTCGCGTTCGTGAAGTCGATCGGTGCGGCGGCCGAGGTCAGTTGCAGGATCGTCTGCTGCCACTGCGCGAGCGTCGCGACTTCGGAAGGAACTAGGCAGGCGAACAGTTCTGCGTTGCTCACGTCCTTGCGAGTGACCATCTGCGGCGTCGCGGGCACTGCATTCAAGTACGCGCAGAGGTTCCCGCGATTGCCGGCCGTCCAATCAGCAAGGGCCGTCTGATCGGCGTTTACCGCGTTCTTGATCGCGAGGAGATCGGACGCTGAGAAGTTCACGGGGCACCCTGCACTACGAGTTGAATCCGGAAATCCCCCGGCGCTCGAGGCACCGGCATCACCGCGAACGGCGTCTCAGCCGACCACGGTGAATCCACCGGACCCACAGCGCGGACAGCGCCGACGTAATCGCCAACGACCAGTTTCAGGCTCGACAGCGCGGCAGGCGCGTCTGCCATCGTCTTGACCGTTGCCGTGAGCGGGTAGACGCCGGGGGTGTCTTGTGCAGGACGCACGCCAAGCTCGTAGCCGGTGATTTCCCCGGCCTTGATCGGGCTGCCGTCGGTATTGAGCGTCGGCGCGGTCCAAGTGATCGAGAGCGTCATCCGGTTGCACCCGTGATCTTGAGGCCAGTCGGCGCGTTCGGGGTCGCGGGCGGAATCGCCTTCGAGGCGATGTTGGACGGCGCGGACTCATTGCCAGCGGCATCCAGAGCCGTGACGTAGTAATACTCCGTCGTGCCGGCAACCGCCGTCGCATCCGTGTAGGTCGTGATCGGTGTGGCCGAGGACTCAGCCACCGAGCCGATCTTCGTCCATGGACCCGTCGCGGACGTCCCACGGTAGACGTTGATCGACGCGAGCGTGAGCGCCGAGCCGTCGGTGTAGAGGGTTGGGTTCGTCCACGAGAGCGTCGCGGTGCCAGCGAAGGCTGCCGCGCTCGCGAGCAATGCGGCGATGGCTACGAGTGTGCGATGCATGGTAAGCCTCTGGATTTGTTACGCGCGCGAGGGCCGGGAGTGAGGGATTGT
>JAEHJW020008192.1_pt1 | contig 21403 bp, 29 predicted proteins | sample 9271431 | NCBI WGS metagenome assembly JAEHJW02 | reverse complement strand
CCGTCCATGGGCGTTCGCCTACCTCTACGACGCGCTCGTACCCGTCGCCCGTGAGCACGGCTATGCGTTAGCGCTACACGGCAGCATGGCACGCGACCTCGACCTGATCGCTGTCCCGTGGACCGAGGAAGCGGCGACAAGCGATGTGCTCATTGCTGCCATCACGGAGGCTGCTGGAGGCTTCCTGATCGAGCATTCGCCCGGAACACCGCGAGAGGGGCGAGACCCCACACTGAAGCCGCACGGGCGGCTCGCGTGGTCGATCCACTTGAAGGGGCAGCCATACATCGACATCAGCGTCATGCCGCTCACTGCCCGCGGGGAGAACGCCCCTCATGACATTCCGGAAAGCCTCAGCGCCCTCAGTGTGCGGACGATGGCCGAGCGTGATCGGGCTGCCCATGAGACGTGTCCGCATTCCTTCGTCACGCGGGCGAACAAGGACCAAGGCATCTGCGGCAAGTGCGGTATGTCATTCGCGGCCTGGCACGCCGCCGGCGTCTTTGCCCTCGGAGGTGCCGCGTGAAGCGCACGCCTCTGAACCGCACCCGTCGTCTCGCCCCACGCTCGAAGAAGCGCGCCACCCTCTACCGGAAGGTCCGCATCCCGTTGGTCACCGCCATCCTCACCGAACGCCCCATCTGCGAACGCTGCCAGTCTCGGCGCTCTGTGGACGTTCACGAGATGCAGTCACGGGGGCGCGGCGGCTCCATCAGCACGCCTGAGAACCTCACTGCGCTCTGCCGGACCTGCCACGACTGGGCTACACAGAACCCGGCCCTGGCGCGCGCGGAAGGCTGGCTACGGCACTCCTGGGAGGCAGCATGAGCATCGTCATCCACCTGCCCTACGACAAGCCACCGTTGTCGATGAACTCCCGCGACCACTGGCGGAAGAAGGCGTCCGTCACCGCCGAGCTCCGCTGGCTCGTCGCATCCAAGGTGCGCGCGCTCCAACTTACGCCGGTCCGCCACGTCACCCTGGAACTGCACTACGTCCCACGGGATGCCCGCAGACGCGACGAGGACAACCTCGTGGCGACCATGAAACCGTGCTGTGACGCCATCGTGGATGCGGGTCTCGTCAAGGACGACGCACCGCAATGGATGACGAAACGCATGCCCATCATCGACCCACCAGACCCCGCGAACCCCCATCTGTACCTCGTCATCACCACCGGAAAGGCCACGAACTGACATGGGATTGCCATGGATTCGGCTCGAAACCAACCTGCCGAGCAACCCGAAGATCCTGCAACTCGTCTCCGAAGGACGGCACCGAGCAGCCTTCGTATACGTCTGTGGGCTCGCCTACGTGGGCCAACACGGCCTCGACGGCTTCGTGCCGACGGTCGCGCTGCCACTCATCCACGGCAGCAAGAACGATGCCGCGCTGCTCGTCGCGGTCGGCCTCTGGCGCACATCTCCGGGCGGCTGGCTCATCAACGGATGGGCCGACTACCAGGCGACGAGTGAGGAAACGGAGCAGCGGCGCAAGCGTGCGCAGGCCGCGGCTGCGGCCCGCTGGAACAAGCCAGGCGAGAAGGAGGCGTCGTGATCTGCTCCCGCTGCACGCAAGACCTGCCCGACGATCAGTTCGGGCCGTCAGCGAAGCAATGGCCGCGCCAGCGCACTTGCCACGCCTGCAACCGCAACGCCGTGCAGATCAAGCGTCACGGGCTCGACGCTGAGGCGCGCGCTGTGATCGCGGCGGCGCAGGGAGGCTGCGCCATCTGCGGACACCCAGAACCCGGCTCTAAGGGCTGGGTCGTCGATCACGATCGCTCCTGCTGTCCCGGCGACTCGTCCTGCCCGAAGTGCCGGCGCGGCATCGTCTGCCAATGGTGCAATGCAGTGCTCGGCTTCGCGTTCGAGCGAGCGGAGACGTTGCGCGGTGCGCTGACCTACCTGGAAGCAGCGGCGGACCAAGAACGCGGATGCGCGTGGCATATGCCGGTTGCATGTGCAGAACGCATATGCGGCAAGCATGAGGTAGACGCATCCGAGACGCTTGTGCACGCACGTAACGCACGCACGGAGGCACTTACGCACAGCCTCCAAACCGCATCAGCAACCCTGCAGGCCGTAACGCACGCGAGGACAAAGCCATGACCGAGACCACCACGCAACCCAAGTCCACCTGCATCGCCTGCCGCTGGGAATCGGATGTGCCCTTCACCGGCCTCTGCAACCGCTGCACCAACCAACTCGGTGACGCCCTCGACGGCATCCGCGACACCTGGTACGCCGCACACGGCATGGTGCCGACGTCATCGATGGGCAGCGGCGGCAGCCACGCCTACGGATCCAAGCCGCCCGCCAGCATCAACGCCCTATCGTGGATCGAAGGCACCGACATACTCCTGGAGATGCATTTCTGGGAGCGCATGGTGCGCGAAGAACGCGGACTCATCGAACTCGGCCAACTCGGCGCCGTACGCCACCTCGACGACGAGATCGACCGGGCATGGAAGTTCCACAAGTCCCACCTCGACTGGACCCGCCAACAGCCATGGGCCGACGAGATGCTCACCGACCTACGCAAACGCCACCTCGAAGGCAAAGTGGCAGCACGCCTCACCGAGAGCCGACTCCACATCACATGCCCCACCGACCACGGCACCCACACCTGCGGCCAACACCTCACCATCCCCGACGACCCAGACGAACCCATCCCCTGCAAACGATGCGGCACCCAATGGCGCAAAGCCTGGCTCGAACGCGTCGCCTTCGACCAAGCCCAATGGCTCGACGCCACCTTCATCGAACTCGCCTACCGCATCACCGGACCCACACTCCGACGCTGGGCCGCCAACGGGCACGTACGCAAGCAGAGAACGACAGAGGGCGTCGTATACAACGCCGCCGACCTACGACACCACCTGCGCAAGACAGGTCGTCAGGATCGCGCAGTGGGCTTCGAACGACACGCGGAGGCATGAACCACTTGACAACAGTGGCGCTCACCGCTGTTAGGCTGATGCCGTAAGGCGCTCGGTGTGGAAGACCACCAGAGCGCCTTCCGCATGTCTGGGGGCAGCATGGTCATCGACCTGCGCGAACTCAACGAAGCCATCACACACGCCCGACAAGCCACCCTCAAGGCCCGCACGTTCGAGCAGCGCAAAGCCTGCGAGGACTACTGCAACGAGCTCCTCGAGCAGCGCCACGCGCTCGCCCAGGGGCCGCAAGTGCTGCTCCTCGCCCTGGTCGGACCCCAAAGCACTCATCGCTGATCCCGATGAGGAGAAAGCCCCGCGTCCTCTAGCGCGGGGCTTTCGCATTCCTAGAGGAAACCTCATGATGAAACCCTGCCGCGTGTGCGGCGAACCCCTCGTAGTGACAGCCAGCAGCAGCCCTCAACCACTCTGCCAAGGGTGCAGGCGTGCCGCCTGGACGCGCTGTCTTGTATGTGGCGAGCGATGTAGTAGCGCGCAATCGAAGTGCCGAACCTGTCAGGTCGCTGAGCGCCGCGAACTCAAAGCCGCTGCGCAGATGCAGGCGCGGGAGACGCGACTTCACCGTCACGACTTTGAATGCGCGTGGTGTGGCCACCGCGTCGAGGCAACGCGCGCGCATCGCTCCCCAGCGTATGACCTGGCACGCACGTGTTCGTCAGACTGCCAGACCGCCATCCGCGTCATGAAGAGTGGATGGGCGATGGACTGCGCATGGCCTCGCAACTCCTGCAATGATTGCGGAGTCGCTACCGGGAGGTACGCGCACCGTTGCCAAGCTTGTGCGGATGCTGCTAATCGATCAGCAATCGCAGCGAGTCGCGCCCGCCGTCGGTATCGGATGAAGCAGGCACTGATCGAGCGAGTCGATCCCATCGAGATCTACGAACGTGACGGCGGCCTTTGTTGGATCTGCGGTGAGTACGTTGATCTGCTCTTGCCCGCCACAGACAAGATGTCTTTCAACCTCGATCACATCTGGCCGCTCGCGCTTGGGGGCACGCATGAGCGCCACAACCTGGGCACTTCACACAGGCTCTGCAATCAGCGCAAGGGCGTGCGAACCTCGCTTCCCGCAGCGGCGTGACCGCCGGGCGGAAGACCTGAATAAACATTCAGGTAGGGGCGCGCTGAACAGCCCGCAACTGAACGTTTTTCTCTCCCCAGCGTCGGAAAATCGGGCGCCGAGACCCCATGGCACCCCCGAAATCGCTGCCTTGGGGCCCGAATTCGCCGAGTGTCTGCCTCGCTTTCTTGTGCTCGATGCGGTCTTCGCATGCTCGTGAGGAGGTTGGGGGATGCCGAATCGTTCGATTTCGACCGATGCGTACGGCCGTGCGCATCGTGCGCGGCGTGAACAACTGCTTGCGCAGGCGTTGAAGGCGGAGCAGTCGGGTTCGCCGATGCTCTGCGAGCGGTGTGGTGAACCGTTGCTGTCCTGGCAGCAGCTTGATCTTGGGCACAGCATCGACTTGGCGGTCGATGCGAAGGCGCTCGGTGACCGTCTCGAGCATTCGTCTTGCAATCGGAAGGCCGGCGCCGAGTTGGGAAACGCGATGCGAACGGGGTTGCGCGCGAGCAGGGAGTGGTGAGATGACGCCACGACCTGCACCGAAGCGGGCTCCTGCGAAGAAGATCGCCGCGAAGAAGGCGGCTCCGAAGCGTCCGCGTGCGAAGAAGGCTCCGTCGCCTCCACCCTCTCCGGCGATCGACGAGGAAGTGTTCGCGACCGTCTTGGCGGCGATCGAATCGGCCGTTGAACCTCGCATTGCGGCCCGAGCAGCGGGAGTGAAGCCTGAGGATTTCGACGCGGTGATGTCGGAGAACGAGGCTCAGCGGGACGCGGTTGAGCAGGCGATTGCCCGCTGTGAGGTACGACTGGCGGTGAGTGTCCGTGCGGGGATGCTGGGTTGGGAGTCGCATCGCTGGCTTCTCGAGCGGCGTTTCGCTGAGCGTTGGACACGCATCCCGGCGCCGGTGCTAATTGCACAAGCGCGGGCCGAAGCTGCAAACGACAGTGAGGCCGAGGTGATCGAGGAAGACGAGCTGGCGCGGATGCGCCGCGTGCGGGAGGAGCGTGCCCGTGACGCCGCAACCCGCGCAGCCAAGCCGTAGCTTGCTTGGAGTTCAGACGCCGACGCATCTGCTCCTCCCGGCGGACGTCGCCTATCACGACGACGAGGAACTGTTCGCGCTCGCCGCGATGGTGCGCCTCAACCTCATGGAGTGGCAGCGCGACTTCCTCACCAACCTCACCGCGCGTCGAGTCCTTGAAGACGGGTCGACGAAGTGGGCGGCGCCCTACGCGGGCCTCGAACTGTCGCGCCAGAACGGCAAGAGCGCGGTCGATGAGATCGTCGTGCTCGCCGCGCTGTTCGTGTTCCGCTTCCCGCTCACGCTGTTCACGGCGCACCGCGACCGTGCGGCGATGGAGATGTTCCGTCGCATCGAGCGCCTCATCAAGTCCTCGCGACGGCTCTCCCGCGAGGTTGCGACCTGGCGACGCGCGAATGGGCAGACGGCGATCGAGCTCGTCACTGGTGAGCGCGTGATGTTCATGACGCGGACCGCTGAGGGAGCGCGGTCACTGTCGCCGCAGCTCGTCATCGTCGACGAGGCGCAGAACGCGACGTTCGAGGAGATGAACGCGCTACTGCCTGCGATCGCAGCGCAGACGGAAGAGGGCGACCCGCTCGTGCTCTACACGGGCAGCGCAGGCGACCGCCGTTCCGAAGTCCTGGGTGCGCTCGTTGATCGCTCGACACGTGAATTGGAACGGCGCGCCCGCGGCGAGGAGCCGCTTGATACCCGGTTCCTGATGGCGCGTTGGGCTGCCGACCTCGACGTTGACGACCCTGGCGCGGCCGAGACGATGGCGAAGACGAACCCGGCGCTCGGGAAGCTCATCAGCCTCGAATACCTGCAGCAGCAGTTCCTCGCGCTCAACGGCCCGATCGACCCACGGAACTTTGCCCAGGAGCATCTCGGTGTGGGGGACTACCCGCGCGACGAGAGCGAGGAATGGGTCATCCCGCGCTCGAAGGTAGAGGCGGCGATCGACAACGACTCGCAGCCGATCGGCCCAGTGGTGTTCTCGGTGGAGATCGCCTGGGATCGCCAGTCGGCCTCGATCTGCGCGGCAGGCCGTCGCGCCGATGGTCGGAAGCATGTGGAGCTCGTGGCGCAAGCACCGGGCACCATGTGGGCGGTCGAGTGGTTGGCGTCGCGGTGCGCGAAGTGGCCGAACCTCGGCGTCGTCATCGATCCGGGCAGTGAGACGAAGTCGCTCATCCCGGCGCTGAAGGACCGCAACGTCACATTGCATTCGTTGAAGACCGCCGACTTGGGCGCCGCATGGGGCCTGTTCTTCGACGGGTTCATGGTCGATGAACCGACGCTGCGGATCCTCGACGAGCCGCGGTTCATTGCACAGTTCGCCGATGCGCAGACGCGCCTGATCTCTGGTGCGACGACATGGAAGCGCGCTGGCGGCAGCGACCGCTCTGCATTGCTGGCAGCCACATGGGCTGCCTACTTCCTCGACATCGCGGCCCCACCGCCGAAACCGGCTGCGCCAAGCCGCACCGCACCGCTGAAAGCCGTAGCGCCGGCCGCGACACAGCACCGATCCGCTCCGAACTTCCGCTCCATCAACTTCTAGGAGGCACGCCATGGCAACGCCATCCCGCCGCCTGAAGACCCCGAAGGACCTCACGCTGAACACCGGCGACGGCAAGGTGTTCGTGCCCGCCTCGGCGAGCCGCAACGAGCGCGGCTACGTCGTGGGCACCCCGAACCAGTCCAACTGGTGGAGCGACCTGGCGAACGAGCGCACATCCGATGTGCGCTGGCCGCTGTCGGTGCGCGTGTACGACGACATGGTGCGCCAGGACGCGCAGATCTCCTCTGTCCTGTCCGCCGTCTACTCGCCGATCCTGCGCACCACGTGGCGCATCGACGGTGCGGGCTGCGATCCGCGCGTCACGGCGCACATTGCCGCCGACCTCGGCCTGCCCATCGTGGGCGGTGACCCGAACGTCGCAGCGATCCGTACGCGCGACCGCTTCTCCTGGACCAAGCACCTCGAGGTCGCCATCCCCACGATGCTGCAGTACGGACACGCGCCCTTCGAGCAGGTCTACTCGGCCGGCGACCCGGTGAACGACACCGTGTACGCGCCCTGGCACCTGAAGAAGCTCGCGTTCCGGCCACCGCGCACCATCGCGAACTGGGGCATCCGACCCGACGGGACGTTGGCCTCCATCCAGCAATGGACCCCGGCCTACTCGGGCACCATGATGGTCGGCTTCGGTGGCCTCGCCGCCGGCCCGATCATCCCCGAGAACTCCCTCGTCGTGTACGTCAACCGCCTGCAGGGCGGCAACTGGATGGGCATGTCGGTCCTGCGACCGGCGTACAAGAACTGGCTCCTCAAGGACTACCTGCTGCGCACGCAGGCGCAGGTGCTCGAGCGCAACGGCATGGGCCTGCCCGTCCACACCGCGGCCGGCGGCAGCGAAGCGGAACTCGAGGCGGGCCTGTCCATCGCGACCGCGGCACGCGCCGGCGACAGCTCCGGTGTGAGCCTGGCGAACGGCGCCAAGTTCGAGCTCGTGGGCATCAGCGGCAAGCTGCCGGACATCCTGCCGACGATCCAGTACCTCGATGAGCAGATCGCGCGCGCCGTGCTCGCCCACTTCCTGAACTTGGGCACGCAAACCGGCTCCTGGGCGTTGGGTTCGACGTTCGCGGACTTCTTCACCCTGTCCATCCAGACGCACGCCGAGAACTTCCGCGACACCGCGCAGCAGCACATCATCGAAGACCTCGTCGACATCAACTACGGCCCGAACGAGCCGGCTCCGCGCCTGGTCTTCGACGAGATCGGCACCCGCAGGGCCGAGATCCTCGCGAGCATCAACTCCTTCGTGGCCGCCGGCGTCATCCGTCCCGACGAAGACCTCGAAGCGTTCGTGCGCTCGTCGCTGGACCTCCCGCAAGCCAACGGCACCCCGTTCCTGCCGGATCCCAAGACGACCATCCAAGAGCAGACCACCCAGGAGGGGCTGTGACCTTCATCGACAAGGCGAACGCCACCCGTGCCGAGCGCCGCTACTGGGGCGATCGTGAGCTCCCGACGGCGAAAAGCGACTTCTTCGCCGTGCTCACCACGCCAGCACCCAGCGGCGACGGCTCTGTCGCGACCATTCGCCTCTACGGCCCCATCGACTCGTGGGGCGGCATGTGGGGCGTCTGCACCCAGGACATCGCCGACGTCATCGACAACCTCGGCGATGAGGTCACGCAGATCATCCTGCGCGTGAACTCGCCCGGCGGGGAAGTCTTCGAAGGCTTCGCCATCCTGAACATGCTGCGCGCCCACAAGGCCAGCGTCACCGCCGTCGTCGACGGCCTCGCCGCCTCGGCCGCATCGGTGATCGTCGCTGGCTGCGATGAGGCCGTCATGTCGCCCGGCTCGCAGATGATGATCCACAACCCGCGGATGCTGTCGATGGGCAACGCCGACGACCTGCGCAAGGACGCCGACATCCTCGACACCATCGCCGCCTCGCTCGTCGAGGTCTACAGCGGCAAGGCCGGCGACCAGGACTGGACCGGGCTCATGTCCGCCGAGACGTGGCTCACCGCCGCGCAAGCCGTTGAGCTGGGCCTCGCCGACCGCATGGGTGTCGTCGCCGACAACAACGTTGTGGCCGCCCCCAATGAGCAAATGGACCCCGACACCGATTGCGAGGACGACGAGCCCATGGATGGCGCCGGCACCCGCTTCCTGCAGCGCATGGCCGCTGCCCACCGTCCCTCTGCCGCGTCCGCGGCTGAGTCAATCAGAAAGGAATCCGCGATGTCGGAGACCAATACGACCCCGCAGGTCGAAGCGGACGCGACCCCCAAGGTCGCCGACGCGACCCCTGCGCCAGTGCCACGAGACGAGAAGGACGTGCGCATCGAAGCGCTCGAAGCATCCCTCGCCGAGGCGCGCGCGAACGCTGACGCTTTCGCCGCGCTCAAGGAGAAGGACCGCGTGCGTGAACGCGACGCGTTCCTCGACTCCATGGCAACGAAGTTCAGCGCCGACCAGCGCGAGGCATGGGCCAAGCGTTATGACGCCGCGCCCGACGTCATCCGCGAGGTGCTCGCATCCGCGCCCGTCGTCGTCAACACCAACGAAGCCGGCTACGTGGCCGGCGCAGAGTCCCAGTCCGACACCAGCTTCGAGGCCGCGTACGACCAGTACCGCCGTCTCGCCGGCCTCAAGTAAAGGAGCCTGAACATGGCGAACTACCTCCCGCAGTACGACGCGGACGACAACCCGTCAATCGTCGCCACTGCTGCAATCACCGGCGGTCTGATGATCACCGGCGCCGGCGCTGTCGCAGGCGCTGCAGCCCTCAACGTCATCGGCGTCGCCGCCCATGACGCCGCCATCGGCGACACCGTGACCTACTTCAAGAACGGTGTGCAGCGCATCACTGCTGGCACCGGCGGCCTCAACGCGGGCGACCTCGTGAAGTCCGACGCGAACGGCAACGGCGTCACGGCCACCCCCACCACCGACATCGCCGCGACCGTCGGCGTCTGCATCCAGGCAGCAGCGGCGGGTGCCGTTGCTCTCGTGGACTTCAAGTAAGCGAGGAGCTACAGCATGGCAACGAACACCAACTACGCCCCGCCGTTCCCCACACTGGACGGCAACGGCAACTTCACCCAGTCGTGGCTCGAGCACGCGCCGCAGATCGTCCTGCGCGAACTGCGCACCATCGCGCAGCAGCACTTCGTGCTGCCGAACGTCCTCAAGGGCCGCATCGACGGCACCGGCTCGGGCGCCTTCATCGTCGAGCTCATGGAGTCGATCTACGCCGACCGTGACCCGATCCCGGTCGACCAGCTCGGCGATTACCCGCTCGTCACCACGACCGGCGCCACCACGATGCTCGCCAAGACCGTCAAGCGCGGCCTCTCGGCGTACATCTCGGACGAAGCCATCGCGCGTATGCGCATCGACGAGGTGCGTCGCACGCTCGTGAAGATCGGCAACTCGCTGGTGAAGGTCAGCGATACGGTCGGCATGGCCGCGATCGGTTCGGCCGTCACGCAGACGCAGGCCGCTGCCGGCAAGTGGGACGGGTCGACCACGACCCCGGATCCGCTGTCCGACGTGCTCCTGGCGCAGGCGCAGATCTTCTCGCGCGGTCAGGGCTACAAGGCCGACACCTTCTTGGGCACCCCGAACGCGGTCGCTCGCCTCACGGCGCAGGCCGTGAAGATGGGCGTCATGCCTCGCGAGACGAACAACCAGTTCGAGGCTGGCCTGGTCAAGGTCATCGGCGACATGCAGATCCTCACCTCGCCGTACCTCCCGTCCGGCGTCAACGGCATCGTGCTCGACTCCACCATGCTCGGTGGGATCGGCTTCGAGGTGCTCGGCGGCGGCTACGTGGGCGACCCGGCCGACCCGTGGGGCGTCGAGTCCAAGACGTGGCACGACGACGAGAAGGACGCCTGGAAGGTGCAGGCCCGCAAGGTCGCAGTGCCGATCGTCAACGAGCCCGGCGCGGCCGTGATCGTGACGGGCATCTTCTGATGTCGCACAAGGTGGCTGCGGCGGCTGCCGTTGTGAAGGTGGGCTCGTCGTCCCACGTGCTGTACCAGGGCGCTGTGGTGCCCGAAGGTGCAGATCAGGACGACGTGGCCCGCCTCGTCTCGCTCGGATACCTCGTATCCGACGAATCCGTCGAGGCTGTCGAGGAGCTCGTGCTCGAAGACGAGTCCGACGATGTCGAGGAGCCCGTGCTCGAGGACCAGCCTGAAGCTGCCGTCGAAGACGAGCCCGAGAATCCCGCGCCCGCAAAGCGCGGCCGCCCGCGGAAGTGACCGATGGTCTCCTTCCGGGCAGTCGTGCCCGTCTGGGTCCGCGTGCGAGACGGAGCCGACAGCGTCTTCCATGACGCCGGCGACACCGTCCACGCGGACGCGCTCGCGATCGACGTCGCGCACCTCCTGCAGCACGGAGCGATCCGCGCTCAGGAGGAGCCCGACGTCACCGCCGCCGGGTCCGACATCCCGGCAGCGGAAACCCCCGCGCCCAAGCGGCGCAAGACGAAAGAGGCATGACGGATGGCGCTCCTCGACACCGTGACCAAGAGCATGGTCGTGACCCTGCTCGGGGAGCGCCCCGTTGCCCTCGTCGACTCGGTCTACACCGACAGCCTGAACGTCACGCACGCCTGGTTCGACGACTTCGTCGCCAAGCGCGGCGCGCGCGTGGCGGCCGTGGTCGGTGCGAACCCCACGAACACCGCCGTCGCGCAGCTCGCAGCCCAATGCATCGCCTACGGCGTGGCCGCCGAATTCGAATACGCGGCCTACCCAGAGCAGCAGATGCAGGGTGGCGGTGGCCGCGGCTACTGGCTCGACCAGCAGTTCGAAAAGCAACGCCAAGAGCTGCGCGAGATGCTCGGCGCCGGCGCCTCCGATGCGCTGCCGCTGGGCGTGAGCCGCTCGTCCTTCCCGAACCCGCTGCCGTTCCCCGACCCGGCAATCCAGTTCCCCTCTGAGCCGAGCTTCTGGTGACCGACCTGCTCCACGTTCGCGAAGACGGCATCTACGTCAATACCGACGAAGCGGTCCGCACGCTCTCGAAGGTGCAGCGCAAGCTCGTCGAGAAGCAGGCGCTGCAGACCATCATGGCTGACGCCATGCAGGCGTGGATGTTCCAGGTCTGGCGCAACAACGGCGCCCCCGGCCGCCACTGGGCCGCCGACTCGCCGGTCACCATCGCCCTCAAGGGCGGCGCCAAGATCCTCATCGGCGGATCGACCACTCGCACGAAACTCTCCGTCCCCGACGACGGCGACCTGCACAACGACATGCTCGGCAAGCCCCAACGCTCGGGCACGGGCATGGTGCTGCGCCTGACCGAGCCGAACGCCCGCAAGGCTTTCTGGATGCGGCGCGGACGTCGCCCCGTCGAGGTCTACCAGCACCAGGTGTCCGCCTCCACGACGCTCGCCACCGAGAAGCGCACACCGACCTTCATGCCCAAGCGCAACCCGATGGGCGGTCGCCCAACGCGCGAATGGATGGCAAGCCTCGTCGCCGAGCTGACGAACGAACTCGCTGCAGAGTAGGAGCCGAGCATGACGAACGGCCCCCTCATCTCCGCGAGCCAAGTGGTCAACGCCATGCGCAGCACCCTGCAGACCAACTACCAGGCGGTGCGCACGGCGCTCGGCATGACGAGCCTGCCGGACATCAAGACGTGGAACATCATCGCCAACGAGCGAGCATTCACCACGGCCAACCTGCCTGGCATCGCGATCGTCGTGAACGGCACGAGCAAGACCCCCGAACGCACCGGCCCAGGCGTCCTTACGTTCGAGTATGACGTCTTCGTCTACGTGTTCGACCACGGCGCGTCCTTCGAGGACGTCGCCACCAAGATCATGGACTGGTGCGCACTCATCCGCGCCACCGTCCTGGCCTATCCGAGTCTCGGCGGTCTCAGCAGCTCCACGCACGTGCTGTCTGAGACCTACGACGAAATCCCGAGCGCGAACAGCGCGCGCTCACTTGGCGGCGGTGGCGTCCAGTTCGCCGTCACCGTCGAAGACGCCGTGGACACCGCGGCCATTCGCAATCTCGTCCTGCCGGGCGTTCCGGTCGGGTCTACCAACCTCACCATCACATCCCAGGAGTAGCAGATGGCTATCACCCTCCCCGGCGTCACCGTCAACGTGAGCACGGCGAACCCGGTCCCCGGCGCCCCAACCGCGACGGGCCGCGTGTTCGTCGCCTACGCGAACGCCGCCGTCCTCACCCCCTCGCAGGGCAACGTCTTCATCGCCAAGAAGGGCGCCGACGCCATCGCGGCCGGCGCACCGAGCGATGTCGGCGACGTCATCGACGTCCTGCTCGCCCTCGGCGCGCCCGACGTCGTCATCACGAACACGACCGCCGTCTCCTACACGGCACCGACCTCGACCGAGTGGGGCGTAGGTCTCGCGAACTTCACGGCCGACCTCGGCCCCGGCCGCGTGCTCATCTTCCACAGCGCGTCGGCCTCGTCGAACGCCTACACGGCGCTCCTGACGTTCGTGCAGTCCTCGAACCACACCGCCTACCTCGACGGCGGCATCGGTGGCACCGGCGCCTCGGCGCTCAATGCCGCCACCGTCGCCTCGACGGCAGCGGGCCTGGCTGCCAATGCGGGCGCCAAGTACGCCGGCATGTTCGTGCCCGGCGTGAACGTCCCGCGCTCGAGCGGATCGACCAGCCCCATGCCTGCCAGCGTCATCGCCGCCGGTGTCGCCGCTGGCCTGGACGCAAAGGTCGGGAACGCAGGGCGCAAGCCTGAGTGGAGCTTCGGCGTCATCGGCAGCGCACTGTCGGTCGCGCAGGTCTTCTCCGACGCCGACGTTTCGACGCTCACGACCGGCGCGGTGAACGTGGTGCGTCCCATCACGCAGCTCGGCAGCGTAGTGGCGCTCAACTCGTACAATTCGCTGGCCGCCACCGACGTCATCATGGTCGCCTTCGAGCGCGCCAACTTCGTGATGCAGGTCAAGGCCGGCCTCATGGCCCGCGGCGCCTTCTACATCGGACGGCCCAAGGACGCGAAGGGCTCGCTCTTCACCGAGGTCCTCACCGCCCTCAACGGCTACCTGACGCCGTTCTCCGGCCCCAACCAGCCGCTGTCGAAGTTCACGCTGCAGTGCGACTTCAACAACAACACCCTCACCGACAACGCCCTGAACATCAACGTCGGCCTGTGGTTCGCCGGTGTCGCCGAGGCGGTCACCTTCAACCTCGCCCTGAGCATCTGAAAGGACTGACCCAATGACTGCCGCCAACAAGGCACGGGTATCCCTCACCATCAACGGCACGCCAGCCGGCCTGTGGGCCACATCGGGCGACGACTCGGTGCAGGCGTCCCTGACGCAGTACCGCCAGCCCGACGGCACCCTTGCCATCGACTCGGTGCGCGCCCTCCCGCAGGCAATGGCGTTCACGCGCCGCTACTACGCCGCCACCGACCAAGCGAACGTTCAGACGTGGAAGTCCCTGGTGGGCCGTGCCATCGTCGACATCGCCGAGCAGGACCTCGACGACGACGACATCGCCATCGGCAGTCCTCGCCATTCGCAGGGCAAGCTGCAGCAATGCACGCTGTCGGGCGCTGACGTGAACAGCGACGAGTCGCGCACCATCACCATCGAAGTGCTGCGGCTGAAGTGATGAGCGAGACGTTCAGCGAAGGGGACGTGCTCACACCCGCCCCCGCATCATCCATCATCGGCAACTTCCGGCGCCTGCACGCCAAGCAGATCGAAGATTCCACCATCGACCTGCTCGTGCCCGGCATGACCGACGAGACCGGCGGCCTCTACGCGCGATTCCGAAAGCCCTCCTCCGAAAGCCTCACCGCATTCGAGAAGCGCATCGAATCCAAGGAGAAGGACCGCATCGTCGTCGCCAACGCCGACGCCCTCGCCCGCAACGCCGTCGGCCTCCTGTGGAAGGACGCCGACGGCGTCGAGCGCAGCATCGACCCCGACTTCGAGGACGGCTATGTCACGCCGTTCGGTCCGCGCCTGGCGATGCTCCTCGACCTTCCGTGGTCGAGCAGCGCCGTCGCCCTCATCCGCGCCATCTACGGGGCACGCGATGAGGACGGGCAGGTCGTCCACATCGACATGAACGTCATCACGACCGCCGGCAAGCTCATGCAGTGGGCGCAGGGCGACAGCGACGACTTGGGAAACTGACCGACCACGGCACCCTGCAAGGGGTCGCCGTGGCGGCATTTCTGGGCATCGACCCCATCGCCTACATGCGGCTCGACGCCCTCGAGCTGCGCGCCATGAACGTCGTCCTCGACCACTTGGCGAAGATGAAAGCCGACCACGAGCGACGGGCCACGGAGTTCCTCGCCCACGAGATCGCCAACCAGGTCATCTCCCGGATCCAGTGAAGGCGGTGCGCGATGGCATCGAAGAATCCCGGTGACATCGCGCTCCGCGTTCGCCTCCTGGGCGGCAAGGCCGTCGTCAAGGACCTGGGCGACACCGTCAAGGGCGTGGAGAAGACCGGCAAGACCGCCAATAAGGCATCGAGCGGCTTCGAGAACTTCTCCAACGGCATGGACCGGGCCGTCCACAAGTCGCACATGTGGATCGAGTCCGCGAAGGGCTTCGCCGCCTCCTGGCTCGGCATCCAGGGTGTCCTCGAGGCCAAGGACTTCCTCAAGGACACGGTCAAGGAAGCACTCGCCAACCAAGCCGCCATGCGCTCCTTCAGCCTCGCGCTGAAGAACACGACGCACGCCACCGACAAGCAAGTCGAGTCCTCGGGCAAGTGGGTCGAGTCGATGGCGACCGGCTACGGCTTCATGAAGACCGATCTCATCCGCGGCTACCAGCAGATGGCGCAGGCCACGCACTCCACGACGAAGGCGCAACTCCTGCTGCGCCTGGCCATGGACGCCTCCGCGCAGACCGGCAAGCCGCTGACGATGGTGACGATGGCGCTGCTGCGTGCCCAGAACGGCAACGTGGCCGCACTCGGGCGCCTGGGCATCGCCACCAAGGACGCGCACGGCAAGACGCTGTCGTTCTCGAATCTCATCATCCGCATGGCGAAGACGTTCAAGGGTGGCGCGAAGGCCGCCGCGGAATCGTTCCAGGGACAACTCGCGAAACTGCACGAGAAGTTCAAGGATTTCCAAGAGCGGATCGGGAACAAGATGCTACCGACCCTCAAGCAGTTCGTAGCCTGGTTTACCAACAAGATGCTGCCAGCGGTCGAGAAGGCCGTGGGGCAGTTCGAGCGCTACAAGGGCACCATGGGCGCCGTCCACCACGCCATCAACGGTGTGATCACCGTCGTCAAGGCGATCGTGGGCTGGTTCAACAAGCATCGCGGCGTCACCAAGGGCCTCATCGTCACCATCGTCGGCCTCTACATCGCGATCCGTGTCGTCAGCAAGACGATGCAGGCCGCGAAGGCCGTCATCGCCGCGTACAACTTCGTGACAAAGGTCGCCGCCCTGTACTCGCAGGCGAAAACCGCAGCCTCCTACGGCGAAGCCGGCGCCACCTACGCCGTCACCGCCGCGACCAATGAGGCGCGCGTCGCACAACTCGCACTCAACGCCGCCTGGCTCACCTCGCCCATCGGCCTCGTCGTCATCGGCATCACGGCACTCGTGGCGGTCCTCGTCGTCGCATGGATGAAGTCCAAGACGTTCCGCAAGGTCGTCACGGACGCCTTCCACGCGGTCCTGAACGCCGGCAAGTCGGCGTGGCACTGGATCAAGTCCGCGTGGGGCAACATCGCGAAGATGTTCGCCAGCGCCAAGAAGGCCATCGGCAACGTCGCGCACGGCATGTTCGACGGCATCAAGTCCGCGTTCAAGTCGGTGGTGAACTTCCTCATCGACGGCTGGAACAACTCCTACGGCCGCATCATCAACAGCGTCGCCAAATTCGCGTCCCACATCCCGGGGCTGGGCTTCCTCGCCAAGGTCAACGTGCACATCCCGCGGCTCGCCGAGGGTGGCATCGTCAAGGCACGCCCCGGTGGCATCGCCGCCATCCTGGGCGAAGGCGGCCGCGATGAGGCAGTGATCCCGCTGCCGAGCGGTGCGGCGCAGAATCTCGCCCGCGGCGCACACCTCACGAGCACGAAGACGATCACCACGAACGTCCTCACCCGGGGCGGCGGCGCACCGATCCACGCGCACGTGAACGTCGACGGTGAGGCGCTGTTCGACTTCATCCTCAACCGCACCCAGCAGGCGGGAGCATTCGCGTGAGCACCCCGAGCAACGCGCGCATCTACCTCACCGCGAACGGCACCACGCTCGGCTTCAAGCTCATCGACCTCGACGTGCTGTCTGGCGGCAACGTGGAGTGGGCGCAGAAGGCGCGCAGCCGCAGCAAGTACATGAACGCCCCCGGCGGACAGTTGCCGCTGCTGTACACGCTGCCGCTACGGCTCGACGGCTTCGCCAGCACCCCGGACAAGGACCGCTCGCAGCGGTCGGCGATGAACACGCTGTGGGCGTGGTCGCAGTTCAAGACGCAATCGGGCAAGACGCAGGACCCGCCGAAGATCACCCTCTCCGGCGGCGTCCGCGCCCCTTCGGGTCGGCAGTGGATCATCACGCAGATCACCGAGAACGCCTACCAGCTCAATGAGGCAGGTGTGCTCGTGCAGTACGACGTGACACTCGAACTCACCGAGTACGTCGGCCCGCAGGTCACCAGCCCGGCGGCCACCGCGAAGAAGAAGGCCATCGCGAACGACTCCGCCGCGTACTCCTTCCTCAGCAAGCAATACGGCAACGGGTAGATCGGGAGGCGCGGTGAACGTCGACGATCTGCAGCAGCGGCTCACGCTCACCACCGCCGCCGGCAAAGAGCCCGACGACTTCTACGTCGCCATCGAAGGCGACCCGGTGCTCACCACCACCATCGACGGCGCCTCGACCCTCACGGTGAAGATCAACGACCCGCTGCGCACCTTCCTGGCGCAGATCGACTCACCGAGCGAAGCCAAGAAGGCCACCGCCACCATCGACGGGACGTTGAAGTTCAACCTCGCCCATGTCTCGAAGGCCGGCAACACCCTCACCTGCATCTACGAAGACGCGCTCATCTCCAGGCTGCGCGCCATCACCTCCAAGCTCGTGATGAAACCCGGCACCCTCACCTACGCGGCCTTCATCCGGCGCCTAGCGAGCGAGGCCGGCGTACAGGCGAGCCTCAACCCCGCCGACCTGTCCCTCGCCAAGCGCAGCCTCGCACGCAGCATGGGCGCCAGCACCTCGAACTCCTGGCAGGTCATCGCCGACATCGCGGCCCGCAACGGGTGGCGATGCTTCTCCGACGGCTCCCAGCTCATCGTCGGCAACGACGCCTGGCTGCTGTCGCGCGGCACGCCGCTGCAGGTCGCCGAATTCGCCGACCCCGTCGATCGCATCGACTTCGCGGTGAACCCCAACGCCTCGACCCACACAGCGACCCTGCGCGTCGTCACCCCCTCGTGGTCCGCACTCCCAGGCGACGTCATCAAGGTCACTGAGGCAGGCCCGGCCAACGGCAACTGGATCGTCGCCAAGTGGACGCGCGGCCTATTGCAACGGGACTTCTCGAACGTGCAACTCATCCAGGCCACGAGCTCGAGCGCCACGGTGACGAGCCTCGACGCCCGCGCCGCGCACCGCCCGAACCGCCTCAACCTCGACCCCATGCCCGCCGAAGTGGTGCGCGTGGAGGGTACGTCGGTCTACGCGGTGCCGATCGGCGGCGACCGCTCGCACCCGCTCGGCCCCTGTCACGGGCAGAAAACGAAATTCAAGACCTTCACCGCCGTCACCGGCGTCTCTGGTTCGCCGGCCATGGTGAGCAGCAGCGAGGCATCGGCCGTCAAGCGCGTACCCATCGCTGTCGGCGACACCGTGCTCCTCGTGGAGACACTGCAAGGTCCGTGGATCCTCGCCGTCGAGGAGTAAGGAGCACCCCGTGCCCAGCACGCTGAAGATGCCGCTCACGGTGCGCCCCGACGGGTCGCTCGCGACGCTCGTGCAGGACTCCACCGACGACATCACCCAGGCCGTCGCCATCGTCCTGGCGACCACGCAAGGGGAGCGGGCCGCGCTGCCCGCCTTCGGGATCCCGTCGCAGATCGGTCGCGTCGGCCTCGACGAGGTCGGCATCACCGACGCGCTCAACATCTGGGAGCCACGCGCAACCGACTTCACCCTCGACGGCGACAGCGCCAACGCCGCCACCAACGCGGCGACCATGAGCGTGCGCCTGGGCACCACCACCATCACCGTGACGACGGGAGCCTGACATGACGCAGTGGAAGGACCTCACCGTCGACGCCAGCTCGGCAGCGACCACGGCCCGCATCCTCGCCGCCCTCACCACGAACCTCCCCGGCTGGCTGCCCAACGAGGGCACTGTCGAGGTGGCGTTGGCGGAAGAGTTCGCGCTGGAGGAATACAACCTGCAGCAGCAGATGCTCGCCTTTAGCCAAGACATTGTCGCGGCGGGCCTGTCCACTGTGTGGGCTGCGGTGACCCCGATTGTTGCCAATCCGGCGACCCTTACCGGGGTGACGTTGGCGCTGCTGCTGCCGCCGAGTGCCGGCGACGGGGTGAACCCGTTCACGCAAACCGTCGCCATCAACACCGGGTTCACGATCTCGGCTGGCGGTCAACAGTTCACGCTCCTGGCGGACGCGACCGCCCTCGTCACCTTCACGGTGCTTGCTAGCGGCCCGAATGCCGGCTCCTACGGCGGCACCATGACGGTGAACCTGACTGCCGTCACGGCAGGGTCGGCGGGGAACATCGCGGCCACCACGACTGCCACCGTCATCTCCTCCACCGGTTTGGTCTCCGGTGCGACCCTCACCGTCGCCGCGAGTGGCGGCACGGATGCGGAAACCACGCAACAGTTCCTCACCAGGTTCATCGCCTGGGCCTCCACGCTCCGTCCCGGCGGCGTCACCACCGCCGACATTGTGGCGTTGGCGATCACCGTGAGCGGCGTGCAGCGGGCGTTGGCCTTGGACATGTACGACCCAGCCGCCCCCACCGTGCCCGCGGAGAAGACCTCGACGTGGATCGGTGTGGACGCGACCGGCGCGGTCTTGTCGAGCGCCGTCAAGACGGCCGTCAGCAACGTGCTCGCCGCTTCCCGCGAAGTGAACTTCGTGTTTCACAACATCGATCCCACGTACACGAATATCGCCCTCAACGTCACCGTCACCCATGACGGGTCACACACCATCCCCGCCGTACAGGCGGCCGTCACCACTGCGTTGACGGCGCTCATCAGCCCCGCAACGTGGGGTGTCGTGGGTGGGGACCTCACCACTTGGACCGACCGTACGACCCTCACCGCGCTTGATGTTGCGAGCGCCCTCGGAAAGGTCGCTGGGATCGCCTCCATCGGCGCCATCACCGTGAACGGGTCCACGACGTCGGCCACCTTGACGGGGCCGGGGGCGCTCCCTTCGCCGCTGGGCGCGTCCGGCTCCTCCATCACCGTCACGGTGAACTGACGTGGCGGGGTTCGGTAGCCGAGTCCTCGCAGGTCTCGGCGTGGCCCTGCCACGCATGGCGGGTAGCCTGCTGGCCGGTCTCGTCACCGCTCTCACCACGGCGGCGGAGGACAGCGACGCACTCCTGCAGGCGTCGGCCGGCGGTTGGCCGACGATGCTCGACCTCGCCACGACGACGCAGCCGGCGTGGCTCGCGCAGCTTGCGGGTGTGCAGGTCGATACGACGACGAGTCTCGACGCGCAACGGGCCGCGATCCTCGCGCATCCGATGTGGAAGCGTGGCACGCCTGCCGCCGTGACGGCGCTCGCGCAGACATTCCTCACGGGCACGAAGCGTGTTGATCTGTTCGAGCGCGATGGTGGCAGCGCGTGGGCGTTGCGGGTGCGCGTGTTCACGCCGCAACTTGCGAACCCGGCCACGACGGCCGCCGATGTCAAGACGTTGCTGCTGCAGACGAAGCCGGTCGGGATCACGCTCGCAGTCGAGGTGTTCCCTGGCTCGACGTGGAATGACATCAACACGAAGTTCGCGAGTTGGTCTGCCGTTATGGCGGCCGCTCCAACGTGGAACGACGTGCTCACGGGCACTTTGTAAGTCAACAGCCAGGAGGGCGACACGATGACCGCAACGACAGCGAAGGGCGTTCCCTATCCGACAGCCGCGGATCCATCGGATGCGCCAACACAGATCGGGAATCTCGCGACGTGGATCGACGCGCACGCGTGGGGCGGCGTGCACACGACGACAGATCGCGACCTGCTCACGGGCGCGAACCTGTGGGCCGGCATGGTCATCTTCAACTCGACCAACGCTCGCCTCGAGATCAACCCGACAGGCAGCGCAGGTTCCGCGAACTGGTCGGCGGCGGTCGTCATCGCGGCCGACGGCGCAGCGACGCCTGGCGCGGTGTGTGCGGCGACAGACTCGCGGCTCGCGAACGCGCGCATCCCAACTGGCGCAGCTGGCGGCGACCTCACCGGCACCTTCCCGAACCCGACACTCGCGGCCTCCGGAGTCGCTGCGGGCGCCTACGGCGATGCGACGCACGTCCCGGTTGTCACCGTCGACGCGAAGGGGCGCATCACCTCGGTCACGACAGCCCTCATCGTCATCCCTGCAGCCTCTACGGCTGCGCCTGCCATGGATGGCGTTGCGGCGGTCGGCGTCGACGCAGGTTTCGCACACGGCGACCATGTGCATCCGTCGGACACGTCGCGTGCACCGCTCGCGTCGCCTGCTTTGACGGGTACTCCGACCGCGCCGACCGCTGCCGTAGGGACGAACACAACACAGATCGCGACAACTGAGTTCGTCCTGCAGAACAGCGCATACCCATCGGCACTCTTCGC
>JAEHJW020007107.1_pt1 | contig 21433 bp, 48 predicted proteins | sample 9271431 | NCBI WGS metagenome assembly JAEHJW02 | reverse complement strand
TCCAGACGCTAAGCAATAATAAATATGCAGTAAACTTTGTTTATCGGTGCGTAGATCCTTCAAGGAAGTTTGTGTTTATCACTCTTGGTAAGGGAGACTACAACCTCACTGAAGCACAGGCATCACAACCTCAAGCACCTCCTGCTGAAATTGCTGCAACGTCTATTCTGGTCGGTCGAATCATTGTCAAGAAGGGGGACTCTACTGCCACACAAATTGATAGTGCTTTTGTAACACCATTTACGCTTGGAACAATGACTCATCATGAAGATTTGTCTGATCTCCTTGGTGGTGCTGCTGGAGAACACTACCATCTCACCTCGGCACAGCACACCAATCTAACGGGCGGGTCACCTACATTTACGCATATCAATCTTACGTCAGCTACTGTAGGTATTGGCGCATTCACCGGACTATCTACAACTACACTTACACTTAACGGGTCTAGTCTCCAAGGTTTGCTCGACGCAAAGTTGGACGATTCGCAGGCTGGTACGTTTGGTCTTGATCTGCTCGATAGTGTGACTGCTCTTGACGCACAAACAAGTCTTGGCCTTGCTCCATCCAGTTCACCAACTTTCACTCACTTGAACCTTACTTCAGCCACTATCGGAGTAGGATCTTTTACCAGCCTTACCACTACCAACATCACGATTTCTTCCACTACCGCAGGCCGAGTTCTTTTGGCTGGGACGGGGGGAAAGGTTGTTGATTCTGCGAATATCACTGCTACCACTGCTGGGTTGATTAATGTCGGTGATTTGCAAACTACCAATAGTGTTGATCCGATGGTGGTTGTTTCCAGGACAGTTAATGACTCAGGAAGCGGGAATGCCCATTGCTTTAGCGATTCCAGCACTATTAACCGAACTGGGACAATTGCCTACAACAGCTTCGATTCTAGATATACCGTAACTGGATCGAATAACTACGATCATTTCGCCAATTTCCAATCAGCAGGAACTTACGGATCTAGTGGAACTTGCACGTATTTATATGGTCTATATACAACTGCGATAGTGAATACCGGAACTGTAACAAATTCTTACGGCGTCTATGTCGAAGATCCATCAGGTACTGGAACTGTTGTAAATAATTATGGTATCAGAATCAACACGCTGACCAAGGGAACAACGTCAAATTACGCTATTTATACATTTGGAGCAACACCTTCTTTTTTTAATGGTACAGTTACCGTAAACCGTCTTGATGTTGGCACAGCGGCATCTCCTGCGAACCTGTCTATTAATGCCACCGCTGGCCTATTAGTAGAAAGCAAGGCAGGTAGTACCTACGATTTCGCCGTCATGAAGCCGGGGCGTGGGGCGTATGTGCTCAGGGTTCCAACGGGCACGGCAAGGGTTGAGATCCCTGATACCACCGATGCATCAGCGCTGGGCACGGCATCCATTGTCACGCTGGGCGGAGCGTCAATTGCCAAGACTGCGATGATCGGCAACCATCTGGTCCTTCCGAAGACATCCGGTTACGGCATCAAGGTGGACACGACAACCCCAACTTGGGCATGGCGCGATCTGACGAGTGATCTGCATGCACGTGGGACGGGGGCGAACGATCCGGCCTGGGCTCAGGTGGGGGCATCAAGCCAGTACGCCTATTCCTTCAGCGCAACTGTCATGCAACAGGTGTGGGCCGTCTACCACGTTGATCATGACTCCGTTCCTGGTGCTGACTACTACATCCACACCCATTGGCTTGATGGCGCTGCGGTCCCAAACACCGGTGATGTGGTGTGGGGCTTTGAACTCACCTATGCCAAGGGTTACAACCAAGAAGCGTTCAACAGTTCCCCGATCATCATCCCGGTGACAACCACGGTTCCTGCGACTCGTTATCAGCACATGATCAGCGAGGTGCAATGCACGGCAACCAACGGGTTGATCAATCCTGCGGTTGTGAACGTCACCATCAACGCCACGTCCACCACCCTCACCGCCGCGTCTGCCCTCTTCACCGCTGCTGACATTGGCAGAACCATCACAGTCGTTGGGGCTGGCGCTGCCGGTGCGAACTTGAACACCACGATTGCAGGGTTCACCAGCACCACCCAGGTGACGCTGACGGACGCCGCATCCACCACTGTGACTGCGCAGAACAACTACCGCCACCGGGTGCTCGACGTTGCCCGAATCGAGACTGACGGCGTGTTCATGGCGCGTGTCTACCGCGATGCCGCAAATGCCGCCGACACCTGCACTGACGCCCTGCACTGCCTCTTCGCTGACATGCACTACCAAAGCACCGGCCTCGGCACCAAGCAGCGCAACGGCCCGGCCTTCTGGACATAAGGAGTAGCCGTGCCCGGCGTTGCGCGGAATTCTTTACATTCTATGGTCGCGTAAGATAAACCCTAGCATTCCGCAGCCCGAATAAACCAGATACAGACCACGCCAGGAGAAATAAACTCATCCCCCAACTTCAAGAAATCTCTACCCTTACCTTCGAACCTTGCACATCTATCCTTGGCGCGGCATTTGGTTGAGGAGCATCGTTCGAATTTATCGGGTAGCATTCTTTAGGTATCCTTCAGACAGTAACCAGATGACAGACGCGTACAAGGCTTCAAGCCACTCCTCGTGGGACATCCCTGGCGTGGTCCTTCCGTCATACCTATCATGGCAGTTCTCGCATAGATAGGCTACAAGGTCGTGTGCTTTGAGTCCCATACCTTTACCATCCTTCTGCCTGTTGGAGTGAGCACCGACAACCTGACCGTGATTAGGGACGTTGCAGGACATGCAGTGTGGTGTTTCTTTGGCTAGGTTGAGTAGGGTCTTATTCCGGTAGTTCGATATCTTGGGGCATGGCGTTCCGCTCATTCTTTGGCCTTTCTCCGAATACTCTAACCGTGTCGTGCCAAGCTAACTGTCTCGCGTCGTAGTCTGATATCCCAGTTCCATAGAACATGATTGCAATCCGATGGTGATACTCGCAATCCCATTCTTTCTTATCGGTTATTGTATACATCGCACCAATCCTGACCAGTTTTGTATGGTATCTCCACTTCGATGTCGTAGCCTTTGAGCCTTAACCTCCGCGCCAGCGAATATGCTACGTCTTGCCCGGTAAACGATGCGTCATTATCTCCGAAGATCACAACGTGCTGGCATCCTTCAGGCGGTTCCCAGTTCTCAAGGGTGGTAGCGTTGCATGCGGACCAAACAGGAATTTCGAAGAGTTTGGATGCACAGATGGCAGTTTCAATCCCTTCGGCAATTCCCATCATATATTCGACTTCGCTAAGCTGAATATTCCCTACAGAACCACAGGTTTTTTTGCGGATTTCAATGTCTTTGTTCAACCAAGTTCGGTGCATTCCCAAGTAGCGTCCGAGAGTCGGGTCATAGGACATGGGAGCAAGCATTGCTGGCAGCTTAGTTCTACTTTGGGAGTGAAACAGCGCCGGGTGGAATCGTAGGTAGGGAGCAACGGACACTGGATTACCGCATCGGGACTCAAGATACCTCCAAACAGGATCGCCTTCGGTTATGGGTGTTGACTCTTTGAACCACTTGATCATTCGATTGCGGTCTTCGAGCGCCTTGGCTTCCTTGCTTTCAATCGGTTGGGCTGGGATGTTGCCTACCATTGTATCTACCCGTTGTGCTGCTTCCTTGAATGACCAACCGTAAAGTTTATTCAGCAGTATCCATCCGTTGCCGTCACCGCACTGAGAACAAAAGTAATTACCTTCTCCCTTGTCATCTGCAAACCTAAATCGGTCTTTACCTCCACACATAGGGCAAGAGCAGTGGTCCCCTTTAAGAAACTCACTGCCCACGCCAAACTCTAGGAGCAATCCACGCCACCGACCTTTCGCTACTTCATGGGTTGGAACCACGTTGCTTGCCTTTGATATAGCGGATCTGTTTGTGTCTTAACCAAGATAGAACATTTGGCCCTGGTGCGATCTGAATTTCTTCAAGTCCTCTGGGCCACACTCCAAAGATATCACGGTATTGGTTCGATGTCCATCCTGGTTTATAGCCTTTGGTGTGACAGATATAAAGCAGTTCGCTATACACCTGTTGTTTGCCAAGGGATTGAATAGCAGCCATAGCAGGAGTGACGGTGCCCTTAGTCATCGGGACCAATTCGCCTTCGTCGTTCTCCAGATCGCAAGGCTTGGTTGCTTTGAAGCCGCACTGAGGGCAGGTAGGAGTCTTCGGTGGTTTGATGAAGTGGCACTTGGGGCAAGGCTTAGCAATGTAAACTTTCTCTTCGCCTTCACCCTTTGACTTCTTCGGCTTGCCATCATCCAGCTTGCCAACAGGGATATCCCATGGGAGTCCTAGCCGAAGGCAGGTTCCAGAATGATCGAGAACTTTTGCTTGTTTGCCTGGATAGGGACGAAGGATCCTTCCCACCATTTGAACATATCTAATCTTTGACTTCGTTGGCCTAGCCAAAATCATAGTTGTGCAGTTAGGGAAATCGGCACCTTCAGATAGAAGCGCGCAATTGGACAACACCCTTATTTCCCCTGCCCTGAATCTCCTGTAGATTTCTTCCTTGTCCTCTATTGACATTTTATAATCAACGTGGACGGCATTAACTCCTGCATCACAAAACTCTGATACAAGATGTTGTGAGTGGGCGATATTGACAGTGAAACAAAGTGTTTGGGAATCGAATGCAAGTTTCAACCAGTGTTGTACGATATCGCCAGTCAACTTAGGTTTGTCCATCACTTCACCAAGTTGAGTCTCGTCATAATCTCCAGCGACAGTCTTAACTCCTCTCAAATCTGGTACCGCTGGTGCCCAAAATTCTGCACTAACTAGATAATCTTGCGCGATAAGGTCAGACATCATAGCCCCGACAACGGTTGTTTCCCACAAAGGTCCGTTAAGGTTCTTGTGGTATTTCCCCATCGCCTTGGCCCATGGTGTCGCAGTTAGACCGATACAGTATTTCCCTTCCATCAAAGGCCAGTAAGATTCTGACGATCCTGTGCAATGGGCCTCATCAAAAATCAGGAGATCTACTTCTGGCAAACCTCTTTTAGCTACTGTCTGGATAGACGCTACTAATACATCACGCCATGGTTCAAGAGTATTATTACCTTGAATGACACCATGTGGGATTCCGTGCTGATTTAACTTCTCTCTTGTTTGGTTAATTAACTGAATACGGTTACATACAAACGCAACACGCTTGCCTAAAGACCGGGCCATGGCGATTATCTCGCTAGCAATTAGTGTCTTTCCGCCACCTGTTGCTAGAACATATAAAATACGCTTATTCCCCCGTCGCATAGCTTCACGAACCATCGTTATGGAATTGTTTTGGTATGGTCTTAACTCTAGTTTCTTAGTCATCGTGCTTTCATCCCTAGTATAGTAGTGACACGAGATCGTGAAATGCCAAATATAATACCAAGTTCTGAGTGATACAGTCCTCCTCTATTAGCACCCTTCGCACCATCGCCGCCAAGAGTCTTTTTGAACCCGACATTCCCGGCAACGTGATACACCACAACACCTTCTGGATTCATGAACCCAGGAGCAGCAAGAGATCCTTCAGTTTTTAGAATGTAAAGACAGTGTTCAATCTCGTTAGTGTTGAAGTCGCCCTTATAAAGAGTAGGCACAACATCACAGCATGCAGGAGGATTGACGATGAGTTTGGGTTTGTCCTTCGGGTTGGTAGGCTTGATTTCAATCGGATCACCCTTTGTCCATCGCAGAGTGTTAAACAAACTGAACCTTCGCTCTGCCAATCCATAGTTACGCTGGATGCCTTTGCCCCACCATTCCCCGAAGTGCTGTCCTTCACCGAGTTCTGTCAGTTCTTCAGCGTGTTCTTTGACCCATGCTGCCCATCCAAAGTTGTCATCCGAAGGCGTAACGTAGCGAGTCCTAGACCCTGCAAATACCATGGTGTCAGCGAAAGATGCAATCAGCAGGTTCTTGTCATAGTCCCGGATCTCTTTGCAAATTAGAACACTAGCGTTCGTTCCGTCAATCTTCTCGGTAACAACGCACTCTCGGCTAAGACGCGCCATCTTGGGGAATTCGTTGAACTTCATTTCTACTCTCCTTTAGAGTTGTTAAAGAACTGCTGCAACCAATAGATAGCCTTGCCTGACTTGATATGATCTGCAACAAACTGCATTTCATAGTAACCTTCAAGCACTGCAAGGTTTAGTTTCTCTGCATCACGTTTAATCCCAACGCCTGACGAATGACCTCTACCTGCAACCCATGTTGACCCTTGCACTTCCACTACCAACTTGTGCTCAGGCCAACAGAGATCGTAACGAAACTGACGTTTGGGGATAATCTTAGATTCCCGTTCAGGTTTGGGAAGCCCATGCAATTCAATCTGCCGACAGAGCATGTCCTCCCATTTTGTATCATGCATACACACGCTCGACATGTCCGAAGTAAAGACGTTCTTCTGGGGTACCGTGAGTAAGGTTGAGCCTGATACACTCAGACTGCATCATCTCCAAGAAGTCCTTATCAACCTTACCGCGCATTGTAACTTCAGGTTCATGCATATTCTTGAGCAAGGCTTTCTTGTAGATGATAGGGATCAATCGGTTGCGCTGCATTGCGTATTCGCTATCTTTGATTGCAATCATTACATTCTCCTCAGTTTTTCTACGAGTTCGTCTACTTCCTGGTTAAACTTAATCACTTCTGTTTCCATCGCTTTGATCCTTGCATCGTCACGAAAGAAGCGTTTGACAAACATCTGGTTATTCTCAGGCCAGCGTGGATCGAAGGACACGAAGTCGCACCACTCACGTTCGCAGCACGCCATTTGCCACAACATCTGGGGTTGGTATTCAGTCGGAACAGTATCTCCAACGATGTAACGGATGTGGGTATGCGACTCAGGGCACTTGAACTCAACTAATCCCTTGTCTCCCACCAATCCATCAGGAGAAGCCGCAGCACGTTCAATGGTAGGATGTAGAACCAAGCCAACCTGAACAACCATCACACCTGTTCGAAGTTCGTATTCAGTTCTTGCCATCGGTTCAGTCTCTTTGCCCCATCGGATAGCAGCAGTATCAAGACCCGGCGAACTGATATGCTCTTTGACCAAGATTTCCATGGCCTTCTGGACACGATATGTTTCCCTGGTTTTGGCTTCCTCTCCACCCTTGCCCTTAGCCAGAACATCCTTGATCGACGAAGCAGTGACAAGTCCTCGCCTAGCCTGTAACCATTCCGGTGTGTTCTGTGGGAGGTCAATGATTAACATTTAGATGCAGCATAATAAAAAAGCCACGCCATGAGGAAAACCGCAATCACAACTGCAAACCCAATCCAAAGGGGACTCAGCACCCACCACCAAGACCAGTTGATGAATCCAGTCAGTTTGAGGGCGATGAACAAGATGGTGAGAACACCTGTAAACCCGATACCCGAAGAAGAATTGTTATTGCTCATGCCTTCACCAATTCAGCCTTTCGCTTCTCGTAAACAGCGATAACAGAATTGAGCAGATCCTTGTCGTTGGTCGCTCTAGCTTGACGATACATTGGGGCATAAGTTTCCATTAGTTCCTCAAGCGTCTTGCATTTCTCGATAGGTGACAGGTCGATATGGCTAGAGTCTGTAGACTGTGCATCATCATCCTGTTCTTCAGCAGCCATGCCAGTGGAAGCAAGCAGCGTATACCTCTGAAGATAGGTCACGGTAGATCCAACAGCCTGAATGTTATTCTTACCCCCTGAGTCATCAGTAGGGCCGACCATTGAAACCTCTTCGCTGTGTCCCATGGCGTGGCTAAGGATGCAGGTAACCTTGATCCCACTCTGGCCCTGGTCAATCTTCCAACGGTGACTGATTCCATGTTCGCTGAGTGCCTTGCCGATAGTGACTGAGACATTATCCAACGTGGCGTGGTCATACTTGGTCTTACCGTATTCAACGTGCTTGTTCTTCGTGACCACTGGAGGGTTAGCCTTGAACGCATTCATCGCCAAGACGAAAGCCTTCCTCGCCTCATTCGCTTCCCACCGTTCCTGAAGCTGCATCAGCTTTTCAAGTTTATCTAGGTCTGCGTTCTGACTTACTGCCATCGACAGCATAGTCATGGGTGTAACGGGTTGGGTGGTGTTGAGTTCCATTAGGACTCCTATCTATTTAGTTGGTGAAATATCTGTCATACGTTGACAATATGGTTCGGGTAGTGGCATCCATGCGATAACCCCTGCAAGAGGTTCTTTTGATGGATGACGTTCTTCATGCCATTGCCCATGGTAATCCATATAGGCAACTAGGTGGTGATTGTTTCGCCAAGAAGGACCACGGTGACCATCCACCCATACCAATACTTCAGTCATGATTGGCGCAGGCCACATGGGGTCACCATCCTTGTGTTAGATTAGAAGAAACCGATTCCAAGAGCGTCCTCCTGGCGATATCCGTTAATTCGGATCGCTGGTTGAGCTTTCATGAGCACTCCCATGCAGAGGCTTGCCGGTTGTAATATCAATGTACGACTTTACTTCCTCTTGTCAACGTGACGTCCGTCACAATCAAAGCCTTTTTCAATATTTCGGAAATTGACGTAGGTGTTCTCTTGACTGCCGAATGCCTGAATCAACTCGATCAACTCTGCTATATCCTTCGTGGACATTGCCCGTGTACTACTCCCGCAAACTACGAACCCACCGTCAAGACCAGGCACAACCTTCTGTTTCTTGAGGGCTGCCGTGAAAACATGCTTCCAATCTTCGTCGGATAACTTATTTCCATACCAATCCACTTGCTTTGATACCTCGTTAAGCATGGCCCATAGTTTAGCGTTCTGCTCGATGGTTCTGGTGGGTTCTTCAATTGTAACTACCATTCCATTCGGCGCATCAAGGATGGCTCTGATACAGTTCGTACGACTCTTGTGTGGTTCTGGTTGGAGAATGAATTTCTGTTTCATTGGTCTTCTTCGGATTTAATATTGTCCCAGTCGATAACACCCATCGGCAAACTAATTACACATCTTCCGTTCCAAGGTAAATGGCGTTCATCATGTTGCTTTAAATATTCAAATGCCTCTTCCCTGGTTGTAAATATAGCCAAAAAATCTGGCCTGTCGTAATCATACCCATAGTCAACTACGCACCACACCTTGTCCATTACGGCTCCGAGTCCATAGCGTCCTGAAGATCAGACCAAATACTCTTGATGGCACGATACCCACGAAAGTTGATTGCGATTTGAGCGTCAATGATTGCTCGTTTGAAGTGCTGAATCTTTTTATCCAACAGTTCGATATGGCGTTTGAGGTCCTGAATCTCTTCTTCAAGACTCTGTGTGGTATTCTCCCGGCTCTCCAAGGACTTTCCCTCCATACGGTAATCCGGTTAAGCTCCCATTCAGCCTGCCCATCGTAACCTCAGCATCACAGAGAAGCCTACGATAAACACTGACTAGGAAGTCCATGATAGTTGCGATCCTCGCTACATTATTATCGCCCATCCAGGCAGAATTGCAAGCGGCAGTTGTGTAGTCAGCCAATTGATCCATGGTAGGGGCGTGAATTTCTCGGAAGGCTTCAACATAGATCCTCATTGCATCTTGGCCCCCACGGATGAAGGCTGTCCGCATTGTTTCAGCATCTCCACGAGTGGCAGAGGATTCAATTGCTTTTTGCATCATCGACTCAAGCTCAGATTTACTCATGTCTTCAATGTCTTGATCGTTAATGATGTCTTTTAGCGTAGTGGCAAGACTGTTGAACTTGGATGTCAGGAAGTCTTTAGCCATTTCCCTGCGCCCTGCATCCTTGATCCTCAGGTAAGGAATTCGATTAGTGACAGAATGTTGGACGAACGAAAAGAATCTATGCTGGAGGAGGTCTTCTGGAATATACGGTGTGTCTTCTTTCCTGAACTGACACGCCTCGCCAAGACACAACTTCTCATTCTTCTCTGCCTTCTGATTCCCGATCCATATCCATGCCCAACGTGTTCCAAGCGCTATAGCAGCAGCAGAAAAAAGGATAGGAATACCAACCTTGCCAGCCTGTTCAATTGCTTGAATTACTGTTAGTCCGTCCATTACTGCTCCTATAGCCATCAAGTAAAGTTTCAGATTCTTCCCATCGGCCCATCAAGTATTTAATTGTAGCAGCGATTGCCTTTGCTTTCATCTCGTTTGTTGCGTCTAAGGGCAGATCATGGATTGGGAGTTTAAGTGGACGTTTGGCAGGAGGCTCAGGACATGGAACGGGAACAGGAACCTTAACAGTAACGTATTCAACTCGCGTGCAACCAATCAACAGGACTGGGAGCAGGAGTAACCATTTCATTTTGACACCTCGAAGATGATGTAGTTCAATTCATTGTTTGGTTTGATGTTAGGGTTTGAAACTAGGATCTCTCGCACCTTGGCATCTGTCGTGTCACGGACTTCGGTTGTTCGATTCTTGGCTTCGTTCACCCTCTGCTGAACCTCCTGTGCTTTCCGAACCCACTCCTCGATGGCGTAGTTCTGCTCTGCTATTTTTGTATTAGCTAGATCCAACAACATCTGGACTTTTGCTGTTGCCTCTTCCTGTTTCTCGAATTTGTATTTATAGATTCCACCAGCGATGGACGCCACGATTACGAGAATTAAGAATAACCCGCTAAGATACATTAGAATTTTTGTTGTCATCATCCGATCCTTGTTTGTCTTGATTCTTCTTTACGCTCCCAGCGAACCCCAAGGTAGCAGTCCACATCCCTACAGTAGCAGTCCAATAGGTGGGATCAGCAACTCTACAAGCCACATACATGCTAACCCCACCAATGACCATAAGCACAGAACAATACACTGAAGCCACGCCAGTGTGAAGCCATACAAACTTCGTGGAACTAGGTCCCATTCGATTCGTATAGCTAATCAACTTCAGGTATAGTTCTCGCATGGATCACCCCTTATTTTAGTATACCACATAAGAGCCTGATCTCAACCATTGCGGCTTCAATATCTCTTCCACATATACGAAGAAATTTTGCATAGCTTCTTATGTTGGGGGCATGACCTGTGGCGATTGCCTTCTTGAATGCACCGTCAGCAGCATCCATATCACCAACATTGAAAAGATTGATGGCATGGATATTCAAACCTGCAATGTCTTCAGGATACAACTCGACAAGTTTAGTAGACCATTCAAGGGCCATTTTGTGAGCGCCAAGTTCCATGCATGCCTTTGAACCATAAAGCAATACGCTATTATGCTCACCACACATCAAGTCCCTCGCCGTAGCAGCAGATAGTAGAACGGTCTTCCAGTCGTATATGATAGCCGCTTGCTGCATGAGGTTACACCACGCCATGTGGTCCTTTGGGTGTTCGTTTACCTCCTTGATTGCAAGTTGCAAGTATGAGATGGACTTGGATTGTTCGCGTTCGATATCCATCTTGCCTTTGTGATGGATCAGAACGCCAAGTTTATCAGAACTCTTCACAGCCCTGTCGACAGTCTCATGGATACAGCCTTCATACTTAATGCCATTGCGAAATAGTCTGATGGATGGCTGCTCGACGTAGTATGGTCCGAATTTGTGCTCACTTGGCATGGCATGTTTACCACCAACGATTGCATCATCGGATGAAACATAATTCCTAATCACAATATAATAACTGTCTTTATCTTTGTCATCCATTGCGATTGGAATACCCCATGACGTGTCTGGATCTAACTCTTCATCAGCATCAAGCACAAGAACCCAATCTGTTTTGCAATGTTCCAGCCCAAAGTTTCGAGCATCGCTGAAAGAACCGTTCCAGGGGAAGTGGAAGACCCTCGCACCTGCGTTCAGACAAAGTTCTACCGTGTTGTCCGTTGATCCAGTGTCAACAACGATAATCTCATTCACGATGTCTTTAACCGAATCAAGGCATGCTTGAATATTGTTTGCCTCGTCTTTCGTGATCATGCAGAGGGTAAGCATTGCGTTACGCCTACCATTTAGGGTCACACTCATGGTTCCACCCCCGCCAGCCAACGAAGCATTGAGCGAAGTTCTTCGCCGTCAAAAGGCCCGTTCCAGCCACCAAGCACGATTTCGGTGGAGGGTCTTTCGAGTTTCGTGGCGACTCGTTCCAAGACTTCCTCGACATTGTTTTTTCTCACTGCTCGTGCGTAACGTTCCAGTTCCTTAGCACGGGCCTCGGCCTTGCGCAGCTTGACTTCTAGATCTTTTGTGCGGCTTTCGGCTTTATCGACTCTATCACCTAGTTCGACTATTATGCGATAAAGAACAACTAAAGCGATGACCTTTGGAATGTTTTCTGGAGAAACTTGCTCAGGCATAAGCCCAACGTCATACAGCATAGAGAGTAAGTCTGGATTACTATTAATGTAGCTAAGTGTTTCCTTGTCCATTATGTTTATCCTTGCAGGTGTGTAGAATTGTGTGGTGCAATGTGGCTGGATCAACCTGATAGAGCCGCCACTAGTCCAATTGGGATAGCGTCCCTGTCTCGCATATGGATGTCGATGATGATCCTGTCGTGAAACGATGCGTTGTAATCTGCCTTCTTCATTTCATCACCCCAAACATTATACCATGCATTTGAAAAGTTCGCCCTTCTATGATTTCAAGGAGTGAAACGCATACTCCACCAGTTCTTCCTTTTATCTTAACAACTACTTCTCCATGCCCTAATGACCAGGCTTCACTCCTTGTGTATGTGTCGATAGGTTCTGGGATGACTAAGAGTTGGTAGTGGAACTTCATGCTGTCTCCTTGTCTATGACATAGATCGTCCAAGGACCCGTTGGGTCGGTAGGCGGGACACTCCCTATTAATTTCCCGACGTGCAATACGCACGAATGCGTTTCAGCAAGATCATATCGTGTTTCCATCGTGTCAAAAATCATATAGGCCGCTTCTTTATGGCATCCCTCGAAACAGCACTGAAATCTCTTTGAGCCCATTTCACTCTCCTGTCCAGTACTGAGCGTGCTCAGAACACGTTTTCACAATGACTTTGACGGCAGGAAGTAGGTTGATTAGTGTAGATCCGCATTCTTCACATTCAATCCATACAGGTCCCACGGCATCCTTAGCGCCATACAGTTCTGCAATCATCATCTCGTCAACTCCTCATACACCTGTTGTTGTGGAAGTTTAATTCCGTAAGACCGAACAAGATTCCAGCTCTCCCTCCATGCCATAGCCTGACGTTCAATCGGTGGCAGCACTGACAGTTCTTTTTTGATGGCGACGACTTCCTCATCGTAACGCATGCGCCAGGACAGCATATAACGGATGCACCATCCCCAACGGGAAAGCCAAGGTCTGGAGTTGACACGCTCGAAGTGTTTCATCTCATGCTCTCGAAGCCACTCCCATTCAGAGTTGAGATACGTTTCCCATCTTCCCCTATCCACGTAAATCGCATGCGGGAAGGTGACCCACGTATCGGCGCATCCTTGCCATACAAAATACTTGTGGAGCAGCCATGGCATTCGCTTGAACTTTACTTCTTGCATTGCTTCTCCCTGTATTCGGCCATGACTTCGGTTAGTTCTTCATGCACTTCCTTGATCTTATCCAAGTCATACCCGTGGGCCCAAGCATGAAGCCGAGCCTCTAGGTGACCCGATACAATGGCATAGATATCACCTTCAGGATGTTTCTTTAACTGTTCTTTTAGCGTTCCCATTACTCCGGCTCCTCTTCGAAGTAAGCATTACCACATTCTGGGCAGCCATAGTAATGTGTTTTGTAGCCATCTGCTCCAATGCAATTGATACGTTCTGCTTTAAAGAATACATTACCGCACTCATCACACTTGAACATGGTCACTCCATCACTTTGGGCAACGGCATCCAATGGGTTACTGAGTTTTGGGGATAACGCCGATTGTCAAAATGCCAACACCATCCATGTCGAATATAACGATTGCCAAGCGTAGACTTCTTTCCAGTATAGATGATGACCAACTCTCCGATCTCAGGCAGTCGATCCTCTGTCTTGATCCACTTCATTTCATCACCTCTGCAATTATGACACCGATAACGGCACCAAACAACAAAAGAAGCCAGAAGGTAATGAGCGGGGCTTTATCTTTGACTATCATGCCCAATCTCCTCCCATCTCGATTGCCGAACCGTTATACAACAGGTGCTCTTTTTCAGGCCCTTTCGACCAGTCCTCGCGTTCAACCTCCCCACCATACAATGTAAGGATATTCAGCCCATCGTCAATCCATGTGACATGGGAAACTGGTTCCAAAGTCCAGTCTACACCAACTGTGCAGATATCAACTTCAGCATCCAACGGCTTCCCTTCCAAGCATACCAATAAATCTTTCACAGTAAGGGTCTTCATTTTTTTGTCCTCGCTTCGATATGTGCCTTATGCAATCGCTTGATGCCAGCTTTGGTTGCATTTGGAAGTGACAGATATGGTGTAGGGTCAATAGGATCATCTTTGGTAAGTTCTTCAGCCAACCGTGATGTTAGATGATAATCTACATCACAGCGATTCGCTTTCTTCCCAAACATCGTGAACGGGGCTTCCCCGATATTGAAATTACCAGAGTGATAATGACCGCAATTGCCAATCCCCGTGTTCCTGTTGCCCGTGTTCCAGTAGCCCGTGTTCCTGTCGCCCGTGTTCCTGTTGCCCGTGTTCCAGTAGCCCGTGTTCCAGTAGCCCGTGTTCCAGTCGCCCGTGTTCCTGTCGCCCGTGTTCCTGTCGCCCGTGTTCCTGTCGCCCGTGTTACTGTTGCCCGTGTTCCTGTCGCCCGTGTTCCAGTAGCCCGTGTTCCAGTAGCCCGTGTTCCAGTCGCCCGTGTTCCAGTCGCCCGTGTTCCTGTTGCCCGTGTTCCAGTCGCCCGTGTTCCTGTCGCCCGTAATGTTTGTTTCTACAAGTATTTCGATGCGTCTGCATACTAATTTATAATCAGCACCGGGTTCGGCTGGCAAATCCAAAACGTCATACCCACGGACCTTGAACACCCTGCCGATATTGCAGTATGTCCAAACGCCGGATGGATATTTACAAAAGTGGAATCCATTCCCACAGAGTTCTAGTGGTCTGTCGTTATCCAGTTCATTCATGCCCATCTTGAACTGGAATCCACGACATGTCAAATCATCGTTAAAGATTTTGTACCCTTCAACCATTGGAATTAGTTTTTGTGTCATCTCTTCTCCTGTGGTTAATTTCACTACACATGTGGTAATTTTTACCACACCTTAGATGATGTCAAGTTTACTTTACAAATCTGCCTTTGGAATCGCGTTTCACCTGTTTCCCGAACTTCAGTTTCATCCACTTGGAACACATGTCGATAATGATTCCATACTCCTCGATTTGCTCATTCGTGTACCCGTTTGCTTTGCCGATTGTCTTGAAGTGTTTTTTCCAATATTCAGGTGTATGCTTGTGACAACCAATCCGAATATTCGAATGGTCACATGTGGTTACAAAGTGTCTGGTCCCTTGAATTTGCATAGGCGAATACACCCAGGCATTGCCAGACACCTGAGCATCGCCAGACACCCAAGCATTGCCATACCCCTGAGCATCGCCAGACACCCAAGCATTGCCATACACCTGAGCATTGCCATACACCCGAGCATTGCCATACACCTGAGCATTGCCATACACCTGAGCATCGCCAGACACCCAAGCATTGCCATACACCCAAGCATTGCCATACACCTGAGCATTGCCATACACCCGAGCATCGCCAGACACCTGAGCATCGCCAAACACCTGAGCATTGCCATACACCCAAGCATTGCCATACACCCAAGCATTGCCATACACCTGAGCATCGCCAGACACCCAAGCATTGCCATACACCCGAGCATCGCCAGACACCTGAGCATCGCCAGACACCTGAGCATCGCCAGACACCCAAGCATTGCCATACACGATACCCTCAATCTTACAGGTATCAGATACTGATGCAGTATTCTGTACCCATCCATTACCGTTAGGATGTTGATGCCATTCGGATTCTACGAGCACCACCCAAAACAGAATTTCTTTCAACCTTTCAAAAGTCATCGGATCACCTCAACTCTGAGAGTCCCAATCTGGGACAAGTGCTGAATGATGGGGAGCATGGAAGCCACACTTGCAGCTTGAATACCATGCTTGAGTAAGGAACATGCTGTATTGCTGGCCTGATTCTGAACCTGCTTGATTCGTGGATTCATTTCATCTCCTTTGGTGATGGACACCATGGAAAGCCACGCCAAGAGAAAAACGGAGCGACTCTCCCTGCAATCCATCAATATAGGCTAAGCACCCACCAGCTTTGCAGCCTCTGCCTCATGAATAAGGTGGCGGACTCTAGCGATATCACGATGCCGGAGTCCCGTTTCGGACAGTAATTCCCACCCACAATCGAGGCACATGTCGGCAGTCTCTTGAAACCCATTAGCGTCATAATGATTGCCAGACTCTCGCAATAATTTTACAGTCTGAAGATGGTGGAACTCTTGGAAAAAGCAAAGGCCCGCCTCAACCTCCTTGGTCCGCTCGTTTGGCTTCTGCGACTCATCCATTGTATTCTCCTTTGGGCATCGTGCCCGGTTGGTGGTGCAGGTTACAAAAACCCCCTATCGCACAGAGGGCTATGCGTAACATGTACGACCTAATTGTTAGAATGATATTCAGTAACTCGGACCAATTCCGATACCCTTAGCCGATAATCAACATAAGGGTAAATTATTCGATCAATCTTCCCGTCATTTGCAAGGTAGGCTTCGGTTGCCATGATTTCAGCCACTTCGGCCATGCCATGCGGTAAATCAATCAGTTCCAATTCACCGCTAGTGCATCGGTAACCATCGTGGAAGCCGATATATCCCAAAACCTCACCTGTTAAGCTAGGGATTTGCATTAGAATCCCCATCTTTTTGCGATATGGGAAGGAACCTTCACTGCTACAGGATAGGTCCATTCACCATGGTTGCGTTTACCTGCACAAAAATCATTAGCCTCCTTTTGTGTGGCGAACCTATCCACGTTTTCTGTGGCTTCATCACGTTCCACCGACAACCCATTCTTATGGGTCCAGACTACTTCCCAGATTGTCTTTTCTCTCATGTCAGAGCCCTTCCACGGTTATGTTGTGGTTTTTGGCAATGGTGCGATGAACACGATCCAGCTCCAGATTGTTCCTGTACCCATACATCCCAGACATTTCCTCATGAGTCGGCAACGGAACCCAAGCATAAACTTCGCTAGGGTAGTAGCACACTCGGTCATCGGTGCAGACCATATCCGCAACTGTCCGCATACGATACCACCGCAATTTGTTGCCAACCCGAACCTGGCCTAAACCAAGCGCAAAATCAGCCCGAACATATGACACGGAACCGTCAAGATATCGCATGGCTTACTCCTCACTCCTGTAAACGTTAGGACTCCAGATAGGATCACTGCACTTCGCATTATGATCCTTGACCCACTGTTTAAACTCCTGTAATATAGGATAGCACCGGCACTCTGGGCATGATTCAGATGTCTTGCCGCAGTAAGCTGAAGTGCAACATGCTGGGTAGACTCGGATTGACATGATTCCTCCTTGGCATGGCTAGTATTCAAACCCGAAAGACTCTACAACGCGTCGGAACTCTTTCATCAACCCTGGAAGCCTTGCCTCAAGATTATCTCTTGTGAAGTCTGCCAGATCTGCATCGGGCCAAATAGCGGTTGAACGGGCATGATCAAGATTACCTTCTTTGATCCAATAGAGTGTATTTGCAATGTAATACATAGGGCCATCGGTTGAGCAAAGATGGAATTTGATAGCATCTTGCAACTCTGGCATGGCTTTCCGAATGTCGTCATGCATGCAACCGCAAGATACCAGCCTGCCACCCTCATAATAATCCGCAGTAACCGACAAAGTATTATGACCGTTGCCGCAAGTATCATCGTACCTCACAGTAATCTTGATTTTCCCTTGGTCATACGGGATTGGACCAAATACTTTCTCATTCTTTGTTGTGTGGAGCTTGCTCATATATCCTCCTTGTAACTCTGCCACATTAGCAGGTTCTTCCATTCCATCGACTATCGCGGAAGGAATTGAGGCACCTGCTAGGCGCCCATGAAGTTAACTGATGAACGTACCAACCCTGTAACCTTCGCAATCACGGGAACACTTAATAACCACTCCAGAGAAAAAAGAATCGCTGAGATAACCGTCCCATCCAATCAGCGGAGAATTGTTGTCAATGCGAAGGAAATCACTGGTATGGTACCACCGTTTCCGATAACACAAAAACCTATCTTGCGTTTCGGCATCATCAAGATGGCTGAATTGGTCAACCAAAACACGTTTGGGAACTTCGTACCCATATTTGAATTGTTTCATCTTGTGATCGGTGATGATTTTCATGTCATGCCTCCATTTCCCAAAAGCCGAAATCACTCCCATCTCCGGGATGAGCACCGAAATAGTAACCCTCTGGTGCAGAAGCATCCAAAGCATCAAACAACTCCTCCAACCGCCACTGGGCATCGGACCACCAGTCCGCTGATTCATCTTCCATGGCATGGCTAGGAACCACACCGAACGGAAGCATCATCATCTGCGCGTGAACCATTGGGTCAACTTCAGCTAATGCATCCAGAAACGCTGGAATCAAGTCTTGCGGATGCATAGTACCGTGAATGATTGTTCCGTAAAGGTAAGCCATAATTCCTCCCATTAGACCACACTGGTCTATTCAACCCTATACCATAGGGCTCAATAGAACACCGGTTAACCTATACACCGGAAGGTAAGATGTTACTTACACATCTTGAGAATAAGAATATCCGCTAATCAAAGCACAAACCAAATGGCCAATGATATTACTAACAATCCAGAGGCAAAATACAATTGGGAATACTAAAGCGAACACGATGAGATCGATCCTTTCGAGATAGCATTCAGTTCGTTTGATTTGCATGGGAAACCTCTTTTGGTTGAATTGATTACAGATTAACGTCATTCTCACCCCAGCGGCGGCCCTTTATTGAGATTCCCCAATTACACTTTGTAAAGGGGTTTCAAAATTGGTCCCGCGCCAGCATTCGAGTATGCTTGACACTATGTCAAACAATGGACCAAATCGACCCAACTAATCCCACGTTGACAGTGAATTTGGTCCCTTCTGTGACATTCGGGCATCTGCATCACAGCCTACCCTCATCCTAGCATGTTCTGAAACATTTTAGAGTCTACTCTATTACGCTCTGATCGGGCATCGCACGCCGCGCCATGAGAAAGAGCCTAGTCCTATCCCGTCCCTCAAGACAGAGATGGCCGTGCTAACCGAATCCGACCTAATTGATGAGGGATCCAGCGGTCTGAGGTGACCAACCTAATCGCTCCGCGTATTGAGGGAAACACGGCGAACCCTTTCGAACCAGGTTGTTTGATCGTCCTACGGTATTCAAATTAGGTCACGCAAGAACCTTTGCAAGCGAAACATCGACGAAAATGCAAATTTCTTTTGGCGGAAGTAAAGCGAAACGCAGCATACCTATGCGTTGATGATTGTTTTATCATGCATATCGGTTCCATAATCTTAAGATTATTTTAATAATAGAGTAACTCCAACAATACCAACGAAAGTAATTCATAGTCTAGGTTACGAAATGGACATTATCGAAAGCGGCACATTGCATATAATCCTAAACCATGGAAACAACTTTCCCCACATCCCATCCTATCGGTGTCCGTCAGCCCAACCGATGACCGCCGATGCCGCTAGCTGGCTGCAGGGCCTCCAGACCGTCAGACCGTGCCCGATGATGCAGCCAACCCATCCGACACGCCTAACGCAGAGATCCAGTCTCAATACGTTCAATCAACTATCTGCACCTATCACCATACAACCAACCAAGCATACATGCTCCATGCTGCACCACGCGAAGAGGTATCGACCCGGGGAGGCATGGGGACCGGGCGGGAGCGTCGTGAAATTTCTATTATTACGTTTCTGTACACGGCCCAATTCCAAATCCCAGTATGCACCATCCAATTGCATATGCACATCACCTCTCCCTATCTTTATATACCCGTAACCCTCTCCACCGAGGAGCGGTTGTGGTGTGTTGGGTGTGTGTAGATGGATCTGGATGGCTTACGGACGATCCTGGGGCATATACGCAAAGAGGGGACTACGTTAGTAGCCCCCTTTGTACCTTGGTTGGTGATGGAACGTTTTTACTTAATCATGCAATCACTGTTAAACGAATCAGATTCAGTATTGCTTTTGCCCTGCCAGGATTCATTCTATCTGAGCAGTAGTGGATTGACGCGGCTAGATGATCGTATCGGTATGGTAGAGCTTTTGGATCTGATCGTAAGAGCATTTCCCAGTGGCAGTTATGGTAGACTCGCCAGTAGTTTCGGCAGGGTATTGCGCCACAAGTTTCAGTTCATCGCCAGGTTTGAGTGTGAAGGTATGTTCATTCATTATAGTTCCATGCTACTTGATCCGCGCCAAGGATAAACATATCGTATTCTTCTGTATCCCAACCAAGAACCTCGTATCCCGTGATATCCTTGTCGTTAAACAGTGTTTCAATCTGCTTATCAACACTTTCCATGGCGTGGCTTTCAGAGTCCGACATGACAAAGAATGAGAGTTGTCCGTGGCCTTTCGGTTGGAATGCGTAGAGTTTCATCTCGGTGGTCATTGTATCACTTTTCCAGTTCATTGCAAATCATCATTGCGAGTTTAGCTTCAGGATGCTTTAGTCTTAGAGAAGCCATACATCCAGACATGAGTGTACACATGGACTGCACCTCTCCTTCCGTTTCAAGCGTAATAGTAACAGGTGAGAAGGATCGTTCAATTTTCATTATTAACTCCATAGTCATAACCAGGAATTTTGCACCACTCATCAGGATAAGGCATTTTGCGGAACCCGTGGCATGGGTCAAAGTCATAGCAGTTTTTACCTTTATACACGTATGCTACGTGATATTGCCATTCTCCATTATATCCATCTTCGAATGATTGCCATCTTACAAGGAGTGGATATCCTAATAGTGTCTCAGGAAAATAATGGAATTCTTTCCAGTATTTCATTTTTACTCCACTCCATACAATTTAACAAATACTTTTAGCCCCATCTTTGTTGCAGTCTCGATCATGTTCTTTGTTCCACGGCTTTTACCATCCCAGATAGCAATGAGAGCATCTGCGTATGAAGCCATTTTGTGATTTCTCATTGGCCCAGCCGATTTACCATAGTCCTTCCATTGTGCCATAAATATTCTACAAGGTATGCCCATGGCACGTGCGAACTCCTCTCCCATCTCATCAACGCCACGGCATCCACCTGATACGACTTCTGTAATATCGAATCCTGATCCCTTTACAGCATCCTCGAACATAGGTATTGAATTAATATATCTTGACCCAGCTATAATACCTTTCACACGCTACTCCCCTCCATATGAGTCAAGGGTTTGTTTAATTT
>JAEHJW020004696.1_pt1 | contig 21450 bp, 26 predicted proteins | sample 9271431 | NCBI WGS metagenome assembly JAEHJW02 | reverse complement strand
GTAGATCTGATTTCAGAATCGCTTTATGGCCGTAAATTTTTTATTGATTTTACATTCAAACCGCTTAGGATTGTTTCGGCGCAAGATGAGGAAGTGATAAAGACTTCAAAGCATAATCGGTTTCTTTCCCTTCTTACCGCCAATGTCATCAGCCGTTCTCAATTTCTCGAACTCGAAAGAAAAGAAAAGCTCATCCCGCTTGGTATTGACGATGGTCTCAATACCACGGACGCGCGAGGAATAATCAGGAATCCATTAACGCCGGAAGAAGAAGCCAAGGACGACATGATTAAAGGTTTCGGTGAGGAAGGCGATGAGCCGGAACCGATTGGTTTTCTTGATTCCACCGGTCATTCTGACGATGGTGAAAACAACGATGAACACGCTTCAGATAATGAAACGGAGATTACCGAAGGAACTGGTATTGATAAATCTCGCGTAACGGATGAGCCAAAAGGTGAGCATGACACGGTTGAACAGGGCGCAATTTTGAGGACGGAAAAGCCAGACGCAACATCACAGAGCGGAGTTTGGACGGAAGGAAGCACGGCGGAAGAAAATCAATGGGGTGGAACTTTAGCTTCGACACATGCCATATCTGAAAGGCAAAAGAAAGAAGGAGGAAAACTAGTATGAAAAATGGTGATTTAAAAGACAGAGCGCGGGCGATGATTTTCAAGGATGGAAAGATTTTAGCGGTTCGTGAAAAAGATGGATTTATCGGAATCCCAGGAGGCCATGTCAAATATGGCGAATCTCCGAGGGATGCCATTATCCGAGAACTCGTAGAGGAACTCGGCTTGACTGAGGATGTTCTCTTTCGGGTGGTTCCAGAAAAAGGCTTTGAAAAGACGCTCCCAGACCATTCTTTCATTTTTGCCTTTGACCTACCGGACAATGTTGATATTCTTCCATCGGATGAAATTCAATCCTTTGACTTTGTCCCGCTTCCGTTTGAGGATAGCAACGGCAACGTCTTTACCTATCCCAAGGCTCTTTCGGAAAAGAAAAACTCGCTTGCGATAAAACATAATGACAAGAACGCCGAAGCCGCGCTTGTCCGGTCAATGGATGTTATCTCCGGCCATATCGGGAATCTTGACGGCCAAGACCGAGGGGCCAGAATCAAAGAGATGGAACAAGAAGCTGAAAATCTTAGGCTTCTCATAGACGACCTCAAGGCTTCGCGTGAAAATGAATCCATCGAGGATGAGGAGCTTTTTGAATATGTTGCTGGCGACGATGAAAAATTCAAAAAGGAAGATGCTCATGAAATCGTCCGACATCTTGAAGGCATTCAACATGAGGTTGACGAGATTGTGAAGAAGGAAAACGGCAAAATCTCAAAGAGCGAGTTTCAAAAACACGTTATTAAACACATCCATCAAGACCACATGGAGCCGAAACAGGCTATTGACGCCACCTATTTAGAACTTAGAGATAAAAGTCGAGGTGATGAATCGACACTTGGCGGATTAGCCTTTGATGCCTATTCAGAACTCAGGAACAAGGTCTTAGAAAACTTTGTTTCAAAAGAGGGCAGTGAGTGGGTGGTTCATTCCGAGAGCGGAAAAGAAATGGGACGTTACAAGACAAAGGAAGAGGCTGACAAGAGACTCGGCCAGATTGAATACTTCAAACACAAACACAACGATGTTGGAATCCAAGACCCATGTTCAATCTGCGACCATGCCTTCGGTGCGCATAAAGGCGGTTCGGAGTGCGCCAAGTGCGATTGCGTTGGTTTTGAAAACTCAGAGCCAAATTGCGAGTGCGGCCATTCATACGGCAGGCATGGCGGCGATGCTGAACCATGCGGCGTTGAAAACTGCGAATGTTCAGCTCCTAGAATCGGAAAGCCAGTCGGCGGTTCTTTTCCAATTCCAAGCGCGATTTATTAAAAAGGGGTAGCACAAATGCCAAAAGAAGACTTAAACGAAATGATGTCTCGCTTAAAAATGGCGAGTTTAAAACAGCCAGGGATGATTAACGTCCGCCTTGAACTCAATCCGATTAATGGACAGATGCGGATTGACATTCCACAAAATCCGATGTTGGAGTTGGGTATGCTCGATATGGCCCGTGCCCATGTCTATGGTCAGATTATGGGTAAGGTTCCAATGCAACAAGCTGAAACTCAGGCTCCCGAAAACAAAGCTAGCGTTAAACCTGAAACTTCGGCTTCTACGGAATCAAAAGAGCCGACCGACATAGCTTCTACAGAACAAGATAAAAAAGAAGAAACTGTTCTTGTGTCAAAAGAAGCTCAGAGCTAATTAAGCGTGCCTAAGATTGGTCTACAGCCATACGTTCCAAATCCAAATATCTGGGAGGGTGTAGAAGAATCGCTCTCTCGGATATTTTGGGATATAATCTTCGCCGGATTGTCAAAAATAATCCATGACGAAATGAAAATTGAATATCCCCAACTTGATTTTGGCGGATTAGGACGGGCAAGAGAGTCGGCATCCGATACGGAGCTGTCAATCCTTTCAAGAGCCTTGAGGAACGGCAAGGTTCAGTATTCAGCCGGAAAATTCAGTGGTGGATTTAACGCCACCTTGTCTAGGATTTTGCTTGATTTAGGCGCGAAATATAATGAGACTGAAAAGGTCTACACGATTGCCGATGAACTCGTCCCAAAGAATATCAAGGTCTCAGCGGATAGCTATCTTGAGAAATGCAAGTCAGCCAACAAAAAGCTGATGAAATACCTCAAAGAGACCTATCTGAAAATAACACAGAAGGGAACCAAAATAACGCCGACACAATTAGGAGCCGATGTCGCCATAAGCAAGATGGTGAAAGATTTTGACGACCATACGCGCGATGCCGCCAATCAACTCTCCCTTACTTTCGACATTCCAACGAAAGAAGACATTAAAAAAATGGAAGCCGAATACACTCGCAATATGGAGCTTTGGGTAAAGAAATTTTCAAAGGAGCAAATATCGGAACTTAGAAAAATAACGGAAGCCAATGCGAGGCAGGGATATCGTTCAGACAAGCTCATATCTGAAATTCAATCGAGATATGATGTTTGCGAGTCCAAGGCAAAGTTTTTAGCGCGCCAAGAAACCGCTCTCTTTGTTTCAAAGTATTCAGAGAATAAATATCTCAAGGCAAATATCAATCGCTATGTTTGGCGAACCGCCGGAGATAACGATGTGAGGCCAGGACACAGAGAGTTAAACGGCAGGATTTTTGATTTTAAAACCAAGGCTCCGGCAAAATATATGTCAACAGGAAAACCGGAAAATGCGGGGGAAGATTTTAATTGCCGGTGCGTTGGTGTCCCTTTGGTTGAGACGGAAAAGACGGCTAAAATCAAGACAGGAGAATTTCTTAGGTGATTTATTTTAAAATCAAATTTGACTTTTAATAATTTATGCCGCATAATAATAGTGACTCAATTTTAAACGAAGAAGAAAGAGGAATCGTGATTAGAGCCGTTGAGCAAGTTAAGGCGCACGGGTTCGGAACGATTATTTTTAAAATTGAAAATCACAGGTTGACAAACTTGGAAAAGACAGAGAAAAGAAAACTGATTTAAAAGGCTGACTCGAAAACGAGAGGCCGCTTCTGGGGTTAATTCCCAGAGGCGGCTTTTTTTATTCCCCAGAGGGGAGAAAAAAAATGAATCTAAGCGACATAGAAAAAGAAAACGGACTCAATGAAAGAAGAAATTCCGGTGAGTCAAGCGTCAGCGATTTTTCACTCTTTGGTTCAAGCTCTGCCGCTCTCGCAATGAATCCATCATTGTTAATGACTCCTTTTTCTAAAGCCGGACTCCCACCTGATTTTAATTTATCTCAAAAAGAACATGAGCAGGTTTGGCCCAAACGCTTTGCGTGTAATTTCATTGAACCAGGACTCGTCCGCTATCAGGGTTCCGATGGGGCTCCTGATGACATGGTTTTGATAGAAGAAGATGTCCTTGAGAAAATCGCCAAATCAATCATTGGCAAGCCCGTTGTTGATTGGGACCATATCGATGTTTGGCCGTCAATGATTGCGGAAGGAAAAGCGGACGGAATCGTTTCCGATGTTTGGAAAGGCGATGATGGTTGGTGGCATTGTGCTTTTGAAGTTTGGAGCCCAGAGGCGATTAAACATTGCGAATCTGGCAAATGGTTTGTGTCTTGCGCTTATATGCCTACTGATGTTGATAAGCGCGGGGGAAGGCATCACAATGTCCCCTATACTGAAAAAGTTTTGGACGCGGAATACACTCATCTAGCATTAGTGGAAAATCCGCGTTACGAAAATGCCCGCATTAGGGCGAACTCAAAAACAGAAGAAAACGGAGGTTACAAAATGGCGTTTAAATGGATGAGCCTAAAGCCTTCTCTTCGCCTTAATGCTGAAAAAGGCGAGGACAAGGTTCTTATCGAGGTTGACGGCGGGCCCGTCGAAGCTAAAGAGCTTTTCGCGGCTTTGGCTGATGAAGAGAGAGACGGAAAAGTCTTGCATGGCAACGATGATGATGAAGTTGAGTTTGAGGGTAAAAAGGCCAAGCTCAAAGACTTGAAAAATGCCTTCAGAAAACGCGCTAAAAAGAACGCGGAAGATGAAGAGAAAAAAGAGGAAGAGCGAAAAGCCAAAGAGGAAGAGGCAAAGAATGCCAGGGGCGGACATCATGAGCCCGTCATTCCTCAAGGCGGCGCGGCCCAAGATAATCCCGATGAAGGGGTTAAGGCCGGAGAGGGTCTTTCTCTCAAAGCTCAAAAGGAAATGCAAGAGAGGCTTCAAAGTTTGGAAAAACAACTTGTTGCCTTGAAAAATGCAAAATCCGATGAGCTTCGCAATTCAGTTGAATTTGGGAGTATTCCGCTTGGCGCGGTTCCCGATGCTCGTCCGATTATGACGATTCAAGACAGACTCGCGGCTGGAAAGGCTCGCATGAACTCCTACGCGGGAAAAGAAGTTAAATCCTAAAGGAGGGATAAATCATGGGAAGCCAATATAACATAACTAACCAAGAACGGATTCAACCGATTCTTGGTTTGCTTGACTTCAACAATCCACCCACGGCGACTGTTCTTCCGTGCATGGTGAGCCCGAATCAAACTGGAAGTCTTCAGCCTGGTCAAATCGTTAAGCTCGACCCGGCCATTACGACACCAGCCGGAGGCATCTTGCAAGTTATCGCGGCAGTGGATACTGATACCCCGTTCGGTATCATCATCTACAACACTCGGCAAAATCTAACGGCGACACCTGGAATCATCTATGTCGCCTGCCCTGGCGCGGGTGGCAATCCGATTCTCTGGCACGTCGCTGGAGCGGCCATTACGCCTGGACAATCGTTGCAATACGACACCAATGGGAATATTGACATGATTCCCTTAGCCGCTGGCGTTGCAATAGCCAAAGCGTTGGATGTCGCGGCGAGCGGTCAGTTATTCCGAATCGCCTTGACGGCTTAAAAGGAGGATTAAAAAAATGGAACAAACTGGAATCATGAGGGAGTATAGAAACGCCCTAACCTCCTCTAAGCTCATCAAATGGCGTCCTGGTATGACTATCAGGAGAAACAGCGATGGCAGTATTGATTCTTCGTCTTTAGGATATCAATACGTCATTCAAACTACGTCCTTCATCATGCCTCGGGTCATTCAGCAAAAGCTGTATCAGGTCAACATTGCTGATTTTGTGCCCGTTGAATTTGGTGAAGGCGCGTGGATGCAAGCCTTGGTTACAAATGCGACTGGTATCCTAAATGGGTCTTTTACCGAAGGATTAGCGGACGCTCTTAACCCTGGCCCCTCGGCTATCCCGAAAGTGGACGTTGCGCTTTCGCCGATTACCGCCGCTATCAAGACTTGGAGAGGCGCGTATAACTACGACCTCGCCGAAGTCAATCAGGCCCTTGCGTCAAACAACTGGGACTTGATTACCGCGCGGATGAAAGCCAACCGGCTGGTATGGGTTCTCGGAACGCAAGATATCGCGTTCTTGGGACTTGAATCGAATCAGGCCCAGTTCCCTGGATTGTTCAGCAATTCAGCGGTTACTGTGAACACGAGCTTGATTACCGCCGCCATTAGCTCTTTGGCCGCGACGCCTAGTGCGTTCCAAGCCATTGTCGCCGGACTTCTGCAAGCCTATGCAGATAATTCCAACTACACCGCTCAACCCGATACTTTCGTCATTCCTTACGACGATTTCTTCGGTTTGGGTGCGGCGACGTCCGCTGACTTCCCGATTAACAGCATGATTAAGTATATGCTGGATGCTTTCAAGCAAATGACGGGAAATGACAACTTCAAGATTCTGCCTTCTCGCTACGGAATGGCGGCTCGCAATGCCGGATTCTGGAACGCGAACGGAACGAATCGCTACGTCCTCTACAACCGAGATGAGAACAACGGAGAGACCGTTAAGATGGACTTCCCCGTTGATTACACTCTCAATCCGGCGATGAGCGCGGATGGTTTCAACTGGACTGGTATCGCTTATGGTCAGCTTACCGGAGCCATTGTCTATCGGGTTCCCGAAGTTCTTTACTTCGACTACCCAGCATAATTAGGGGGAAATAAAAGATGACTCTGTGGAACAAAGGAAGTGGAAAGCTGATTCTTAAGAACGGAAAGGTTGTCGCTCCTGGCGCGACCTTTGATGTTCAAGAGAATGAGGCTAAGAAACTCTTGGCTTATCATCACATTGTTGAGTTTAAGCCAAACGGCGTTGCTCCCAAAAAAGAAGAAGGGGCAACTCCAATTCCGGCTGGTTCGGGTCTGAAGGTTCCGGCTGAGAAGAACAAAAAATAGGCGATTACCCCGCCGCGCAGTTTATCGGCTTTGCTGATTGGCGCGGCGGGGATGTTGCCGATAAAAGTCGGCAAAGCCGAAGAGGGTAAATGTCAAATCCAAATCCGCCCGTAACAGTCCAGCAGTTTCAGTCCTTTTTTGTCAGGGACTGGAAATATGGGCCTGGCCTAGATTCGGTCATGGATTCTGACATTCAAAATGCGCTCAATATCGCTTCTACATATTTTAACGCCTCTCTGTTTAGCGATGTTGCGCTTGGCGCGCCTGGTCAGACAAACAATACGACCAGTGAACAGACGCTGGCCTATCTTTACGCGGCGGCACATTTCCTGGTTTTGAATATCCAAGCCGTCGGCGGGTTGAATGGTTTATCGTCCGGTGATGGTTTATCCTCTGGAAGCAGTGGCCCGATAGGTTCAAAGAACGCCGGAGGGTTAAGCGCATCGTATCAATGGCCGCAAGACATTATCAACAATCCGATGCTTTACCAGTTCACACGGACAAATTACGGACAGCAGTATTTGCAGATGCTCGCGCCAAAACTTGTCGGAGTCGTTGGGATAGCTCAAGAGTATCCGACGACATTTGGATTTTAAAAATGGAGAAAAATATCATGAAAAAAACTCTTCTCGGAATCCTCTTTTCAATTCTTCCGGTTTTTGCCTTTTCGCAACAATCGCAAGTCCTAGTCAATGACCCTGGCGTCGCTTACAACCAGGGCTTCGTCGCTGATACCTCTAAGATTCAGTTCTCCGTTCTCAGCGCGCAAGTCAACTATTCGAGTTCCACGCTTGCAAATGAGAATTTCACCGGCGGTCAGGAAGCGAGTGGGACTATCAATGTCCAAAGTTTCGCCGCTCTCAGTTCGGCCACGGCAACGGATACCATCGTTGTCAATTCGACCGGAATCCCATCCTATGTTACGATTTCAGTCTCTGGCCTTGGTCAATCAAACTCCTATACCAGCGGTTTTAACTGGCTCTCAAGCACGACTGTTGACGCAACCGCTTCAAATATCGCCGCCGCAATGTCCGGCAATCCATTCGTAACCGCGACCGCTTCTGGGAATACGGTTACTCTTACCGCTAAAGATTTTGGCGCGCTTTACAACAACATCAATGTATCCACGTCGCCCATTGGTTCTTTTTTAACCCTTGGGACTCCAAAATTAACCGGAGGTCAGGATAATGCGGCTTTAAATATCGGCCCCGTTACACTTCTTCAAGGTCGAGATTTTACCGCCGCGACTTCTACCACCGCAACGGCCTCAAGCATCGCTTCCGCTATCAATGCAAACTCCTTGTTGTCTCCCAATATTACCGCTTCGGCCTCGGGTTCGACAGTTACGGTTACGTCGATTCTAGCCTCTGCTTCCAAGAATTACGGCCTCGTCAGTTCTTCTCCGTTAAATTTGGTTGTGAATGGAATGTTTAGCGGCACGAATCCGGCTTGGGTTTTGGGTTCCGGTAAAATCAACATTCCCAATACCGCTCTTACCTTGGCTTTTCCAGTCCTCTACAATCAGGGGACGTCTCCGGCCATTGGTGGATTGACAAATCAGACGACCTACTACGCGATTCCTGTTGACGCAAATGATATCGAACTCGCGGCGACATCTGCTGATGCAGTGGCGGGAACGTTTATTGATTTAACGAGTTCGTCAACGCTTTCAACCGCGCCGACCTATACCTTGGAGCCTTTACCAAGCGTTGCGCCTGCTAGTTTGCAGTGGGAAGTTTCAAACGATGGGGTCAATTATTTCGACCTGGCTACATCATCGGTTACCATTTCAAGTTTCAATGGAGTTCAGACCGCTAGCTGGAATTTTGGCGAGCTTGGGTATCAATACTTGGAGCTTTATGTTACCGCTCCGGCGCAAGGCGGACTTAATGTCGTTTCGACCCTTTACGGACATTGAAAATGGATAGCGTCATAAAATATTCCGACGAAGGCTTAAAGAACCTTAACAAGTTCTTTTCAAGCCGGAAATTTATCCGCGTTGGAATATTGGCTGGCGAAAAAAACGAGCGGGATTCAGATGATGCAAGCGGAATGAACAACGCATCTATCGGTGCGGTTCATGAATTTGGAAGCATGACGGGTGGATTCCACGGACACCCAATTCCGCAAAGGTCATTTATCCGCGCGCCGCTGATGGGGATAAAAAACCGAGCCGAGGTATTCAAAAAGGCGGCACAAGGTTTTAAGCATGGCCTCAATAGCGGTCATTTCGTCTCATTCTGGGATTCTCTGGGTGCGGCTTTGGTCAACAAAATACAGGATGCCTTTTCAGAATCTGGACCTGGTTGGCCGCCGCTATCTGACACGACAAAGAAATTAAGAATGACTAGGCATAAAGGCCGCAAGGGTGGCAATGAAAAGCCTTTGATTGACACTGGTCAATTAAGGCGTTCAATTTCTTACAAGGTGGTTTCAGAATGATTCCACGGATGGATGATGTTATCGCTGGCTTTGGAAAAAAAGTCCGGCTTGCGGTAATTTCAAAGTCAGTATCCAATTTTGAGACCACGGAAACAGTAACCCAAATGCGCTATGTCTATGGCGTGTTTTTGCCGATACCGGACAGGAAACTTGAGCTAAGACCGGAGGGTGAGTATCAATGGATGAACCGGACTCTATACTCATCCGATACCACGCTTAAAATTGATGATATGTTGCAAGATGATGATGGCTTTCAATATCGGGTTACCGATTACGCCGATTGGCGCATCGCCGGATTTAGGGAATACAGCTTGCAACAGGTTCCCATGATGGGCTCGGCTGGAAATAATGACGGAGTGGGTCAGGCGGTGTCACCATGAATCCGGCCATAGCTAGAAATTCAACGCCGACAACTATCGCCATTGAGCCTTTAAAGGCTATCGCTCAGGTCATTTCAAATCAGATGGGATTACCGGAAGGCAGGTGTTGGGCTGATTACGAGAGAAATAAAATCCCGCCGGAGGGTCTCTTTTGCGTCGTCTCATATCTTGCGCCGTCAGAGACAATATCGGCGGTTGATTATTTTGACGCGGAAACGAACCAAGAGGTTCAACAGCTTTGTATGCTTCATCATCTTCAAATTGACCTGGCCTCAATCATTCCTGACAATTCAGCGAGACTTAGAAAGGAAGAGGTGTTGATGGCTCTTCGTTCTTTTTATTCGATGAATTATCTGGCGAAAAACGGGCTCGGTCTTTCATGGATTCAATCGAATTTAACAGATACGAGTAAGGTAGAGGGCGCAAACTATTTGAACCGCTATACGACGACTTGCTCAGTCAATGCCTTGCATACCAAATCTCAGGCGGCGTCTTATTTCGACACATTCAGCGCGGTTTTGACTGTTGCAGAAAATCCGGCAAAGGATATTAATTTAGGTTCAAATCCGTATGTATAGGAGATAAAAATGTCAACACAAACAGTTTTTCCGCTCAGCAACTTTATCACCGTTTCTTTGGTCTCGGCTCCCGTCCTTCCGCAGACGCCAAACCAAAGCACTATAGCTTTGTTTACCAAGGATAACATTCCGGCGACCTGGGCTTCCGGCCAGCAGTTCGCAATTTATACTTCTCTCTCCGGCGTCGCTTCTGACTTTGGAATCAATTCAAACAGCTATGCGATAGCTGAATCAGCCTTTGCTCAACAGCCTAATTTCCTATCCGTCAGCGGAGGCTATTTCGTTATCGTCCCGCGACTTCAATCGCCCTCTCTCGAATCAACACAAGCGGCGATTCTGAGGGCGCAGAGCCTCGTTCAATTCTTCGGTGTTTTGATTGATGAGGAATTAGCCGATTCCGACCAATCGGTTTTCCAGGCATTGGCAAATTTCATTCAGTCTCAAAATTTGATGTTCTTCTATTGTTCTAGCAATCCCAACGATGTGAACCCTGGAGGAGCCCTAGATTTAGTCAGGCAGGCAAACGATGAGAACTCAAGGTATGCCTATTACGGACTGCCGCTTTTAAATGGGGCAGGAATTCAGCAGACCCAGATATTCGCCGCCGCTTATGCGGCACGCATCCTATCGGTCAATTTTGACGCCGCAAATTCAACCTTGACGATGAATGGGAAACAGCTAAACGGAATCACACAGGACAACACGCTGACCAATAACATCATCTCCGCCGCGCAAGCCGCCGGAGCTTCTGTCTATGGAAATTTCTCTTCTTATGTTTGCTTGCTTGAGAGCGGAGCGAATAACTGGTCAGACCAAGTCTACAATCAACTCTGGCTTGCGATGGATGTTCAATTCACTGGCTTCGGGACGATTGTAGGTCAATCAACAAAACTGCCGATGACTGATGCCGGAGTTGGAATCCTTAAAAATTCCGTCGCTACTGTAATGGCTCAGGCGGTATTGAACGGGTTCCTCGCGCCTGGTCAATGGCCCAATAGCTCGCCTACATTTGGGAATCAATCTCTATTTTTAAAAAATATCGCGACCTTTGGGTTCTACATCTTCGCGTCCCCTGTCGCCACCTTGACACAATCACAACTTCAATCAAGAGAGGCCCCGCCGATTCAAATCGCCGCATTGAGCGCGGGGGCTATACACAAGGCAAGCATCATCATTCAGGTAGCACTATAACGGAGGATTTATGAGCGCAACATCGGCGATAACCCAACTTGACACTCTTCAAATTAACAACCAGGTCATTTCTACTTTTGCAAACAATGACTGCGGAAAGGTAACTTTTCCGAACGAACTGGTTGAGATTGACGTGGGTAAAAATGGCAACGTTCTCGCCGCGATTAATTTCAAAGGCTTCATTTGCGATTTTGAGATTCGCTTGGTTATGGGCGCATCGGATGACCAATATCTGAACGGCCTCTTAAATCAATTCATGAGCGGAAGTCCGTCTTTTAATACTGGCTTTTTCACGAAGAATTTTGTTGATGCGAACAGCAACGTTGTTTCCGCTTCTATATCTGTTCAGGGCGGCTTTATCCAAAAAGCTCCTGAAATGATTATCTCGGCGAACGGAAATATCGAGCAGACTGTCGCGCTCTGGAAACTACGTTTTGGATATTGGAATCGCGTCGTTTCTTGATGTCGGCAGAGCCGATGTCGGCAACGCCGAAAAGAAAAGCTGAAAAGGGGAGGGGGTTAAAATGGATGTTAAAAGTGAAGATAATAGGGGAAAAGAGTTTGTTCTAAAAGATGGGAATAAGCTCTTTGTTACACGTGCCTCATTTGGTGAATGTTGCGATCTGTTTAAATCGGTCAGCGAATGTTTGCGTAAAAATGGGCTTCAACATAGCGACCTTGATTCAGCGGCCATCGTTCTATTTTGCGACCCAGAAGTTTATCGGCTTACCTTCATTTGCGCCAAAAAGGCAATCTACAAGGGCAGAAAGATAGACGCTTCTCTCTTTGATGATAACACTATCGGCGAGGCGGCTTCGGCGGCACTGCTTGAAATCTTCTTTATCATTTTGAGCTTTAACATCGAACGTTTTTTTCCAAAAGCCTCTTCAGAGTTATTGATGAGTCTTACGACTCATCAATAAAACCGGCCGTAGAAGTTACCGCTGGGGAGGCTTTATCAATCGCTCTTTTTGTAGCCAAGGCCGGTTATTACGGAGGCAATCTTGATGATATCATGTCGGCCTCATGCGATAACGTCATGGCGTGCTATGAATATGAGATTTTCTTGCGGAATTACGAGGCTCGGTATATCGAGATGAACAAGGATAGAGATTGATGAAAATAGCTGAACTCTTTGCTGATTTCAAAGTAAAATTTTCAGATGCCGCGCTCCGCATTGCCAATACCGCTCTTTCCGAACTCAAACTTGGAACGATAGCAGAAGCCTTTGCCATAGATACGCTTGTCAGAGGGTTTATAAATCTCGGCTCGCAAGCAATGAGCACATCTTCACATCTTCACATCCTAAGCGATGCCTACGGGATAAATACTACCTGGCTTCAAAAGATGGAGAACGCGGGCCTCAGCTATAACGTATCAGCGAAGCAAACAGAACAAACTGTGGTCTCGCTTCAAAGAAACTTGGCGGCGTTTAGAATCGGTCAGGGCTCACAGTCTTTCATGCAGTCAGCCGCATTCTTTGGGATTGACATAGGCCAAGTTAAATCGGCAAAAGATTTTTTAGAAAAACTTCAACAAAAGGTTCCTGAGTTTATCAAAAGAAAAGGTTCTTTCGGGAAATCCGAGGCTTCTATTTTGCTTGAAGGTTTTGGTATTCCCGTCGAGGAAATCCAGAGGCTCATCGGCGACAAGGTAACAAAAAAGGGCGGAGCAAGCCTTCCCGTCTTGACTCAAGAGCAAATCAGAAGAATGACGACGCTCAATGCCGATATCGGTATTTTATCTCGGAATGTCCATTATCTGGCTTATACTTCAATCTCAAATTTGACAAAAACAATAACGGCTTTGGACGCAACAATCGGCGATATTAGCAACCTATTTACTGTAATCGCTCATCCAGAGGATTCTTTAAAAGGTCTTTGGGGAATCATCAAAGGTCTCAGCTATAATCCTTCCGGTGCGTCAGGCTCATACATCAACCAAGGGTTTTTATCAGAGCAGGCCGCCCTGTCCAATTTCGGGATTAAACCGACCAGCGGAGGCGGCGCAAAGCCAGTAACCGTAAATCAAAAGGTCAGCATTGCGGGGGCTGGAAATCCTACTGAGGTTAAAAAGGCGGTAACGGAGGCCAATAAGAAGATGATTGCTACATTGGCGCGAACTTCGCCCTTTACAAAATAGCTATGGGACTAGGAAATTATAACGGCGGCGCGGCTCAGACAGCATCTGGCGCATTGTCAAACGTTCAAGGTGCGCTTAACGGGAACCCGTCTACCCTAAGTTTTTTATCACAAAAAACTGGGCTTAGTTTTTTAAAACCTAAAGGTCTCCAAGGCATCGCCGGATATGTCTTTTCGTATGTTGGCAATGAGGACTTAGAGGCTCGGGCCGATATCACCGACCATTGGCTTGAAAACAACACGGCGACGCAAGACCACGCGGCAGTCTACCCCGTCAGATTTACTATGTCAGGTTTTATCTGTGAATTGACGCTCCCGAATCCTGGTAAAAGCGGCGTCGTCGGAGTCCTAAACTCGCTAACCCAAAAAATGGGCGGCGTGTCGGCTTATCTTGGAAAATACACGCCTGGTGGACTCCAAAAGATTACCAATGCGGTAAACGGCGCGGCTCAAAAAGCTACAAAATACGTCAACGAAGTGAATCAATATCTAAACCAAGCTCAGAACGTTTTGGGTTTCTTTAAATCAGCATCGGGCGCGAAAACACAACAGCAGGATGCCTACGCTTCGCTTATAACAGCCCTTCAAAATCGACTTACATTCTCGGTCGTTACTCCGTGGACGACATTGCAAAATGTCATGCTTGAGTCGGTCAATCTCAGCCAACCGGATTACACGAATAGCAAATCCGAAATATCGGTTACTGTAAAACAGCTTCAAATCGTCCCGACGAATCCAAAGACGCCGACTCCGGCGAAGGTTTTAAACAATAGCCAAGGGCGTGCGGCATTTCAAGGTCAACCAATATCGCTCAATGGTTCAACACCCATGACGCCTACCGCGTCTTTTGTCAATAATTCAAACCCTCTCAATCTTCCCATTTATGGAGGCTCATGAATCTCATTGACAATCTGTCCGGCAATGCTTTTCAGCAGAGCTTTTTGCAAATGCCTGACGGAAGCACGGGACAGCTTAATCTCTATTACCGCGCCGCCGTTTCAAGATGGTTCTTTGATTTTATTCATCCACAATTTCCAAATGGAAGCCTTTTAGGCGCGGGCCTTTGCGCTCATCCAAATCTGTTGCGCCAATTTAAAAATATCCTCACCTTCGGTTTTGCTTGCACTACGACTAACGGTGTTGACCCCGTATCAATAGATGATTTTACAGACGGAAACGCGAGCCTTTACATTTTGGATTCAGCGGATGTCCAATCCGTCGAGACCTCTTTTTTTGCGGCTGGAAGCCGAGGAGCTTTAACCTAAATGGCGACTCCGACTGCCCAATCGGTTCCGAAATTCCAGCGCATTTATTTTTTACAGGTTCAGGGTAAAACTAAGACCTGGAATATTTCATATCCATTGACCCTAGAGCTTGACATTTCACGCGGCGCGTATCAGGCAACGGCGCAAGGCAACTTCACGCTCTACAATTTGAGCTATGATAAAAAATCGGATATCTATTTGGACTGGAACGACCAAATTTCACAGTCCGGCTCTCCGCGTTCGATTATCTTAAGGGCCGGATACCAGTCATGGTCTTCCCAGACAGTCGGGCCGTTAAACCCAAACAGCTTGCCAGTGATTTTCAATGGCTATCTTTATAGCGCATATTCAACCCGTTCTGGCCCATCATGGATTACGACAATTAGGGCTTGGGATGGCGGTTTTGCTAAAGCGAACTCATCAATCAGCGTGTCTTTTTCAGCATCGGTAAACTTTCAAAACAGGGTCAATCAAATTGCGAAAGCGATGCAAAACGTAAGCTCGGTATACATCTCTCCGCTCATCAATGCTCCTGTTACCAGGGGAAGAACCTATCATGGTAGCCCTTGGGATATTTTAGTTAATCTCGCGGCAACGGCCAATGCCGATGTTTTTATTGACCTCGGAAAGCTCTACATGGTTCCAAAGGGACAAGCCGTCCCAGGTCTCAGCGGCGGACTTAATATCGTGGATTCTAATTCCGGTATCTTGAACACTCCGATTAAGCAAAAGTTTTTTGTCTCTTTCGATATGCTCTTTGAGCCAAGACTTACTATCGGCCAAAATTTGACATTGCAAAGCCTTGAAGCGGTCAACAATGGAACCTATACCCTCGTCGGATTAAAACACAGCGGTATTATTTCCGGTTCTGTGGGCGGCGACTTGGTTACAACGCCGACTTGTTTTTATGGAGACGCCTAAATGACAATACCCATAGGCCAGAATCTACCGATTTATGAGCCCGAACTAGAAGATATGCTCAATGTCTCCGAAAGAAAGCTCATGATGGATTTAAACTGCGTCAAAATCGGCACGATTCAATCGTATAATGCCTCGAATCGAACCGCCTCAATTCAAATTGTTTTTCAAAGCCAACTGAAAAATGGGACATTCGTCAATGTTCCGCTCCTTGTTGATTGCCCTGTTGCGACACTGCAAGGCGGCGGTTTCTCGGTTCAACTTCCAATCCAAAAAGGCGATACCTGCATCGTCCTTTTCGCCGATAGAAATATAGACGCTTGGTTTTCAGGCGGACAGGTTCAGCCGCCGCCGGATGGGAGTCTCCACGCGATAGGCGATGCTATAGCGATTGTCGGGGTTAATTGGTCAAACGATTCTAGCATCGCCGCCATGTCAACCTCGGAAGCTCGGCTGACGGATAAGAGCGGAAATACAAAATTTGGGATAACGAACGGCAAGCTGACTGTCCAAAATTCAACCCAAAATCTGCTCACGATTTTACAGCTTCTAATCACTGGAATTTTAGGGATGAAAACATCGAACGGCGGGACATTGGTTGATACGACGGGCGACGTAACATTGGCAAATCAAGATTTGTCGGAATTACTCTATTGAGGCTGAAATGATAATGCGCGGGCTTACATCAACAGGGGACTGGCTCTTCGGTAACGGACTGCAATCATACCTTACCGGAGAGGCCGCCATTGAGGCTAATATCAAAACAAGAGTCCTTTCGTGGATAGGCGATTGTTATTTCGATATGTTCACCGGTGTTGACTGGAAAAACAGGCTCGATGTCGGTCAGCAGGAAAACCTAGAGCAGGAAGTCGCCCAGGTCATACTCCAATCCTACGGGGTTACCGGAATAAACTCAATCGGTTTTAACTTTTCAGGTCAAACCAGGCTCGAATCAATAACAGCAAGCATCACCACGATTTATTCGCCATCTTCGACCATAACGATACCGAATCAGGCGGTGGGTCAATGATGTTTGGAGGAGTTTTTTAAATGGCTACAAATTCGCTCACATCAACAGGACTCACGATAGAACAACTCAGCGATATTATTTCTGATTTAACGACTGGATACATCTCGATTTACGGGGCTGACATTAATCTTGAAAGCAACACCCCCGACGGCCAGATGATGAACATTTATGCGACCGCGCTTGAGGATAATCTTGAGCTTTTGCAAGTCGTCTATAATTCGTTTTCACTTACCAACGCTTTTGGCGTTCAGGTTGATAACCTCGTCGCGCTCAATGGGATTCAAAGGCAAAATGGAACCTATACCATCGCATACGTTGAAATCACAGTCGCGCAAGCCTTGACGCTGACCGGAATGGACGCCTTGACAAGCAATCCCAACGCTTCGGTTTTTCAGCTATCAGACAATACTGGGAATGTTTACCAACTTCAAACAACCTATTCTTTCAGCGGGACAGGAACCGTATCCCTCGCATTTCAGGCCCAAAATATCGGGCAAACCCTGACAACGGCGAATACAATTACGACCATTTTAACGCCAATCACCGGAGTAACATCGGCAAACAACCCGACGACGGCAAATGATATCATCGGAACCAATGAGGAAACCGATATCCAGGTTAAAGTCCGTCAAGCAAATTCATTCCAACTCGCGGCCACGGGTCCGGCTGATACCCTTCGCGCTCAACTGCTCAATACGGCAGGCGTTATAGACGCCTTTGTTCCAGAAAATGATGCGAACTCCGTTGTTAATGGCCTACCGCCAAACGGGATATGGACGATTGTTAATGCGCCGTCGGTTGCGGATTCAGTAATCGCACAAGTCATTTACTCTAAAAAACCAGCTGGTTGCGCTCAGTTATTCACGACAACGCAAAACGGGACGACGACTTCAGGCGCGGCGACAATTACCGGACTTTCAAGCACATCTGGAATGGTGGCTGGTATGGTTGTCAGCGGAACCGGAATACCCTCCGGCTCAATTATATCCGCCGTTAATTCGGCGACTGAAATCACGATTAACAACAACGCAACGTCGAGCGGAACCGTATCGGTAACTGTCGCCACAAACAGCTATGTCGCATCGGCGGTTTCATACAATATCACTCGTCCGGCTGGAAATATTTTTACCGCTTGGTGGTCAAATGCGGTATCCCAACCTCTCTACATTTCTTTTCAGATTTTGCCGATTAACGGCGTAGACCAATTCAACACGACGACGCTTGCAACTTCATTGGCCGCCGCGTTGACATACAGGCTCAATCAATCGGCTTTTATCGGAGATGTAATTCGCGTAATGCAAACAATCGCGCCTAATGGGTATTTGCAAAATGTTTACGTCGGGGCCTCATCCTCTCCTAGCTCCCAAACAGTCGCGCCATCAGCACTGATAAATTATTTCACTGTTTCATCTTCTGATATCTCAATAACGACATGACAAACGAAGAATTAGCCGCTACATACGTTCAACTTCTGATTATTCAATACTCAGACCCGAATAATCAGCCCAATGCGATAGCGACGATAAATTTACTCGCCACAGAAGCGATAGCAAATCAGATTGTTTTACAGGTGCTAAGTGGCTTCTCGATTAACGATGCCTACGGACAAACCCCTGCCGTAGGCGTCCAGCTTGATATTTTGGGTCAATTCGTTGGGGCTGAAAGATTCCTTGATGGTTATTCTCCGCCGATAAATTATTTCTCATACGGAGACACTGTCGGGCCAGATAACAATGCCTATGGTTTTGGTGATATTTATAATAACATCATTCCTCTTGACTATTGGGAATCAACTGTCAACACCGCCGGAACATACACACTTTCAGATGGACAAATGTCGCAACTGATTCAATATCTTGCGACAAAAAACAATATGTATATGTCGCTTGAAAATATTGACAATTTGCTTTTTTCTTTATTTGGGACAGAGGTAACGGTTGAAGAAACAAATATGGAATTGCAGTATTCTGACGCAGGCGGAAATGGTTCGGTCATGTATGGCGTCATTAATTATTTAAACGCTTTTCCGCATCCCGCTGGGGTAAATATATTGACGTAAGAGAGGATAAAAAATGGCTAAAATTGTAAGAAAAACTTTTGCGACGATTTTCGGTTCTGGAGCGGCGTCCACGGATATTGAGCAATTTGGGGCACAAGAACAAACTGGCGCGCCAAATTATACCACAGACCCAGATGTGATTCAGGCTCTTACCGCATGGGCTGATGGCTGGCGTTCCGCTATTATTTCGACCAATAGAGCCCCGTATATCCAAGACATGAACGCTGTCTTATATGCTCTATCATGGGGAGTCTCTTATCTACATGAAATGGGAATCCCAGAATGGGACAGCGGAACGCCTTATTACACAAATTCTTACATCCAATATAATGGTGTCATTTACAAATCTTTGGTTGATGACAACTTAAACAATACACCTCCAACCGGAGCATCTAACGCTTATTGGAATTTAATGCGACTTGGAAGCTCATTACCAACAAGAACAATTTTGACTTCCGGTTCTGGAACCTACACTACTCCATCTGGAGCGACAAGATTATTCATTCGCGCTGTCGGAGGCGGTGGTGGATGTTCAAATAGTGTCAACTTAAATACGGCCAATCCAGGAGGCAATACAACGTTTGGTTCAGTAACAGCAAACGGTGGAAATGCTGGAATTTCAAACTCTTCTAATTTTAACGCCTCTGGAGGAGGAGGATATGGTGGCGCAGGAACGGCTAGCTTAAGAATTGCAGGTCAAATTGGAGATTTTGCCGTAGCGGCAGGATATCAGATGCAGGGAAGAGGTGGCTCTTCCTTTCTTGGACCTGGAGGAGGATTTCAGACAGCTGAGGGAGGTGTAGTAGGTTCATTTATCAGGCCCTATGGAGGTGGAGAAGGAGGAAGCGTGGGTGGCGGTTCTGCATCAAATCCAACAGTAGCGTGTTGTGGAGGTGGTGGTGAATATTTTGAATTGCTCATCAACAATCCGGCAAGTTCTTATGCGTATTCCGTTGGGGCGGGAGCAGTAACTACTCAATCTGGAACTGGTGGTGCGGACGGCGTAATCATTATAGATGAATACTACGATTAAACAGTTTTAAACTCAAAAAGAATGAAGATAAAAACTAGGAATAATAATCATAGATGAATTTTGCATTTTAAATTCTATTCTGATACACTTATTAGGTCAGCGAAGCTGAGAAAAGATGAACTTAAAAAAAGCCGTTAAATTAGCTGTGTTTAAATTTTTTCTAATCTTTAGCACGGCGGCATACGGCCAATTTTGCCCTAATTGTATTACCAACTCTTCGGTTCCACAAAACGCACAATTCAATGTTTCATCGGCCACCATTCGCGGGCCATTGACTGTCGGTTCAGTCAACATCTCAAGTTTCACTGCTTCTACTGTAACCGCCGCCGCGTTCATCGGAAGCGGAGGTTTGTTGACGAATCTTGACGCCTCGAATATCGCAAGTGGAAATATCTCCTCAAACTCAGTCGTGGGGCCATACCCTGGAATAACTCAGGTTGGAACTCTTAGCTCGGGGACATGGAACGGGACTCCGGTCGCGACTCAATATGGCGGGACGGGAAATAATTTTATCAACATCAGCACGGGTTCATTGATTTACTTCGGGGGAAATGGGTCTATGGACACACTCTTGCCAGGAGCTCCACTTGGCATTCTCCAGTCCATGGGTTCGGCCCCCGAAGTTTGGACTTCTTCGCCTCAAGTCTCAGGAGTAAATCTTTACAACATACCTCTTACCTCTCTCAATTCTGGGATATTGCCGACGGATATCAGCGTTACCAGCGGTTCGATTTCTGCCGTCAACGGAGCCTCCGTAATTGGTAACATCAGCGGTCAGGCATTGGGCGGATTTAGCGGAACTGTCCAACTTAGTCAACTCTCAACCGGAACGCTGTCAAATCAAGTCGTTGCTTCGAGCATAACTTCTACCGGAGTTACAGCCGGAACCTTTGGCGGCCCGTCAAATTCCGCTCAATATACCGTCGGAACCGATGGCAGATTAACAAGCTCAACTCAAACAGCTATCGCTATCTCAGCATCTCAGGTAACCACCGGCGCATTGCCGAACTCGGTCACAATGTCGGCTTCACAGATTACGCCTGGCACTCTTCCGGCTGGCGTTGTTGCTTCAAGCATCGCACCTACTGGCGTTAGCTCTGGAACCTTTGGCGGGGCATCGGTTAGCGACCAAATAACGCTAAACGCTTCTGGACAGGCGACAAATATTAGCACTATTCCGATTTCAATTCCGGCGAGCGCAATCAATACCACAATTCCAATGACGCAGATTGGAACCGGCACTTGGGCCACGAATCAGGCCGCTTCGAGCATTACCGTAACTGGCGTTACGGCGGCAGTCTATGGAAGTTCATTGACAATTCCATCTTTGACATTGGGAACTGACGGACGTGTCTATTCGGCGTCAAACATTGCCATTGCGGGAGCCGCGCCAACTGGAAACGCGGGAGGCGCACTAAACGGGACGTATCCAAATCCAGGCATCGCGCCAAGCGGTGTTGTTGCGGCGAAGTATGGAAGCGTGAATCCCAACTCCGTTGCTATTCCCGTCCTCACAATAAACTCAGCGGGACAGGTTACCTCAGCTTCTCAACAAACCTTTGTCCCCACGTCAACCGCAACGGCTTTTGTAAACGTTCAAAATCCCTGGACGCAATCGCAGACCTTTCCCAATGAGATCG
>JAEHJW020007259.1_pt1 | contig 21457 bp, 22 predicted proteins | sample 9271431 | NCBI WGS metagenome assembly JAEHJW02 | reverse complement strand
CGGCTGCCGTATGTGGTCGTGGCCCAGTTGAGCCAGCCGATTCAAAAACTGATCAAAGGGGGTTTGGTCTGGGCGAGGACGGAGGTGCCGGGCACCGAGGTGGCGGAACTGGAATATCAATCGATGACCCGACCCATTCAGTTCTAAATTGGACAATCTTCGCCAAAGTATTCTTTATACAGTTGCCGCAATTTATTCAGCGGCATTGGCAGGTCTTTTTCGTATTCCCAATATTCAAAAATCTCGACCACTTTTTCCATATCAGTGCGGCCAGCCGTAACCATGAGCCGCAGGAGCTTTACGGTGGTCCAGCATTCAATTGAGTTCGCATCGGCAACTTTGGTCATGCCTTGGTCATCGGTAACAACCGGGATGCGCTTGACGAAGCCAACCGCCAAGGCTTTTAGGTCTTCACGCGAGAGGTTGATTTTCTCTTCGTCAGCATAGGCGAGCAGAAAACTAAATGCGTTAATCGCGTCCGTGCGGTCATTTCCCCGAAGTTCATACCGTTTGGTTTTCCGGTCATTGCGATACTCCAGTTGGCTAACCCATGTAAATTTGTGCCGTAGCCGGACACTTGTGGCGTATTCGTCGTCCAGTTCCGCGAGGACGTGAAGAGAATAGACCGGGGACGTGCCAAAAGGTTGGTGCAACAGCGGGTGAATAGAGATGCCGAGCCGGAAGTAGGCATTGCTGTCGAGCAAAACGTCTTGGCAAGGCTCGCTCATTTGCAGAGTTCCCCGGACAGCGCCTTTGCGTCTGCCAGGGAAACCCCGAGAACGCGATGGATGAAATGCTCCGCACCCTGCTCATGCTTGCAAAAATCCGCCAGCCCCTCAAAAAATGGACTCCTGAAAATTGATCGTGCTACCGACATATAAGTTTTCGGATCAGGCGGTGCATTTTTGAAAACTATCTCCGAAATCTTTTGACAGCCTTTAACAAAATTCGTCACCGCCCCCATAAATCCGCCTTTTTGCCCGAAATCTGTTTTCTGCAACCCGTTCGCTTTTTCGTATTCTTCAACCGCGCGTCCGATGGTAAATGGCGAAATCACATGTTTGCTCGCCTCATTGCGAATGCGCGTGACCCTTGAAGCCACGTTCTGAATATCTTGAAGTTCAGCCCGGAGTTTCGCCGCGTGGGATTCTGGAAATAACAAAGCTTGTGCAAATCTGTCCGCGAAATCTTCGCCTTCTTCATTCGCAAGTTTAGGCGCAAGTGAATGACCCAGCTCGTGCGCCATCCAAAACTTGAAATCTACAATGCTGCTGTCCAAGTTCACAAAGACCCATGTGGTTTGCGAATCAGGCAAGTGAATGTTCAGCGCGTTGCCGTGGTGGTGTTGTTCACCCCAGAGCGCGGGAATGATGACCGCGTGCAATTCATTGAATTTCCCAATCAAGTCTTGAAACGAAATGACTTCTTTGTTTTCCAGTCCCATTTCCTTGCGCAATTGTGCGGCGACCTGCTGGACGTAAGCGTAATCGGAGGTTGGATTTTTAAGGGTGGGCGGGCGTGTCAGTTCCTGGCCAGGAAGGTATTTAACCAGACGTTTTAGCAGTTCCCCGGTTTCACGAGCGTTGTCCAGATGTTCGTCCTTTGTCTTCCGGTTTGTCTTCTTGCGGAAGGACACCACCTGCACGGCGGTAGCCGGGGGCAATGTGACTAATTGCTCAAAAGCCAAACCAAGGATCATTCCCATGCGAAGCAGTTTGTCAGGCTGCGGAAACGAATCTCCCGTAAACCATTTGGAAACGGCTTCGCGGGACACCTTCAACTTCTCGGCCAATCCTGACTGGTTCAGACCAGCCTTAATCAGGGAATCCCGAATGATTGGAACATTGAGAGTTTTTTGCACCGGCTCAAGTTAAACTGGGCAAAATCAGTTGTCAACTTTTGTCAACTGCTATTTTACACGGGGACGGTGGTGGTTCAGGGCGGCAAAACTCCCACCTCACTTGGACAGCGGATGTCCAACACACGCTGGTAAAGTGGCGGGGTATGAAATTGAAAAACATCATTCCGCAACGCTTCCGCAACCGCCACGTCCGCCAATTCGGTCAGGCCAGGCTCGTCCGCCTGCCCAACGGCCAGCATGAACTCATCGGAGGCACCGCAGACGACAACGCCGCCGCTCGCGAGTGGTGTTCGCTGTTTGAACCGGAGATTGTTTTTACATCAGATGCCCATCTGGAAAGACCGACCCGTCCGGCACGGACCACCATCGCCTTCGCCGCGTGCGTCATGCCGCAAAATCTATGGGGCGAGAGACAGACTTGAAGGCGGATTGACGATGCCTTATTTTCGCCGCAAACTCCCGGTGCATTCATGTCCAAAGAAAGCACGACAAACTTTTGCGACCGGGAATTAAAAATGAACGGCAACCATAGCCATCTCACATTTCTCGACTTGTTCTGCGGCTGCGGCGGGTTCAGCCTCGGCATGGAACGCGCCGGCTTTCGATGTCTTGCGGCTATTGACTTCAATCCCGAAGCCGTCGCTGTCTTCAAAAAAAACTTCCCGCACGTTCCACACTCGTTGGAGCGTGACATCACCGCTTTTCCGCCGCGCGAGCTTGCCCGATTGATTGAAACGAAAACAGTGGACGTGATCGTTGGTGGCCCACCGTGTCAGGGATATTCCACGGTGCGCCAGCGCGACGGAGCCAACAGCGGGCCGCGCATGATTGAAGACAAGCGCCGCCATCTGTATCAGGAGTTTCTTCGTTACGTTGATTTTTTCCGACCCAAATTGTTTGTGATGGAAAATGTGCTGGGCATCAAATCAGCGGCGGGTGGCAAATATTTTACGCGAGTTCAGAAAGAAGCGCGGGCAATGGGCTACCGCGTCCATCCGCAAGTCGAAAAGGCGTTTGACTTGGGTGTGCCGCAAAAACGGAGGCGTCAGTTAATCATCGGCACGCGGCTCGATGTCCCCCAATACTTCCCTGGTGAATTGAAACCCGCCCCTCGTGCCGTGGAATGGCCCACGCTCGGCGAAGCCATTGGCGATCTGCCACCCGTCCGGGCCGGTGGCGGCGAAGAGGTCGTGGATTATGACTTGGAACGGCGCAAGGCGCATGTTGGAAAATATAGTCGGCACTACCTTTACGAGACGCTCGAAGTGCAACGGGCAACAAAGCTAACCGCCCATCGGGCGCGTCCGCACAGCGAGCGCGATCTTCGCGATTTTGCCAAATTGCGTGAGGGCGAACATTGCGCCGAGGCGATGAAGCGGGGCGAGGTTTTTGAATTTCCCTACGATAAAAACACCTTTACCGACCGCTACACCCGGCAGCACCGAAACGAGCCGTGTTCCACCATTGTTGCTCATCTCAGCAAAGACGGATTGATGTTCATCCACCCGACCCAAAACCGCTCGCTCACACCACGCGAGGCGGCTCGTGTGCAAAGTTTCCCGGATTGGTTTCAATTCCCTGTGGCTCGCACCCACCAGTTTCGCGTCATCGGCAACGCCGTCCCGCCACTCGTCGCGGAGGCTATTGGATTAACCGCGAAGGCATATTTGGAGAAAACTATGAAAACAAAAAAAACAGTCCTTTTCGGATTAGAGCCATTGCCGTCCGACCAACAGGAAGCTGTCGAATTGCTTCTTGCGCTTGTGCGTGCAACAGACAGCAAGACGATTCGCCAACTCCCTGCTGACGAATTTAAGCGAGGCTGGTATTCAATTGGTTTCCTTTATCCCGGACTCCATCCAGACAGCGCTTTGGAACACGGCACAGAATTGTCCAACGCCGCAGAAGATTTTCCTGAAATCCGCAAAGTCGAACCGCGTTTGCTTGCGCCATTCTTCGTGGACAGCGGCTGGCCTGTTGTCCTCGCGCCAGTCGCGGAAGAAGCATGGCGGCGCTACGAAGCCGGCGAATTGAAAGACGAAGAGTTCTATTGCAGCGAAGCGGTCGTCGCCGGGATGTGTTGCCGCAACCCAGACTTGATTGATGGGGTAAGACAGGAGCGCGAAAAGGTGCTGGCGTGAATTTTTGTGAGCAGAGGGAACATTTTAATTGAAAAGCCGGAGTTCGACATCGCCGCACCCCATGCCGCGTCACTTGTTGAATCGTTGCGCGCCTTTAGCTACGAACTACCGACGGCTCTTGCTGACCTAGTTGACAACAGCATCACGGCGGGCGCAAAAAACATCTGGCTGGATTTTCATTGGGACGGCGAAAACTCGGTCATCGCGGTCACGGATGATGGTGTAGGAATGACGGAGGAACAGCTTGTGGCCGCGATGCGGCCCGGAAGCCAGAACCCGCTGAAGCCACGCGCACCCAACGACCTCGGTCGTTTTGGCCTTGGACTCAAGACGGCCAGCTTTTCGCAGTGTCGGCGTGTCACCGTGCGGAGCATCGTTCGCAGCGGAAAATCTTCGACACGCTGTTGGAACTTGGATCACATCGCCCGTGTGAATGAGTGGCAGTTACTACGCGCCGGGGACGCTGCTGCCGAGCCGCATTTTAGCCGTCTGGCGGAGTTAACGAGGGGAACCGCAGTCGTCTGGCAGAACATTGATAGGCTTGTCGCAGGACAACGAACGGAGAGTGAACGGGAACAGCAACTTTTCTTGCAACGCGCTGACGCTGTGCGCCGACATCTTGCGATGGTCTTTCATCAACTCATGGCCGGCAAGCAAGGCGTGAAGCTGCATCTTAACGAACGGCCAGTTGAAGCATGGGATCCATTTCTTGCGGACGAGGCGGCAACGCAGATTCTTCCAGTCACCCCGTTGACGCTTCACGGCGCGATTGTTGAAGTTCAGCCGTTCGTGCTACCGCACCATTCCAAACTCGCAAAGCCGAAACATGAATCCGCTGCCGGGCCACGCGGTTGGAACGCGCATCAAGGTTTCTATGTTTATCGCAATCGCCGCCTGCTGGTGCCAGGTGACTGGCTTGGCTTCGGCTGGGCGAAAGAGGAACATTACAAACTGGCGCGAATCCGCGTCGAAGTGCCGAATGCGCTCGATCATGATTGGGCCATTGATGTCACGAAGTCGCGAGCCCTGCCGCCGCCGGCGTTGCGTGATGACCTGCGACGGATTGGCGAGCGCACGCGGAGCGATGCGAAACGGGTCTATTCGCACCGGGGCGCAAAATTGACGCCGAAGGCTGATGCCGACCGCGTGCTGTTATGGGAACCGACGGCGAAGCATGACAAAATGTTTTATCGCTTGAACCGACAGCACCCGCTATTGAAGCAATCCCTCGATGCAACATCCAACCGTTCCGCTTTTAATGCCCTTCTTCGACTAATTGAAGAAACCGTGCCGTTCCCGCACATTGCCATTGAGAACAGTGAAAAGCCAAACTCGCTGCCCGGTCCATTTGAAAACGCGGCAGAGAGCCAAATTCGTGAAGTGATGGAACAGGCTTTCAATTCACTTGTCGCGAGCGGTTATGGCCCGAAGGAGGCTGTCAATCGCCTACGCACCATTTGGCCTTTCGAGCTTTTCCCCGCGCTGCTGCAAACACTTTCCGAATCCCACTCTTATGCCTGAACCGCACGACCATTACGCGAATGCCCGTAACCTTGCGGTGGATATTCTCCGCAAGGAGATGAAGCGGACACCAGAACTGATTGGTGAAATGGCGCGGAAAGCAGTTCAGGCCGCGACCATCTTTGCGCCGGGAGTTACGATTGATGCAGAGGCGCTCACGGCGGAATTACGTCATCTCTTTTCCGTTGGCGTGCAAGACGCAACTGTTTTGGACGATCACGATCCGAAGGGGCATGTGGCATGGCTTCCAAACAAGCGTGCGAACACTGCGCCTGGATTCTGGCGGTTCTGGACTCGCTACATGACATATTTGGAACGTGATTTAGCATGGCCGCCCGACGTGGTGAATAACCTCCATGAACTGACAGACATGATTTTGGAGCGGTTGGAAGAACCTTCGCGAGACGGCCCGTGGGACAGACGCGGAATGGTTGTTGGTTCCGTCCAATCCGGGAAAACCGCAAACTATATCGGGCTGATAAACAAAGCAGTGGACGCTGGCTACAAGTTGGTAATTGTGCTTGCCGGTATTCATAGCAATCTGCGCGCTCAGACGCAGCTCCGCGTGGATGAAGGGGTTTTAGGTTTCGACACACAAAAAAGTCGCAAATTGAATCTTAATGGACAATGGGTGGGCGTCGGCAAATTGCCCGGCGACAAGCTGGTGATTCATTCGCTAACCAGTAGCGCTGAAAAGGGGGATTTCAGCAAACCAGTTGCCGAGTCCATCGGCGTTATGATAGGCGGCGACCCTGTCGTGCTCGTCGTGAAGAAAAATTCTAAACTTTTAGGCAATCTCTTGAAGTGGGTCCGCCATGTCGCAGCCAGTGAGGAATCTGCGGGGAAAATAATTCCGAACATTCCGCTACTACTGATTGACGACGAAGCCGATAATGCTTCCATCAACGTCAAAGACAAAAAGGGAACCGTCGGCGACTCTGATAGCGTCTCCGCGATAAACGGAAAAATCCGCGAGATTTTAAGCACGTTTGAGAAGTCGGCTTACGTTGGTTATACCGCCACCCCGTTCGCCAACATTTTTGTCAATCCGTCCGCACAAACCGACAAGCACGGTGAAGACATTTTCCCTCGAAGCTTCATAATAAATGTCAAGCCGCCGTCGAATTATGTTGGGCCGGTCAAGGTGTTCGGCCTCGACGGAGATTCAGATGCCGGACTTCTAGCACAAGAAGGTCTGCCCATCGTCCGGCAGATAGATGATTATGCCCTGCCAACAGCCTTCCCGCCACGCCACAAAAAAGATCACGTTCCCGTTGAATTGCCGCCGTCCCTAAAACTGGCGATTCGCTGTTTCATCCTTTCATGCGCAGCGCGACGCGCGAGGGGGCATGGCAAGAAGCACAATTCGATGCTAGTTCACGTTACGCGGTTTGTAGATGTTCAAAACCATGTCGTGCGTCTGGTGCGTGATGAAGTAGTCGCGTTGCAACGACGCATAGAATTTGGCGATGGGAGCCGCAAACCAACTGTTCGCGACGAGCTTCGAGAACTTTGGGAAACCGAATTTGTGCCGGTATCGCAGGCGCTCAATGAAGAGGCCGGGCCGGCGTTGACATGGGCGCAAGTGGACGCAGAACTTCACGCCGCTGCCGCAAAATTTGTCATCCTTCCAATCAACGGCTTTGCGAAGGAAGCTCTCGACTACAAGGAGCACGAGGCCGAAGGCCGGAATGTGATCGCGGTCGGTGGTGACAAGCTTTCGCGAGGTCTGACGCTTGAAGGACTTTCCATAAGCTACTTCCTCCGCACATCACGCATGTATGACACCCTGATGCAGATGGGGCGTTGGTTTGGCTATCGTCCAGGTTATCTCGACCTGTGCCGCTTATTCACAACCGGATTGTTGTCCGCATGGTATCGGCACATTGCGCTGGCAGATGCGGAGCTTCGTCGCGAATTTGATTACATGGTAGCCGCCGGATTTACGCCGGAGCAATATGGCCTGCGCGTGCGGACGCATCCAGGCGGCATGACCGTCACAGCGTTAAATAAAATGTGCCACAGCCAAAGCCTTGAACTCTCCTGGGCCGGCGTGCTGGTGCAAAGCACACAATTACCCAAAGACGAAAAACGGATAACAGAGAATTTGAAAGCGACAGAAACTTTGCTTTCGGCATTGCCCGCGCCGGAGCGCGTCGGCGGACACGAAACCCGAATCTGGCGCAATGTTGAAGCCACGAAGGTCGCGAATTTAATGGAAGCTCTGCAACTGCCGCCGCAGTCAGCGCGGGCCAGCGGACGCCAGATAGCTACGTTCATCCGTCAGCAGGCGGCGAAGACCGAACCGGAACTGACGCACTGGACGGTGGCGTTGATTTCCGTCGGGCAGGGCGAACATTTACCAATTGCCGGACACGACATTGGACTGGTCGAGCGTTCTGCCGAACATCAAACCGGCGACAGCTTCGGTTTACGGAAGGCAAACATCCTCAGTCCAGCTGATGAAGGATGGGATTTTGAGGAACAGTCCTTTACAAAAGAGTGGTCCGATAGCATCGCGGATAAGCCAGAACTCGCGCCGGACTTGGATTGGCTGAAAAATCAAATTGGTGGAGATGCCCGCGACATCGCGCTGGAACTGACGCGCCGATGGCAACAAACCGAGCCGCCAAAATTAAGAGTGCCAGAGAAGGGGGAAACGAAGCGTCCAAACGGTCGGGTGCTCCGCCTGCTGCGGCGGCGTTCACACGGACTACTCCTGATTTATCCCGTCCAGCCGCCAACGGTGGTTAAGGGTGAGAACAAAATGCCGGATTCGCCAACCGGGATATTGGACACCAAAACGCCTGTCATCGGCGTGGCTTTGAGTTTTCCCACCAGCGACACGGTGTTGGGGGTTGAATACCGTGTGAACCGCGTATGGGATGCTGAAATTCAAGAAGACTCCGCTTATGACGATTGAGCAGCTTTGGCAGGAGATGGAAACCGAAGCCGGAGCGAATGTTGCCTGGCTGACACGATTTGCCCGCCCGCAAACCGGTCATCCGCTGCTTGTCGCGTTGGAGCAGACCACACGGGCGCGAGCCTTGTTGGTGCCGGTGTCGAAGGCCGCACTGCCACCGCGTCGCGAATGGCCAGTGTGCCGGGGATTGGAATTGGTTTCTGTGGTGTTGGGTTCGCAGCCGCACTTGGGCGTGCGCTTGCGCGACCCGGCTTGTGCGGACGTTTTCACGGCCTTGGCGGAAGATGTCGCCCCGCGTGTCGCGGCGGCGGGCGGTGCGAAACAGGCGGCGGCGGAATTATTGGGGCGGTTGCGCCGCTGGCAGCAGTTTCTCACGGCGAGCCATGATGAATTAAGCGTGGAAGCACAACGCGGATTGTGGGGCGAACTTCATGTGCTACGCACGCATCTACTTCCGGCTTTGGGCGCGGCGGCGACGGTGGAAGGCTGGAAGGCGAGCGCGGCGGCGCACCAGGATTTTCAGTTTGCCGGCGGCGCGGTGGAAGTGAAGACGACGGCCGCAAAGCAACCGCAGAGTGTTCGCATCACCAGTGAGCGGCAACTTGACGATACCGGCGTGGGTGCATTGTTCCTGCATGTGGTCGTGGTGGATGAACGCGAAGTGCCTGCCGGGGGCAGTGTGCCCGGACAAAGTTTATGTGCCATCATCGCCGACATACGAACTCAACTTTCCGCAAAACTGATTGCTTTGGCGGCCTTCAACGACCGCCTGTTGGATCGCGGCTGGCTGGACGCGCACGCCAGCCGCTACGAAGGCCGGCGCTGGACTGTGCGCGGCGAGCGCACTTATCAGGTGCGAAGTGGTTTTCCGCGCTTGGTGGAAATTGATCTTCCGACAGGAATTGGTGACGTGAACTTTGCCGTGAACCTTGCGGCGTGCGAGCCTTTCGCCGCGCCGGTGCCAGCAATGTTGGCCGCACTTCCACAAAAAAACTCACGTCGCCGAGGCAACCCCAGCACCACCTGAATTTATGTCTGATCTCCGACTCGAAGAATTTGCCAGCGATCTTCACCAGGAAGTGCTTGCTAAAGCCGGAATTGACGCCGAGAGCGCGGGCGAAACGAACCAGCCGTTGCGCGAGGAGGCGTTCACCGAATATGTGATTGGCCTGCTGGCCGAACACAACGAAGCGGATGGAGTCGAGATGGCTTATCACGAGGCTTTAAGTGTCGGTTCGATGCCAGCCGCGAAATTGAACGCCTGGTCGCTGTCAGGCGATGGCGCGACCGCAGATTTGTTTGTGACGTTGTATCACGGCACGGGCGGCGTGGAAGAAGTGGGCGTGCCGGAAACGCGCCGTCACTTCAAATTGTTGCGCGGGTTTCTGCGACGCGCACTGGAGGAGTTCCACCGGAAGGTTGAAGAATCGTGCCCCGCATTTCAGGTAATGCAGCAAATTCACGAGGCAAAGGATTCGCTCACCACCGTGCGCCTTTTTTTCATCACGGATGGCGTGGTGCGTTCCCTCGAATTGGACGAGGAACAATTCCCCGGCGTTGAGGTGCGATATGTGGTTTGGGACTTGGACAAGTTGAGCCGCTTGCGCGTCGGGTATCGTGAAGTCATCGAATTGGATTTCGTGAATGATTACGACGGAGCAATTCCGTGCCTGGACAAAAAGGATCCAACCGGTGAATACCGGACATTGCTGGCGTATTTTCCAGCGGCGCTATTGGCGCGCATTTACGGCGAGCACGGACAGCGACTTTTGGAAAAAAATGTTCGCTGCTTCTTGGGCAAGGGTAAGGGTGTCAACAAGGGTATGCAAAAGACGTTGAAAGAGGAACCGCACCGCTTTCTCGCATACAACAACGGCCTTTGCTGCACAGCGGCAGAGATTCGCATGAGCAGTGGCAAGTTGGAATGGTTGAAGGATTTTCAAATCGTGAACGGCGGCCAGACAACCGCTTCGATTTACCATGCGTTGAAAAAGGAGAAGGTGGACATCGGCCAGGTGGTGGTGCAGGTGAAGCTGACCGTGCTGACCGACCCGGCCAAGATTATGGAAATTGTGCCGCGCATATCCAAATACGCCAACAGTCAGAACAAAGTGAATGGCGCGGACTTGGCGGCAAACGGGCCGTTTCATCACGCCCTGGAACAACTTTCACGAACCGTCTGGGCACACCCCGCAAGCGGTTTGGAGCGTGGCACGCACTGGTATTACGAACGGGCGCGCGGCTCCTATGCCGACGACAAGGCACAACAAGGCGGCGCAGCGCAGAAGCGCCGATGGGAAACCGAGAATCCCAAGCAGCAGAAATTCACGAAAACAGACCTCGCCAAATTCGAGCACGCCTGGCTCGGTATGCCGCATCTTGTCTGCCTCGGTGCGGAAAAAAATTTCTACAAGCTGGCAGAGCGCATGGAAGATAACGGCGAACCGGTGGTGGATCAAAATTATTTCAAGCGCGCCGTCGCGAAGGCGATTCTCTGGCGCACGGCAGAAAAACTTTTCGACATTCCGTTGGAACTGGACGGCTATCGTGCGAACAGTGTCGCCTACGCGGTCGCTTGGCTGGCGGAACAGTCGAAATGCCGCATCAATCTCGACTGGATTTGGGATAATCAGCGCATCTCTCCTGCTCTGAATGAAGCACTAAAAACTGTTTGTGCCGCCGCGCACGAATACATCCTCGATGCAGCGCCATCATTCGGCAGAGGTAATGTTAATGAGGGAACGAAAAAAATTGAATGTTGGAATGGATTTCGAGAAAAGAAGCTGTCCGAACCGAAGGATTGGCGCGATGAGCTTGCCAACACGGACTTTGAACCAGCAACCACGGAAGATGAATCTTTGGCTGCGGAATGGGAGCGTGTGCGCCATGAGTTCGTCAATGATTCGCGCACGGTCGGGGAACTCGAAGCTCTGACCGGCAAATCGTGGATAACATCGCGGCGGCGCGAGCCGGTCTATTTCTACGCCGAGATGAGTTGGGACAAGCTGCGCGGAATGCGCAATATGGGATTGAAAAAAATTCGCGGATTGGTCGAAATCTTTTCCGCAGCGTCTCGCAATTAGTTTCATGGCTGATGTTTTCACAAAAGAAAAGCGTTCTGCTGTTATGTCCCGAATTCGCGGGCGTGGAAACAAGGACACCGAGATCGCGCTGATAAAATTACTCCGACGGCACCGGATAACCGGCTGGCGCAGGAATCAAAAAGTGTTTGGCAACCCGGACTTTCTTTTTAGGCGGAATCGGCTGGCACTTTTTGTGGACGGCTGTTTCTGGCACGGCTGCCCAAAGCATTGTAAAATTCCTGCCGGCAACCGTGCATTCTGGAAAAAGAAGTTCGCCGCAAACAAGACGCGTGACCGCCGGGTGAACCGCCAGTTGCGCAGACTCGGCTGGCGTGTCGTGCGGATATGGGAACACGATCTCGGCAAGTGGGGCGAGGCGTGCGTTCGGAAGATTCAGGCCACATTCCTTGATTAGCCTGTAACAAGTCGCGCGCTAACTATTTTTCATCAGATTCATCGGGAATAATTTCGTGCAGGCGCACAACCCGGATGGCTTTCGGTTCACCCCGCACCGTTTCGATGTTGGCGTCCACTAGGAAAGAACATTTGAAATGATTTCCGCTGTATTCTTTAACTTTGGCTTGATCCATTTCGGACAACCAGACAACCCGAAGTTCTTTTTTGCTGACGCTTTCAATCACGCCATAGTCATGCGTTCGTTTCGCTTCCGGCTTCCCAATTTTTTTCTCGATGCTTTGCAAATACATTAAAACTTTTTGATGGTCCGCAGCTTCGATGGATTCTAGTTCCTCGATTTTTTTATTTGCGCCCGCAAGTGCTTTTGCGACGTCTTCGGAAACATAAGCCAATTCAGACACCGTTCGAACGTTCCCTTTGGCATCATATTTAAGTTCCTTGAATCCTAGCAGCCCAGCCCCATTGAAGGCCGGAATCAGCAGGTCTCGAAAATCTTCGCAGTCTTTTTTGCCCAGCTCCTTCTTCATTCCGACAACTACTTTGCCGCTCACATAATCAATTCCCTCGCAGATTTTTTTGAGAAATTCATGCACCGTGTTATAGTTGTCCATCAACAGAATAATTCCGGCAAATAATGTTCCAGGGTCAACCCATCCCAACTCGGCAATGATGCAATTCGATTCAATTTTTGTGACGAAAAGGCGGATTGAATCATCGTCGGGAATCTCGATGTCTTTTTCTTGCACGAAAGCCTTTACGAACTTGCGGTATTGTCGGTTCAAAGCACCAAATGCCAGAGTGAGTTCCACGAGATCAACAGGCTTATCTACATCGAATTGAATTTGGACTCTCGATTCGCTTATCACTCGCGAACGATACCAAGGCCATCGGAAGCGTGGAAGAATTTTCATTTTCACGCCCTCACCAGCCGCACCGCGCCGCTTTTGGCGGACACCAGCGAGCCAAACTTTATCAGCATCGCTTGCGCCACCGGCGAAATGACCGGGCGCGTGTCGGTTTTGTCATACACCGTCGTCTTGCCGGCGGTGGTGTCGGCGTAGGATTTCAGCCCTTCGCCCGGCGGCGATGCCGTGCGGTCGGCAATCAATAGTTCTCGCGCCATTTCGCACGTCGCCTGCACCACGGCCACCGGCACGATGCTGAACGGCACGAAGGGATCGTAAAGCAGCAGGCTGGTGAGGACGGGAATCGGCGCTTTGTCCGGGTCGGGACAATTCACGCGCGGCCATTGCAACGCCTGCCCGGATTGCGAGCGCAGGCCGTGGAATTGATACTGCCCGTCAATCAGCCGCGTCGCCATCACGAGCGCAGCGGCCTTTTGATCGTCCGTCGCGCCCGTCCATGCCGTCGCATACAAATGGCCGGCGTGGTAGGCGTCGCCATCCGCCGCGCTGGCGTAGGCATTGGCGTTGGCCAGGCCGGTGCCATCTTCTTTGACGAGCGTAATTGCCATGATGATTTACAAACCGTCCGAATAAACCGCGTTCGAGTAAGGCAAAACATCGTTGCCGTCCCAATCGCAAATGCAGATGCGGAACCAGCCCGGATCACCGCTGCAATCGCGATTGCCAGCCGACAAGCCCCAACCATCGTATGTATGGCTGGGCCATGTTACGCCATCATCCGATTTGTAAATGTTGATGCCGTCATACGGGCTGGTGAAGTTCCAAGTCCACGTCAAATGACCGTGGCCATCCGATGCGAGCAGGATGGCCGGGGCTGCATCCGCCGCCGCCCGCGCACGTCGGCGCTTTTGCAGAAACCACGCGAGCCAGCCGCGCCGGTCAATTTTTGGTTGAGACATCACGCGATTTTTTCGGTTTCGATGTTGGGGCATCCGGCACCGACTCCGACGCGGTTGCCACCAGCGGCACGACCGCCACCGGCGGCAGGCGATCCGGTTTCAACGCCAGAGGATTGAGCGCTGGCGACCCGTCCGGCATGGAAAGCGGACGCCGCTTGCGCCGGATGATGGGAAACAATCCATTCATAATGGCAGGTGCGGCTCGCACTCAAATGGCGTTGACGCCAATGGCGACCTGTTTCCAGTTGGTGCCATCGCTGACGGCAAGGCACGGAATGCCACCCGTGCCGCCAGCCGATAGATAGATAATGCGGCGCGGAAACTTCGCCGCCGTGATGCCAGCGGCATTCGCCGCCGCGACGTTGGTAAAGCTGGGATTCACGATTTGTTCACCCGAACGAATGCGTTCAAAACTGCGAGGTAAAAGTTTGCCCATATATTTATGTGGTTAAATCGGCGTGCCGATGCGAACACCGGCACGCCTTTGGTTCAGATGTTGTGAGTGACCGCGACGACGCGGACGTTTTTGTTTTCCCAAACGCGCGTCCAGTTGGCCGCGTTTTCGAGTTCGGCATTCGTCGGGTTGGCCCCGGCCACGCTCGCGCTGGTGAACTTGACGCCGCGAGGATGAAGAATGAAGCGGCGGCGATTGATCAGATTCGTGTCGCTGTTCAGCGCGTCACGCGCCATTTCAAAACCTTCCGTGCCGTGACCGCCCTCGACGGGCTGGCCGTTCAAATCGGCGGAACCCATTCCGAAAGCGCCATTGCCGAAAAGGTAGGTGGTATAAACCTGCCCGTCCGTGGTGCCCGTGCGCGACGGGCAACCATCGTCCACGATGACACGCCGACCTTGGAACGTGCGGATTTGCGCCTCTCCCTGGCTGTCAGGAATGAAGTCAATCAGGTCGAGTTTCCGCAACGCAGCCTCGACTGCCGAGTGCATTGCCACGGCCACCAGCCGGTCGCCGCAATCGCCGAGGCGTTGCGTGGCATCCACAAAGGTAGCGCCGTTCAAGCGCGTGGCCGTCGTCTGGTTGGCAATGCTTTCGCTTTGAATCGCCAGCAGGTTGCCCGCCATGCCCGGTGAGGCGAAGACGCCCTTGAGGGACGAAATCAGCATATACTGGTTTTGACGATTCCAGTAGCCGGCCATGAAGTCGCCAACGCCAGCGCCGGATCGTCCCCGGCGACGACGGTTGCCAAATGATTCCACGACCAGGCAAAGCCATCGTTGTGGATGCGGGCGATGTCTTGATCCGCCACCAGTTTCCCCGGCACGAGCGGTGACGAATCGCTCAACGGTTGCCGGAGTCCCGTCAGGTCGTTCCAATGCGGCATATTGACCTGTGTGCCGCCTTGCGCGGCGCGGGTGTCGTAATCAGGATTTGCTTCCACGATGCCGGACAGGAACAAATCCGATTTTTCCGCCGTGCGTTGCACCACATAAGATGCGAATTGCGCGGGGATGATAATGTCTGCCAATTGTGTTTTAGCCATGATGATAATTTGTGTGTTGTGACCCGGTTAAGCCGACGCCTTGAGGCGGGCGGCCAGTTGCGGATCGGATTTTTGCAATTTCATTTGTTCCGTGAGATTCCAGCTTTCCTTGCGGAAGGGATTCTTCATGGACCGGTTGCCAGCCCCGCCGGAGCCAGAGCCGGCGGCACCGCCGCCAGCGTTTGCTTCAAACAGGTGCGGCGCGTCGGACACCAACGCATCCACCCATTCGGCCAAAGTCATCGGGCCATCCTTGCCCATGCGGGCAGTCTGCCCGTCCGCCTCGAAAGCCTGCGGCACGCCGTTGACCAGTTTGAACGAATGGCGGGCGCGGGCGGTAATGTCCGGCAGCGCCGTCGCCCGGAGTCCGCGTTTCGTGGCTTCGGTGACGACGGCTTGATCAATTTGAATCGCGGTGAGGCGACCCGTCAGCGCGTCGCGTTCCGCGACCACGACGTTATGCGTCTTGTCCCATTCGGCGCGGGCGGTTTTCAGTCGCGCCTCGATGACCTTGTCCACTTCACCGGCCTTGAGCTGGCGTTCTTCCAGAAGTTTCTGTTTGTCTTCGGCGAGTTGACGCACGGCGTCAGGGTCAATGCCCTCAAAGCGTTTGAGTTGATTTGTGAGCGCGATGTTGTTGGCGCGAAATTCCTCCAGCTTGGCCTGGCTCACGACGCCATCGGCGTCCAGCATCCAAGCGCCGTCGCGCTCTACATAGAGGGATTGCAGTTCGGCGGGGATTTCGTCCTTGGTTTTGAATTTGTATTTGAGTGCCATAAATTTTTAGAGGTTTTTGGTTAGCAGTTGCGCCGGTGGATTGTCAGCCGGAGCGGGAGCCAGCAGCGTGACCGCGCCGGGATCAGCCGCGACCGGTGCAGGTTGCGGCTTGCCGGCGACCAGTTTGGCCTCATCCTCGTTGCTACGACCGACCGGCAGGACATCGCCCATGCGGAAAAGGTCGAACATCGTGTCCTGACTGATGGCCCCGGCTTTCCACGCCGCAACGACGGCGGCAATCTCGGTGCTCGCCATACCGTTGAGACTGAAATCGGCGTTGAGGGACACCAGCACAGTTTTGTCGCCGATGTCGCCCGGTGTGTTTTCGGTGGAGTTCCACCAATAGACCCAGCGCAGGACTTGTGACAGCGATTCGCTGATGCTCAATGACACGGCGGACAAGACCGCGTTTTCACCGCTCTGCCGGAGTTCGATGGACGCCGCCGTTTCGCCGACGCGCTTTTGTTCTTCCATCATCCGCGAGCCAAGCACGGCCATCATCAATTCGTCTTGAGTCATCGCCCGTTCAAAGGTCATCAGCCCTTGCCCATGAAATTCCAGATACCCCGCCGTGGCACCCGTAGTTTCCGCCACCCATGCCGTGCTGCTGCCAATGCGAAGGTTGGAAGTCTTGTCAAATCCGCTGACCCATGCGGTAGGCAGAGCAGTAAAATGAAGACCATGTTTGTAATCTGCATTGAGGCGGTAATGGTCGAGGTTGATGGCGATGATGTCGGCCAGCGGCAGTTTGTCCACATGCGGCAGGGAATTTTTCGGCCCATGAAAGACAAAGGGAATCAGCGGCAAAGATTTTCCAAGACGAAGCGGTGTTCGCGTGTCCACGACGGCCCATTCGGTTTTTGACCGTTTGGATTTTCCAGGTTGTTGTTGCCAGAGTTCGACCTGATACGTCCAAGGCGTTGAGCCATCGGCGGCAGGCGTAGCATCCGGCACTAGTTTCAAGACCCGGAGTTGTTCGACGGATTCAGGTTGGAAAGGATCATTTTGGCCGGCGGCAAGAATTTCGGCAGTCGGCGCGATTTGCAGGAGATTTTTCCCATGTTCTTTCAGCACCACCAGCGTCAGGACGTTGCGACCATTCACCCGTTGAGAATGCCAGTTGATGATTTGCTCGGTTTCATACAACCGCACAAAGGCGCGTTGATCCGCTTCATCTTCCCAATCTACCAGCGTCCCGGCGCGACCGACCGCGATGACTTCATGCGTGACGTGTTTGGCGTAAGCCGACATCGGCGTGCCAAGCAAATCGGCATCGGCGACGAAGGCATCCAGGGCGCGACCGATGCCGGCGGAAGTGTCCGGCAGTTTGAAAGTTGGTTCACGGCGGAAAATGCGACCGACGTAACCATCGGCAATGCGCGCCGTGGCGTTGAAAAAGGCGGCGCGCATTTTGTAGGCGACGTATTCATCATCGGTTTGCGAATCCAGACGCGGCAGGTATTTTATCCCGGCAGTTTTGACGGCATCCTCACCGGCGATGACATCCCGCGCCCGTTGCCATGCAACGAGGTTGGCGTCGTAATCAGGATGTGTGCTTTGCACCGGCATCTCATGTGCCAGACCGGGCAGATTTTTCAGCAAGTCATGGCACAAAAGCCATGAAGTCAATTGCGCTGCCTTTTCCTGGCAATCCATTTATAGCACGGGTTTTTTGCACGCTTTTTGCTGTCCGTGAATCTTCGTGCATTGCGGTGACGGCAGGTGTTTTCAAAGTGCCAGCAGATGAAGAAATTCGGCCACATTTCGATTTGACAGTTTCCAGAAAACGACGGGCGACGATGAAATTTGCCAGCCTTTGAAAATTGTTGGCGGTGTAATTTTTTTGGGGCATGGAATTTTCCATCGTTCTACGCCGGTAATTTTTTGCGTTTCGGCAATTCGTGCGACCTTTGAAATTTCGACGCAGACGACCAGGTGAATTTGTGTGACCCCGGCAATGCGAAAGTTTTTTGCAATTCGTGCGCACTCGAAAGACAAAGTTGGTTCGCGTTGCTCAAAGATAAATGAGTTCGCGCTTCGTTCCCTGACCCACTACGCGCTCAATAACGACGAACGCGCCACCCATTCACGGTCTCCATTTACGAATGCCAGTTGGCGCGTGCGCGGACGCCTGACGCTCATGCTGGCGGCGGCGGCTAACGCCACCGCTACGCCAGCACCGGCACGCCATCTTTGGTTTACGAACGCCACTCTCGGCGTGCCTTTCGCTACATCGCGCACGCAGCGGACGTCGCAGGTAATCGAACGGTTTTCGTGCCTTCCAACCATTCAGGTTGGCGAATGATTTTAGGCGCGATGTCAGGCGGGAAAAACCTCGTCGCTAACGCTCCTCGTCCAGCAACGCTTCGTTCGCCATCCAGCGGATAGCAGCCACTTCGCTCCGGCAAAGGCAAAGTTAGTGTGACGAACCTTGCGGGCTGGCGATGGTTTTCTCCGCGCATGTCTCCTCGTGCCTGCCAGCGACCTGTCTGCCTGTTCGTGGCTGCTCAAAGAAATGTGATGAGCAGCCACTTCACATTCAGCCAGGTCGCCCGGCGCTGGTATCTCACGGTCGGCATCCGCTGGCAGTCGGCGGGCTTTACTACCGGCGTGTCACAGAGCCGGTTCGGTTCTGGCGTGCGTGCGGTTGCCCGGCTGCGTTTCGTCCAGCGTTGCCGTGGTGGCAGCCGTTCGTGTTCAGCTACCTGTCCGCCACCGGCTGGCTTCGCCGTTCACGCCGCTGACTCATCATTGAAGCGTCGGCGAAATCCCCAGCGTCACCGAGCCGACACTTGGCTCGTGCCTCGCGCCAAGTATCGGCACGCTTCCGCCGCGCCGCTGGCCGGACTCATCAATTTGCAACCGCTCCATTCGCTGCCGCACTCCGCTACACAGATTACGCGGGATGCTTTCGCTCATTCCGACGGCCGCAAACTGCCGAGACCGGCAAAGACAGCGGTGCGCCCAAAGATTCCAGAGGCCGCGATGCTCCGCATATCGGCCAAGACCGGCAATATGGCCGCACGACTTAGTCCGGCCAGGAAATCAGCAATAGCACCGCGAGGCTTCGCCCGGTGCAAGTCGCCGCAATAGTCGCGGGGACGATCCAGCTTTCGCGGCGCTCCGCAGGCTGCGCTTGCGAAACTGGCCGACCCCGCTGGTAAAACCAGATTGGTCTGACACCACGGCGGCAGGCTGCGGGCAGGTCTGCCGAGCGCGCCCATGTTGCCATCGCGTCGCAGCCCACGCCCTACGCTCTGCCGTCGTGGACTCAGAGAATTGGCGTTCGCGCTGGCGCGACGCCGCCGGGGAACGCGACCCGGGAATATGTTGCTGGCTTTGCGGCGGCGTTGGCATGAGGGAACAGCCGACACTACGCTTCTCACTTCGTTGCGAGGCTGGGCGTCGGCTTTGCTATCCCGGCAGCCGCACAAGAGATGTTATCTGTAATGCCGCCCATTGCCGTATCCCGCTGGCGCGTGAACCCTCGGCAAATGGGTTCCCGCCGTCTCCCCGCGCGACAACGCGACCGACGGCCCGGTTCATTAAAGATAACATCGTCTTGTGCGGAACCGCCGGCTGCTTCCCTGTCACGCTGACTGCGAATCCGCACCTTCGCGCTCGTGCGGGCAGTCACCGCGCCAGTTCGCAGGCATCCCTCATGCCAACGCCGCCGCGCCGCGAGTTGTTTTGAATTAGGCCGGGTCGGGGGACGGGAAGTTGACCAGTGAATTGGTTTGCTCGCTGCGCTCGATTGGTTGGAAAAAAGTTTTTGTGTCGGCAGCTTCGTTTTCAAGTCCGGCTTTTTCTGCTCGCGTATTTCTTTCTGTCGCCCTCACGGCGTCGCCGGACACATCAGCCCGCCCGCTCGTGGCTCCTTCTAAAGACTACTTCCACGGGGGAGGGCTGGCGGCTCCGCTTTTTCGTGAAGGGCGACAGACCGAATACGCACAGCAGAGCAGAAAAAAAAGACTATGAAAACTACATCACAAAAAACTGGTTCTGGACTCAAGAGCCGATCCGCACAGTTGAGCAGCAGCACACCGGCGCAGCCGGAGAAGAAAGACAATCGTTTGCCGATTGATGCCGAGGCACGGAAGAAAAACCGCACCTTGCCCACAGAGCAAGTTTTGGCCTTGCTCCAGTTGCGCGACCGCCGCTTGTGGGAAATGACCGAAGTGGTTGGAAAATGGATTTGGGTTTCGTTCACCGAATCACCCGCGCCCACCGTCCGCCAGACTTTGGCGCAGCTTGGCTTTCATTGGAACCGTGAGCGGCAGGCGTGGCAGCACCCTTGCGGCGCATTTCGTTTGCGCGGTTTCCAAGACCCGCACGAGAAGTATCAATCCTACCACCCCGCCGACCTTCGCACCGCCTGACACCACACGGGCACGGTGACAGCGTGCCCCAATTTTCTCACACCATGAAAGAAGAACCGACCGCACAAGACCGTGCCGAATTTTTCGGCGGCATCATCTACGCCTACACCCGCAGCCAGGCCGTCTCCGACGGCGTGCAGGTGGACGTGAGCAAGACCGCGCAGGAAGCCGGAATCAAATTCCCCATGTTCCTGACTCGCGCAGTTTTTGACAAATTCGTTGCCGTGCCCGAAGGCGTGACCGGCCAAGACGAAGCCGGACGCCTTTGGGATATTTGCTGGATGTTGCGCTTTGCCATCCTACGCAGTCACGGCCACACCGACCGCTTGCCCGTCGCCTTGTATGTTCGCAACGACAACCGCCGCGCCAAGCTGGTGAAGCTGGTTGCCAGTTGCGGCGCACTGGACATTGACGACCCGCAGCCCGCCATCACCGTGATGATGCCGGACGAGGATTGACCCGCAGACCAACACGCACCCGACGCCACCGCGCCGGGCGCAAAAAATTTTTCGCGGCTGACGCCTTGTGGTCGTCAGCCGCGCAGCCAGTCGGCTTTTGGGAACTCGCGCCGCCCCCCCCGGCAACCCCAGAACCAGGCCAAAGGCCGCCAAGTCAGAATACCGCGCCTGCGTTTTGCCGGTTTACCAGATGTGGTTTTTTTGTGCATTTTGCGTTGACTGCGTGTCTCTTGTAATGAGATATGTCCATTCACATGACAATTCGAGCCGAAATCACGGCATGTTTCTTCGTGGAAAACATGGCAGATATCGTGCTTTAGTTTGGGGTGGACAAAAGTGCTGGTTTTGTTACAGTGGACAACGATTTTAGACGATGTATAGTTTGGAACAACGATAACGACCTGAAAAGATTTACAGTTAACCATCAACGCGCGGAGGGCATATGAGGGCGCATCTTGACACTGCCCCCGGGATTTGAGAAAGGGAGTGGCATTGGTTCCTCATCCGAGAACGACAGCAACCCTCAACGAAAGGAACTGGATGAAACAGGAACAAGCCGACGTGCCGTCCTTG
>JAEHJW020002904.1_pt1 | contig 21469 bp, 25 predicted proteins | sample 9271431 | NCBI WGS metagenome assembly JAEHJW02 | reverse complement strand
CACGGTGGCGGTCGGCGGCGCGAACCTTAACACCTTTACACCGGGCACAACAATTTTCACCAACGTAACTACAGCGCAATTTACAGCGGCATCAACCTCTTTGAATGTAGCCTTCAATGGATATCCAGTAACATCATGTGATCCAACGTATTATACGACATACGACCCGGCATGCGACCTCGATTCCGCTATCACGAATATTTCAGCACAAGTGGTGGGGGCGGGAGCGCAAACACAAACACAAATTTCGGAACCAAATACATTATTTTTACTTTCTGCTTCAGTTCTCTTACTTTTATTAGCGATGAATTTTTCAAAATCAATAAGACAAATAATTTTAAAAAAACACACGCAAGCCCACGCATAAAAGCGGGTCTTGAGGATCAAGAACACAGTTTGTTTATTCATCTGGTTAATTGATTTTTAACTATTTTAGTATAAATATAAAAATGGTTCAACAAACGTAGGGAAAATAATATGCCCAATTCTCTTTTGAACGGCATCACGACAAACGGCTCGGTTGATGTCGTCACCATTCCAGGCCTGGCAAACGGAGAAACGATGGATGTTTCCGGCATCGGGAATATCTCATCGGTTATTGGCGATCTGACCGCCGCGCAGACTGCCGGAACCCTGAATATCGCGAACGGGACGGGGGCAACCTCTCCCATCGCCAGCGATCTCAATGAATTCATCGTCAACAGCGGCAGCGTCTCGGTGCCTGGCGGCTATCAGGCCATTATCGACAATGTCGGGACGGCGAACACCATCGTCACGTCGGATGCCACCGATTCCGTCATCGGCGGCGCCAGCGGCATGACGCTATGGGACCACAGCGCCAACGAGACCGTTTATGTCGGTGGCGGCAACGACACCATCGGCATGTCGGCCACGACCATGGAGTCCCTGAATGCCTCCCTGGCGGGGAACAACGACATTGTCGCCGTCGGGTTCGGCGATGCCACGGTGTCCGGTGGCGGGGCGAGCAACATCATCTTCGGGTCTGGCACCAACGCCGCGGCGAACCTGACCACGGATATGACCCAGGGCGCCTCCACCATCATCGCCGGCATCGGCAACAACACGCTCGACCTCGGTTCATCCGGGGTTATTTTTGGCGGGAACGGAACCAACCACGACACCGTTTCCGGCAATGGCAATTATTATGTCGAGGGCAACGGCAACTCGACGGTCACGGCCGGGGCCAGCGACATCGTTTTCGGCGGTGTCGGTTCCATGGATGTCACCATGGGCGGGACAAACTCGATTTTTGTCGGCAATGGCGGCGCGGACACCATCAACGCCACCACCGGCCTGACCGGCTGGGCGGGGGGCGGCGCGGAGAATTTCATCGTCAATGGCGCGGCGACCATCATTGGCGGCGGGGCCACGACCGTCAACGACCAGTCCGGGACCAGCCAGTTTTATAACCTCGGCACCGGGGCCATGACCATCAACGCGGCAACGTCGAGCACGGCGCCCGTCATCAATGATCAATGGGGCGGCGCGAATGGCATGGTCATCAACGACAGCGCCTCCGGCAACACGATCAATGTTTCCGAGGGCGCCGTCACGGTCAACGCCAGCGGCGGGAACGACAGCGTCAATACCGGCAACAACGCGAACGGCGTGATCAATCTGGATATCCCACAAACAATAGCGAATGATCCGTTGTCAAGCACAGTAACCCTGTGGGGCACGGGGGATTTTACCGTCAATAACAATAATAGCTATAATCAGACGACGATTAATGGAGGGAATGCGTCCGGAAATCTGACATTCAATGTGACGGACAATAACACAAACCAAATGATCACGTCCGGAAGTGGGCAGAACACATATAATTTTAATCCGTCACAACCAAATGCATCACTCACGGCCTTTGTAGAAAAGGGCACGAACACTTTTGATTTCACCCCACAAAACACCGCCGTTCAGGACACAGTAAAAATATTTGACTACAACGCGGCCAGCGACTATTTTGATTTCTCTGGATTTTCTTCCAGCCAAGTGCAGGGCTTCGCAACCGCCGCGCAAAACAGCGAATATGGAACAACAGGCCCGGTTGGAACACAGTTCACAGTTGGCAACACGACGGTAATGTTCACTTCACTGGGAGACGCCGGAGTCAGTCAAAACTCAAATGTGCCATTTTCCATCAATTCGTCCCACTTTGTTCACATGTAAACAAGGCGGATTGCCGCGTTAGACGGAAAAGACAGAGAGAACAGATCAGCCCGCGATTCCGTCGCGGGCTGATTATTTATACGCAATCATTTCAATGACACCTTCGTTGATTGCTTCCACACAATAGCGTCTAAACCAAAAGCGACACGACAAACAAAAAATGTGTTGCTTTTTTCTTCGTATTAGCATAAGATAATCATGCTTAAAATAGTAAAGCCTAGACGTTAGGGCCGTTCTCAACGAGACCAAAGATATGGCGCGGTTGGGACACCACATGGAAACAGGTCTTTGCAAGGAGCCTAAGATGTCTACCCGGATCAACCTCCCAGAGACATCGAAATCCCGCTACCTCGGTGGCATGGGGGCGCTCAACCTGCCATCCACCACGGGAACGGGGGATTGGCACATGGAGCAGACCTTCTTCCGCCCCAGGGAGAAGCAATCCCGTTCATTCATCTCCGGCACCGGCTGTCAGACCGACACGAACCATGTCCTTGGCGATGCCGGCATTTATGACTGCACGGCGATTCTTGGTGAACTCGGCATTCCCCATGAAGGGAGTGTGGCTTATGCGGCAAACCACGCCAGGGCCATCGCTGATCTTGTCATCGCGGCGGTATTGCGTGGAGAGTCACCGGATTTCGTCGTGATGGACGACTGGATGCCTCGCGACGAGGACAAGAAGCAAGTGTTTGACCTGCTGGGGAAAGCGATCAAGCACCTCACAGCGGAACAACAACGCAAGGTGCTTGAATGGAACCGCAAGAACGCGACATGAATCATTGGAACCTAAACCATAAGCGACTAATGAAGGCCATCCTTCAGGGGATACATGATACGCCACTGGTCTTGAAAGGCGGAACAGCATTGATGCTGGCCTATGAGCTTGATCGGTTCTCCGAGGATCTGGATTTCGATGCTCCTCACAAAATCAACCTGGAATCCCGTATTCGCCGAAGTGTTCCATTCGGGATTACAATCGAGAACATTGATCAACTGAAAGACACGGCCACGGTGACTCGATACCGAGTGCGGTATAAGTCAGAGAACGGCAACAAAATATCGTTGAAACTGGAAATCTCGTATCGGGCGATGCCGCCGGAATCTGATGTGCGCTTTATCTATGGGTTCCGCGTGGTCTCTCTGCAACGAATTGTCGACCAGAAACTGAGAGCCGCCCATGACGGGAGTAATCCACGGTCAAAGGTCCGCGACCTCTATGATTTGGATTTCATAACCAGACGATGGCCAGCCGTCATCAAGGATGAACTCGCGTCACGGCTGCGATCATTTGCCTCGGACCCTGATGCATTGGTATCGAGATACAAAGCGGATTACGATGAGGACCACACGATTCCAGATCTCGTGGAGCTTGATCACATCGCTCTAAGGTTGCACTGTGCCGCTGAGAAAATAGCCGCGAAACGCTCAGAAATCGTCAAACAAATCGATGAGAGACCTACGGACACCGGAAATAACGATAACACCGCCAGTTCGGACCTTGTGGTGAGCGAGCCAGACCTGCCACAAAGAGTCCGACGGTGGTGAATTCCATCAAGTCCAGGCAGATTTAGCATTACATCGAACAGCATAAAATACAGCCCGGCACCGCAACGAAATAAATAACAGATTAGTCAGCGGAACTGTTGCGCCTCCACTTATGTTTTCGATGGCATTTCCAAGATCGCTGCGGCTTGTTTCGTGGGATATCATCATAAAAAGAAGGAAGGTTTTTTCTTTGTTTAATTAAACTGGATTTGGCACCAATGCCATCGACGTCGAAGGGGACATACAAGTTCGCTCTGATTTCCTGGGTTGTTTTCATGTTGCGATAATAATTGCCAAATCTCCAAGAAGATCTCCCTGTTCCAGGGACCGGGACTGTTCGACAGGAAAACAAGCCAGGGCGGTTGTTATGAAAATTGTTTTCCATTGCCATAAACCCTAAAGAATTAATTATAGATCATCAATAGACCACTTACCACACTCAATAAGGATACCACAAAGGCACGATACAGGAACCAAGAAGATAAACGGTATCCTCAACAACACCAAGCACGTCAGTATCGGCAAAAGCATAGACACCAAAGTTGTCGAAATAAACAGGGAAGGGGAGATTGCCTAAACGCGCTCTCTTTGCCAAAAATGGTCACGCTTCACAAACGTCGTCATTTACAACAGATGATCCCATATCAACAACGGCATCCTCATTGTCAAAATCGGCCATTTTATTTTTAAGTGGTGTCTTTTGACAATTTGGCCCAGTCCAAACGCCGATAGTGATCGACACAAAAATACGGTTCGCCACTTTATTGAGAAGGGATCGTGTATTGGTGGCCTTCTCCTCGATTTTGGCGCCGTGATTATAGATGCGGCTTGCGCAGATGGTTTTGGGAAGCTTGTTGGTCTTGCCGCCGCCGCTCTGAGCATCGGGCTTGGGAACATAGCGGACCATATGTCCTATGAATTCACCATCAAGGAGAAGGATGTATTCGTTATTTTTGTATTTTACGGACAGATTGTCACGAACAAGTTTGGCTGACACGGACATATTAAAGGTCTCCACTCCATGGAAAGCGAACAAATCAAGGATTTGATGGGTATACATCTTGTGAGATATTTTGTCAATAAATATATGAACAAGCAAAAGAATTATCGCGACCAAACGACAAAAACACTACCGCGTTACAAAGATAGGATATACACATTGGTTAATGCACCCTTAACACGAGGCTGACATGAAAAAGATTTCCATGAGAAAAATTTTCACTGCCGGCATTTTTTCCCTTATGGCCAGCACGGGCTTGACGTCAGGCGCGACCGCGGCTTCCTGTTCAATTTCCGGGACAACGAGCTTCGGCTATACCGGCGCCGTCGAAACCTGCGATGTGACCCAGGCGGGGACTTATGGCATCACCGCCATTGGGGCTTTTGGCGGAGGCTATGGATCTGAAATCAGTGGCGACATTAAATTGGCCTCAGGCGAGGCTTTAACCATCATCGTTGGCGGGGCTGGCACAGGGTATTATTCAGGCGAAACCGGAGGTGGTGGCAGCTTCGTTTTTCAGGGAACGGGAAGCGTAGCTATCCCACTTGTTGTTGGCGGCGGTGGCGGCGGCATCGGGTTTGGTGATGTCGGTTATTATGCCAACTCAGCCTCTCTTAATGTGAATGGCGCGTCTGACTACTCTGGGACAAACTCCGGAGGAACCAATGGTGGAAATGGTTCAGGCACCATTGTCTCGGGATATTCGGTTGGTGATCAGGGGTATGGTTATATAGCCGTATTATCCAATCCTACTGGTTCGTCTTTTGGATCTTTTGGTGGGGGCGGTGAAGCCGAAAATACCGGCGTGCCAGATGGCAGCGGATATTCGATGTGGACTGGCGGCGGCGGCGGCGGATATAGCGGTGGTGGTGGTGGAGCCTATATAGGCGGCAGCGTCTATGGCGGTGGCGGCGGCGGTTCTTATGTCATTTCCTCGGCGACAAACACAAGCTCGCAACTTTATTCCGGGGTCACCTATGGATCAAGCGGGCAAGTTTTGTTCAGCTATGTTAGCCCACTCTCGTCACAATCCGGGTCTCCTGGCCCAACATCTCCAACCTCGATTCCAGAGCCGAGTTCCCTTGCCATCATGATAGCCGCCCTTGTCGGCCTTGGCGGAGCGATGTTTTATAAGTGGAAAATAGGAGACGGCGACATCAACAAAAATGATTGGCAAAAGAGCTAATCATATCAAACCATCCACAGATAACCAACAAACCGGGAACACATTGATATATATTCACACAAATTGTTTAATGACAACAAAGTTAATGATTTTATGATTTTGCCATTATTCGATTTACCGATTTACCGATTTACCCATTAAAAGATGTATAAAAACAGGATTTGGTGGCAAAGAATTGAGCCTACCATTTTTTCGGCGCGCCGATTCAGACACAAGTAAACCAGCCAGAGAGGCTGAGACAGATAAACAGATAAATAAATTAGAGACTATTCCTCCGCCATAATGCGACGCTCTGCCGCGGAATTATGGACATATGTTTTCCACGTGGGCTCATATTGGTCATTGGCCTGGTTGCCAAACGCCACCCAATTGGGTCGTGTCCCGCGCGCGAAGAGTTCAAGATGCGGGCCTGGGCTGCAATCCTCGATAATTTTATATTGTTCGTCTGGTTTGCGGGAATGTTCTCGTTTACGGGTGGCGAGATAGTTCACCTGTCGCCGGCCAGGCGCGAGCGTGCGGGCGTTTTTCCCGCGCACACCGAACAGCAAAATCTCGGTCACATTGCGAAAGTAGAAGCCGACGCCACGTCCATCCGAACCGCCGTCTTGACGAATCTTGTGCCAGATGAGATTGGATTTATATTCAAACCCCCAGGCGGAGAGCACTTTGAGACCGTCTGGCAACAACGCATTCGGCACCCAAAGATAGAGATGCGCTGTCGGATTTAATATCCGAGCCACCGGCATAGCGGCGATTTCATCGGTTGGCATTGTATTATAACGCGACAGACGAATATGTTCTGGCGACACTTTTCCAGTGCGATTCATAAATCGCCAGGGAGGATCGGCCAGCACAGTCGTGAAGCGACGATCACCGGCAAACGCCAACAAGTCAATCTCAGCGCCTGCCACGACATCTGATGGATTTAGATTAGGGTTCTGATCCATAAATGAATTCTTTCATATGCCAATAAATAAACATAACAAACATTAAGCAAACATCAAACACAACAATTAATCGTGGAAAAAATAACAAGGAAAACCAAGCTTGCCATAAACAACGATAGGAGATATCTTTCATAAATAGTATTTTTATAAATTTTAAAATAAATCAACAAAATAAATAATAGGCCCAAAACTGGATCAGCACACCTTATAAAAGTTTGATACAAAACCACAAAAGGACCAGATTCATTGATGACGGCTTATTTTTCAAAAGAGACCGATCTCATTTTAGCGGCGGCCTCCCTGATAAGTGGGGTCTCTATTTTATCAGATTCAGAAAGAAACCTGCTTACGAAGATATCGGGATTGAGTGAGGAAAGGGGAGGGACCAAACAAATCGAAGCCTTCCCTTCGGTTGCCGCCATTTCAACGAGAAATGAGACATTGAAAGCGGAAGACGGGAAGGTGACCTCGATCGCGGAGGTTGATTTATTAGGGGAGACGTTTTGTAAATTAAGGCCGCCAGATAAAAGGCGGACGATGGGTCAAGTGTTTACGCCACCAGAAATAGTGGCGGCCATGATTTCAAGGGCGATTTCGGAACAGGGGGGCTCTTTTTCAACAGTGATTGATTGTGGCGCGGGCACTGGGCGATTCAGCGTGGCTGCCGGAAAGGCGTTTCCCGACGCGGAAATTATCGCCATTGAGCAGGATCCGGCCTGCGCGATTTTGCTTAGGGCCAATTTACAAATGGCGGGATTGACGGGGCGGACAAGGGTAATAGTTGGAGACTACAGAGAATTTGAACTGGGACAGACAAGGGGGAGGGGGCTTTTCATCGGCAATCCCCCCTATGTCAGACATCACAATATCTCTTTGTCATGGAAAAACTGGTATGCGGAAACGATGACAAAACTGGGGGCGGAAAGACCGAGCAGGTTGGCCGGGCTGCACCTCCATTTTTTTGCGAAAACGGCGGAATTGGCGAAAGATGGTGATTTGGGAATATTCGTCACTTCCGCTGAGTGGCTGGCAACCACCTATGGACAGGCTCTGAGAACCGGGCTTTGTGGCACAATGGGAGGGGAATCGATCCATGTTGTCGATGCCGGGAGAAACCCATTTCCGGGAGTGATGACCACGGCGGCGGTAACGGTGTTCAGACCACATCACGAACCGAAAGAAATAAGAATTCAGTCGATTTTGGAAAACAATGATTTCGGGGCTCTGGAAAAAGGGATTCCCGTTCCAACAAGTGTGTTGTCCCGCCAAAAAAAATGGAACACATCATTATTGGAGCCAACATTTCCAATCACGACGATCCCCATCACGACAAGGCCGTCGGGAAACGCGATTCGCGTTGGTGATGTTTTCCGGGTTTCACGAGGGCAGGTGACGGGCGCGAACGACATCTGGATCGTTGGGGAAACCACGCCGGATTTGCCAAATAAATTCCTGAAGCCATGCATAACCAGGGCGAGGGAGATATTCGCCGCCATCAATGATGGTGGGCGACTCAACGGGGATGACCATTTGAAAAGAGTGGTTGATCTTCCTCAAAAGATAGAAAACATAAATGAGGAGGAACTCCGTAAAATTCAAGTTTTCATTGAATGGGCGAGAAACATGGGGGGAGACAACTCATATATAGCGCGCCATCGGAATCCATGGTGGGCGGTGAAACTGATGACACCCGCTCCGATCATTTGCACCTATATGGCAAGGAGACCTCCGGCTTTTGTTCGTAATCTGGTTGGCGCCAGACTATTGAATATCGCGCATGGATTATATCCGAGGGCACAGATGTCGGAAGGAGAACTGGATGAATTTTGTCGGAAACTGAACAATGCGGCGGACATCAAGGATGGCAGGGTTTACGCTGGCGGGTTGATAAAATTCGAGCCAGGCACGATTGAGGATATGGTTATCTGATTTAATTGTTTCCTTGAGGATATCGTTGGCGGACTTGCCAACGTTTCACAGCGCGCCGGAACCAGTTTGCCTTCGCGTTCCCATCTGCGCATCGTCCGATGCGCTTTGCAAACTTACCAATGATGTATGCCTTGCATATAGTGAGCAATTATAGATATACATTGGGCAGAAATAAGTCATCAGTCATTGGTTCCCGATATTCCTCGGACTCATCAGCACCCACAATTGCCGGGCCACATTCGCGATGAAGTTCGTTGTCGCGATACCAGTTCTGATCGCCGCTAGCCCACATAATGGCCGGGCCATCATTGCGATGAAGTTTGCCGTTAAAATACCAAAACATGTCGCCATTGGCACGAATGATCGCGGGTCCATCCTCGCGATGAAGAATCCCGTTTACTCGCCACTCTTTATTCCCATTAGGACGGATCTCGCATTGCGGCTCGGACACTGTCGCACTCCATTGAGTTCGTTATCACTATCTTATAGCGAATAAATCAGCAAATATCAAGTTAAATATATAAGATCGGCACTGTTTGTTTTTTATGACGAGGCGGCGACGAGATGAATCGTCACAAATTTTGTATTCGCGCGCCGGGGAAGGTGTGGTCATTTTTGATTATCTGGCGATCATGTTCCCAATATTCCCCTGTCCCGTCAGGCGTCACTATCGCCGGGCCATCCTCGCGATGAAGTTCTCCGTTTTTGTACCATTTCTGAGTCCCATCAGCGCGAATGATCGCCGGCCCGTTATCACGATGAAGCTTACCGTTAAAATACCAAAACTGACTACCATCATCCCAAACTATAGCGGGACCATCATTTCTATGAAATTCCCCTTCACGATGCCACTCCTGGTCGCCATCAGCGCGAATAATCGCCGGACCGTTATCACGATGAAGCTTACCGTTAAAATACCAAAACTGACTACCATCAGTCCACACAATCGCCGGACCATCCTCGCGATGAAGTTCTCCGTTGCAATACCATTCCTCGGTTCCATCAGCATTCACAATCGCCGGGCCGCCCTCGCGATGACGCAATCCGTTTCGATACCAATATTGACCACCATCAGCCAGCACCATTGCCGGGCCATCCTCGCGATGAACTTCTCCGTCGCGATACCAGTCCTGACGGCCATCGATTCCCACAATCGCCGGGCCAGCATCGCGGTGAAGTCTTCCGTTGCGATGCCAATATTGATCCCCATTCGCCAGAATCAACGCAGGACCGTCTTCACGATGGAGTTCCCCATTCACCAGCCATTTCTGAGTTCCGTCAGGAAGAGTCACACATTGCGGCTCGGACATCGTTGCTCTCCATTGAATTCGCCATCGCTAAAGCATAGCGAATAAATCAGCAAATATCAAGTTAAATATATATCACACCAATTGTCTGGACTTTTAGACCAACCAAAACAACAGAATCACATTTACAATATCGCGGAAGTATTGGCGTGGTCGTTTGGGATGGTTTTGCGACCATGCTCCCAATATTCCTCGGCCCCGTCCGCAAACACCACCGCTGGACCACCATCGCGATGAAATTCGCCGTCGCGATACCAGAATTGGCTGCCATCAGCCCACGTTACCGCCGGTCCATCCTCGCGATGGATGTCCCCATTGCGACACCAAACCATACCACCATCAACCCTCACTATCGCCGGACCATCATCGCGGTGACGTTGGTTATTTATCCACCATTCTTTGTGGCCATCAGAGAGAATAATCGCTGGACCGTCCTCGCGATGACATTCGCCGTGGCGATACCATTTCTTAATGCCATTGGCCAACATAATGGCCGGGCCACTCTCACAATGAAGCTCGTCGTTATAATACCAAAACATATCGCCATTGGCATGAACAATAGCCGGTCCATCCTCGCGATGAATTTTTCCCTTAAAATACCAAGCTTGGCAGCCATCAGCCCATACAATCGCCGGGCCATCCTCACGATGACGCAATCCGTTGCGACACCAAATCTGAGTGCCGTTCGCAAGAATACCAGCCGGCCCATCCTCGCGGTGAATCTTTCCCTTAAAATGCCAAAACATATCGCCATTGGCACGAATAATGGCCGGGCCATCCTTGCGATGAAACTGACCGTTTAATCTCCATTCCTGAGTGCCATCAGGAAGCGTCACACATTGCGGCTCGGACACCGTTGCTCTCCATTGATTTCGCCATCGCTAGATGCATAGAAAATAAATCAACAAATATCAAGTTAAATATATGCCACACCATTTAAATAAATCAAAAACCTACCCAACATTTACATTCTCGCGGAAGGATGGGAGTGGTCATTTTTGATTATCTGGCGACCATGTTCCCAATATTCCTCGGTCCCGTCCGCCAACGCCACCGCTGGACCACCATCGCGATGAAATTCGCCGTAGCGATACCAGAATTGGCCGCCATCAGCCCACATTACCGCCGGCCCATCATAGCGATGGATATTACCATTACGATACCAAACCATACCACCATCAACCCTAACTACCGCCGGCCCATCATCGCGGTGACGTCGGTTATTTATCCACCATTCTTTGTGGCCATCAGAGAGAATAATCGCTGGGCCATCCTCGCGATGACATTCGCCGTGGCGATACCATTTCTTAGTGCCATTGGCCAACATAATGGCCGGGCCACCCTCACAATGAAGCTCGTCGTTATAATACCAAAACACATCGCCATTGGCATGAACAATAGCCGGGCCATCCTCGCGATGAAGCTTGCCGTAGAGATGCCATTCATGACTGCCGTCAGCCCAAATTTCTGCCGGGCCATCATCGCGATGAACCCTGCCGTGGCGATACCAAGTTTGACCACCATTGGCCAACTCAATCGCCGGACCATCATCGCAATGAAGCCTGCCATCACGATACCAAAACTGACCACCATCGGCCAGAATCTTAGCCGGACCATCATCACGATGGAGTCTCCCATTCACCCGCCATTCATGAGTTCCATCAGGAAGCGTTACACATTGCGGCTCGTACACGGATACTCTCCATTGATTTCGTTATCACTAAAGCATAGCGAATAAATCAACAAATATCAAGTTAACTATATGCCACACCATTTAAATAAATCAAAAACCCACCCAACATTTACATTCTCGCGGAAGGATGGGCGTGGTCATTTGGAATGATTTTGTGACCATGGTCCCAATATTCCTCAGTACCTCCATACATCTCAGACCGCACCACCGCCGGACCATCATTGCGATGAAGCATTCCGTAGCGAAACCAAAGCTTGGTGCCATCTGCCCACACAACCGCAGGACCATCCTCGCGATGAATTTTTCCTTTAAAATACCAAGCTTGGCCGCCGTTTGCTTGAACAACCGCAGGGCCATCCTCACGATGACGCCATCCGTTGCGACACCAAATCTGAGTGCCGTTCGCCAGAATACCAGCCGGCCCATCCTCGCGGTGAATCTTTCCCTTAAAATGCCAAAACATATCGCCATTGGCACGAATAATGGCCGGGCCATCCTTGCGATGAAACTGACCGTTTAATCTCCACTCCTGAGTGCCATCAAACCAAACCACGGCCGGGCCATCCTCGCGGTGAAGCTCGCCGTTGCGATACCAAGCTTGACCGCCATCGGCCAGAATCTTAGCCGGGCCATCCTCGCGATGGAGTTTTCCGTCAAGTCGCCATTCCTGAGTTCCATTAGAAAGCGTAACACATCGCGGCCCCGACATTGTCATCTCCATTGATTTAGCGATAAGGGTTGTATAGTAGATAAATCAGAAAATATCAAGTTAAATATATAAAATAGCCACTGTTTGTATTTTTATGGCGAGGCGGCGACAAGATAAACCGCAACATATTTTATCTTAGCGCGGCATGGGTGGCGTGGTCATTTTTGATTATCCGGCGATCACGTTCCCAATATTCCCCGAACCCATCAGTATAAACAATTGCCGGCCCGTCCTCGCGATGACGTTCCCCATTTATAAACCACTCTTGAGTTCCATCAGCCTTCACTATCGCCGGGCCATCTTCACGATGAAGATTGTTACTTATCCACCATTCTTTGCGGCCATCAGGGCGAATGATCGCAGGACCATCATCGCGATGAAATTCGCCGTCGCGATACCAAAGCTGACTTCCATCACCCCAAATAACTGCCGGACCATCATCTCTGTGAGGTTTACCATTGCGATACCATTCCCTGTAACCATCAGCCCGAATGATCGCCGGACCATCCTCGCGATGAAGCTCGCCGTCGCGAAACCAAAACTGACTACCGTCAGCCTTTTCCACCGCCGGACCATCATCTCGATGAAGCTTGCCGTTGCGATGCCACTCCTTATCCCCATTGGCACGAATAATCGCCGGGCCATCCTCGCGATGAAGCTTGCCGTTGCGATGCCAAGTTTGACTGCCATCGGACAACATAATCGCCGGGCCATCCTCGCGATGAAGCTTCCCGTAATGATACCAAAACTGACCGCCATCGGCTAGAATCTTAGCCGGGCCATCCTCGCGATGGAGTTTCCCGTTCACCCGCCATTCCTGAGTTCCATCAGGAAGCGTCACACATTGCGGCTCTGGCACTATTGCTCTCCATTGATTTCGCCATCGCTAGATGCATAGAAAATAAATCAACAAATATCAAATTAAATCTACCTTAACGCGGAAGTCGTCAACTGGTTATCATTGATTACCAGACCGCCATATTCCCAATATTCCTCGGTCCCGTCAGGACGCAACACCGCAGGACCATCCTTGCGATGAAGGACTCCGCTGTGAAACCAAAGTTTGGTGCCATCAGACCACACAACCGCAGGACCGCCGTCGCGATGACGCTCCCCATTTATAAACCACTCTTGATTTCCGTTAGGCCACGCCACCGCCGGGCCATCCTCGCGATGAAGCTCGCCGTGGCGATACCAATTTTGACAACCATCGGCCCAGACTATCGCCGGACCACCATCACGATGAAATTTACCATCGCGCCACCAAAACTGACTGCCGTTAGCCCAAATTTCTGCCGGCCCACCTTCGCGATGGAGCTTTCCGTTACGATACCATTCCTGGTTACCATTGGCAAAAATGACAGCCGGCCCACCTTCGCGATGGAGTTTCCCATTCACCCGCCATTCCCGAGTCCCGTCAGAAAGCGTAACACATCGCGGCCCGGACATTGTCATCTCCATTGATTTAGCGATAAGGGTTGTATAGCGGATAAATCAGAAAATATCAAGCTGAATATATAAAATAGCCACTGTTTGTATTTTTATGGCGAGGCGGCGACAAGATAAACCGCAACATATTTTATCTTCGCGAGGCAGGGAAGGCATGATCGATCCTCATCATCGCCGGCGACCATATTCCCAATATTCTTCTGTACCGTCAGGCTTTATAATCGCTGGTCCATCCTCGCGATGAAGCTGGCTATCACAATACCAAAATTGGCTGCCATCAGCCCACACAATCGCAGGCCCATCCTCGCGATGAGGCTTGCCGTGGCGATACCATTCCTGACCGCCATTAGCCAGCACAACCGCTGGACCATCCTCGCGATGAAGCATGCCGTTGCAAAACCACCCCTGATCCCCATTCGCCCGAATAATCGCCGGACCATCCTCGCGATGGAGTTCCCCATTCACACGCCATTCCTGAGTTCCATCAGGAAGCATCATGCATTGCGGCTCGGACATTGTTGCGCTCCACTGATTCCGTGATAGTTATTGCATAGCGGATAAATAAATAAATTTTAAGTTAAATTTAGCTTAGCGCGGACGGGGTCAACTGGTCACCATTGATTACCAGACCACCATATTCCCAATATTCCTCGGCGCCATCGGACCGCACCACCGCTGGGCCATCCTCGCGATGAAGCATTCCATTGTGAAACCAAAGCCTGGACCCATCGGCCCACACAACCGCGGGACCACCGTCACGATGACGCCGCCCATTTATAAACCACTCTTGAGTTCCATCAGCCCACACCGCCGCCGGCCCATCATCACGATGAAGCACGCCATCACGGTACCATTTCTGACGGCCATCAGCCAAAATTTCTGCCGGCCCATCCTCACGATGGAGTTTGCCATCACGGTACCATTTCTGACGGCCATCGACCCACACCGCCGCCGGCCCGCCTTCACGGTGGAGTTTGCCATTTTTGTACCATTCATAATTCCCGTTAGCCCACGTAATCGCCGGGGCGCCATCGCGATGAAGCTCACCATCATGATACCAGAAATGACTACCATCAGCCCAAACAATAGCCGGGGCGCCATCGCGATGGAGTTTACCGTGGCGAAGCCAGTCCTGACCCCCATTCGCCCGAATAATCGCCGGACCATCCTCGCGATGAAGCACTCCATTGTGAAACCAAAGCTGACCACCGTCAGACTTTTCCACTGCCGGACCTCCATCTCTGTGAAGTTTTCCGTTGCGATACCACTCCCTGTAACCATCAGCCCGAATAATCGCCGGACCATCATCGCGATGGAGTTTCCCACTCACTCGCCATTCCCGAGTTCCATCAGGAAGCGTCACGCATTGCGGATCGGACATTGTTGCACTCCACTGATTTCGTTATCGCCATTACATAGCGGATAAATCAGAAAATATCAAGTTAAATATATACAATCAGAATTGTTTTTGTTTTTAACCCAGTGATGAAACTTGTCATTAAAATACCAAGCTTGGTTGCCATTGGCACGAATAATCGCAGGGCCATCATCGCGATGAAGCTTCCCGTCACGATACCAAAACCGACTGCCATCAGCCCGAATAATCGCCGGACCATCCTCGCGATGGAGTTTCCCATTCACCCGCCATTCCCGAGTTCCATCAGGAAGCGTCACGCATTGCGGATCGGACATTGTTGCACTCCACTGATTTCGTTATCGCCATTACATAACGGATAAATCAACAAATATCAAGTTAAATATATAGTTTACAAAAAAATCATTTACAAAAAAATCAACATCAACAAAACCGCGCACACATCTTTAGCTGGGGATTCTTTTTTCTCGGAAAGAGCTACCACGCTACTCCTTCGGAGCGAAGAGATTTAGCCACTGCGCAAGCAGTCAGCCAATTTCCTGGCCTTACGATCCACGAGAGAGAGGGGAGGGCGATCCGCGGCGCCAGGCATTCACCAGCCGCCTAAAGGTGACTATCCACAACCGGAAGGACATGATGGAACGCAAGAAACAAACATTGGGATGAGACCATCACCACAAGAAAACTATGCACCAAGACCAAGCAAACGAGAGAGGGCGATAAATTCATCTGTCCCGTCCCGATAAGCCTTGACGGAAACAAAATCACTGCCGTCCTCAAGACCATAGACAAAAGATGTTTTTTCTTTAGGATTTTGAAAAGAAATAAAACTTTTATCTCCATCCACGACAATGCGCAAAGAAGAATCATTTTGCCAAACAATACGATATTCGGCAAGATCGTAAACACAGGAAATACCACGGAAGTAAGCGTCAACTTCCCCTTCAGTGCCAAACTCTTTAAGAAAGTAATTAGAAGGCTTAAAGCCATGAGAAAAATTAATCTGATCTTCCAGTGTCGGCAGAACAAGCACCTTGATCACGACTTACCCCCCCACAACCCCATTATTGGAAAAAATGCGCTAGGCAGATTTTGTATATATAAAAAACCAAAAAGTCAACATAAATCAAGCAAAAAGGGATAATTTGCAAAAATTTTTTATATGAACAAATTAAAGAATGGCACGGGGATTCCCATCCCCTTTAGAATGTGAGATGATAGCACCTATCTACCTTGGCATCCTGTATGTATCGACGGCATGCCGATATTCCGGAGATACCCCCAGCGATACTCGCCCGCTGAAAATAGAAAAGGACTTCCCCTATACGCAGGAATGGTCCCCGCCAATGGCCACCATGGGTCTTGATCATATTAGCTCCCCTGTGCGCAGGGACGACTCGATCAAAAAAGATAACGCCCCACAAAAAAGGCTTGCAATTAAAAATCAAATGGCCTATATTGTTGATGGAGGCGGCGTTGCAACGCTAGCCTTCTTGGAGTATCAGCTATTTTTAGGAATAGGCTCCCAAGCGCGCAATGCTCAGTGTATTGGGGCCACGGACAAGGAGATGGTCCACCGACTGAGCGCGGAAGAAATCTCCATCAACAGAAGGGTCACCTCATGTTTTATGAGGTGACTTTTCTGTTGATTTTTATTGGGAGCCTTAAAAAATCGGTTGGAAGCAGGCTATTTACCAATCGAGTTGAACTGTTCCAGATGTTTTGATTGAGATTGAAAATTCGAGCATAAAGACTCGAATCGCCTTATTGCGCGAGTGATTTGATCACTCTTGGGAACGCCTCCCACTTAACAAATGGTTATAAAATTTATTTAAGTTTTTCAGCCAAAATCTGGCAAGCGTGAGTCACGCGATGACTGGTAACGCGATGACTTAGACAGAAGAGTCAAAAATCGCGATGGCGCCTGGCTCGGGAATAGAGCTTGGCACGGGACTCGCGGTCGTGTTGATGCGCGCGGAATCAACAGAGACGGTGGAGGCGGTCGCGGTTGATATAATGATCCGCCGCCGCCAACACCATCACCACGACCACCGCTGCCGCCACCACCATCATATACAACACCACCGCCACCACCACCATAGACACGATCGTAAACAGAGCACTATCTCCCCCATCAACTCCACTTGCCGGAGTGGGGGGATACATAATAGCAAGATGGCCTTCGCCACCGTAGCCAAGGCCATTATAGCCAGTTTTGCCGCCAGTTTTGTCGCCAGTTGTGACAGAGGTATTCCGTAAACTTGAAGAGCGACCGCCACCAATCAGCGGGGTCGCCACGGAACCAGAGCCTTGGCCAGCAATAATAGGAACAACTTCTCCAGAGATTAGAGAAATATCCCCACTAGACGTTGCCCCCACCATACTTGTAGAGCCTGGAGTGACACCGGATCCCCCCACGGCGGTAACGCCATAAAGCCCTGAAGGAGAGGCCGCGCAGGTCTCGATCGCTCCCATATAAGCAAAATCAAGGCTTCCTGAGATCGAACATGGATTTGCCTCGGCAACCGATGTCAGCCCAGTCATGGCCATGAGTGACAGAAAACCGGACAAAATGATTTTTTTCATAAGACATGTCCCTAAGTGGGTGTGGTATTAATATTATCTTAACCGCGATTGATTTTAAAGACAAGCACGAATATCTCACCATATCGGCGCCTCAGTCGATACATCGTTTTTCTTGGACTTTGTTTTGTGATGCCAATTAATAAGCGCGACCGTCACCACCGCCGCCAGAAAGATATAGATCACGCCAGGCTCTGGAACCGATGGGACAATGTTTGAAATAGAATACAGGGATCCATTTGGATTTACAGATACCCCAGCCGACCCGTACAATATATTATTTATATCAGCCAATTGTCCTATTGGATTGCTACCGTTGGCCCCACTAAAACTCTCCAGGGATGACATTGAATTGTTTGCAGGATTAAAGGCAAAAACCGTGCCGTCGTTATTGGCTCCACCGATAAAAGTTGTCCCATACAGGATTCCATTGATATCTCTGAGTCCGGAATAGGGCTCCTTGCCATTGGTGCCATTAAAATTAAACAAGTCCGCCGTGGCCCCAGTGGTCATGTTGTAGGAATATATGGTCCCATCTGTATGGGTTCCGCCATTTTGGGTTACCCCATAAAGAAGATTACCAACCTGCAAAAGATTTCCCGCAGGGACGCCATACCCCAAATTCGCGAGAGCAGACACCGTGCCGGTTGTGGGGTTGAATGAAACGATTGTCCCTGTATATATGGATGAATTGTAATTCCCCATCGCCGCATAGAGAGTTCCGTTTATATTGATAAACCGGCTTGTTGGTCCAGCTTCAGTTCCTCCAGCGTTGGCACTACCAAAACTGACAATCGATGTAAAAGTTTTTGTTGATAAATTGTAGGAATAAAGATCTCCATAATTAGCATTGCCACCAGATTGCGATGTCCCATAAAATACTCCATTGAGATAAGCCAAGCCCGTCGGCATACTCGTAAGACTATTGAATGAATAAATATTTGTTGTGTATGTATTGGATGATCCTATCGCATAAGAAAATATGGTTCCGTAACCACTGCCACCCCCAGTTGTTGTTCCGTATAAAATATTGTTTACATCAACGAGCCTGTTGGTTGGATCTGATCCCATGTAGACACTGGCTAGCTGGGTGTATTGGCTGGTTGTCGGGTTGTAGCTGAATAATGTCCCACCGCTATATGCGCCACCCAAGGAGGTTGTGCCATACAAAATCCCATTTACATCAAGAAGACCGGCTTGCGGTGAGCTTGCCGTAGATGGGAAATTATATATATCGACAATACTGGACGCCTTAGCGATATAGGGGGAAACAGTCCCAGCCAATGCCGCCATCAATAAAATTTTGTTGAAAAAATTTTTCTTCATCACAAAGCTCCGACGATGCCCATTGTTAATGGTATATTAAATCTTCGCTTGATAAAAGATCTAATTTAGAAATAATTAATGTTTATTTAAATTTGAAAAAATATGAATTTTATATATTTAAATGTATAACAACTTCCTTAGTTGATGAATTTCCTCTCCGCGTGACGGATGCCAATGAAGCGGCCATCATGATCAAGCCGGATGCCGCTCGCAACGTCTTTATACGGTTCAAAAATTGCCATCGATTTGATTTACATTCGTGCTGATTTGTTGTATAATGCGGCGTGGATCGTGACCATGCGTAGGGAGATAGCTTATAATATGTGGTATAAAGGTTTACATACTGTGGCCACCAACTACCCCGCCATGAAGGCCGCAACGGCGCGGTGGGAATAATGTCTATTACCCCATTTACAGCCGCTCACCGCATTTGTGACCGAGGTGGATGGCGAGTAACGAATCTCAAGCTCCAGAAAATTCTTTATCTCGCCCAAATGATTTATATTGGTGAACATGAGAGAGAGGTATTGATAGCTGGCAATTTTGAGGCCTGGGATTATGGTCCAGTCCAGCCCGACGTTTATAGAAAAGCCAGAATATTCGGATCAAGACCGATTCAAGATATTTTTCTGGAGGACTCTTCCCTAGAAATCCCAGAAATTCGCGCTCTCGATTCAGTATCTAACGTTTTGTTGGATAAGACCCCTGGCGAGATGGTGGCAATAACCCATTGGGATAAAGGGGCTTGGGCAAAAAATTATGTCCCAGGGAAAATAGGGCTCGTCATCTCACACACCGACATCATTGCTGAATATAACGCCAGAGTCGAAAGCGCGCCTGCTCCGAGATAGACTAGGACAGGAAGGCAATCAACGATTGAAGAAACGAGTTAATTGTAACCTTCTCTTTTATAAGGTCATGAGTGGCGCGGGGATTTCTTCTGAAATTGGATAAGAACCATATTTTTTCGTAACTCTGGAAAACAAAGCTCCGGTGTGACAGGACCGCAACGCCACACCTCGATGCTTTCTTTGATCAGTGCCCGCTGGACTAAGCCCGCATTCAGGATCGTGTCCATTTGTGGTCTAGTCCTTCCATGGGTCAACGGTATCCGCCCCCGCCATCATCACAGCGAACGGGCGCAAGCGATGAATAACACGGATACTATCGGCGTGATGCGCGAGAACGTCAGGCAGTCGCCGATAGGCCATCGGACTCTCATCAAGATCACCACCGACAACATAAACGCCACGTTTTTGCAGCCACTCATTCATTTGATGGCGGGTGAATCGGCGCTTGGCCTCCATGCGGCCATGGACACGACCCGCCCCATGAACCGTGCTGTAGAGCGATTGGCGCGCCTGTTCGCTTTCAACACCCTCAATGATGACGGCGTCATCGCCCATGGACCCACCAATGAATCCACGCTGTCCCGGCCATGCCGGAGTAGCCCCCTTGCGCACCACCAGAAGATCGCGTCCGTTGTGAGATTCTGGCCATAAGTAATTGTGATTGTTATGAACAGACGAGGTAACCTCTCCCCCGATGATCTTGCGCACACGCTCGACCACCCATTCACGACCGGCATAGGCGTAACGTCCGGCCAGGTTCATCGCGGCCAGATATCGCTGTCCGATCTCCCCATCCACATCGACCACGGCAGGAGCGACATGGATACCTTCCTTTCCTCCCGCCGCCTTGATGTATTTGGTGGCCGCGGTATGACCGAGACCACGCGACCCGAAATGCACGCCAATCCAGACATAGCCGTCTTCATCATGAAAAAGGTCAACATAGTGATTGCCTGACCCAACCGTGCCGAGTTGACCCATTGCCTTAGCGCGGTAATCCTCAATATCGGCGGCCTTCCACGCATCGATGTCGTCAAATAATTCATGGTCAACTTTTTCTACATTTTGGCGCCCCACTCCGAAGGAAACCACTTTTCTGATATCATCCACCAGATCGGGGATGCGATCTTTCAGTTCATCAAAGCGGATATCAAGACGAGACGCCATGTTACCGCACGAAATATCAAATCCCACCCCACTGATGGAAATCTGCTTCTCATAGGCGACCACCCCACCGACGGGCTGCGCATAACCGAGGTGACCATCCGCGCAAATGACCCCCGCGACGACATTGCCGACCTTCATGCAATTGCGCATTTGTTCGATGGTCGCCTGATCATGGTCGCCCATCACCAGAAGGGGACTATCTTTATATTCGT
>JAEHJW020002929.1_pt2 | contig 21470 bp, 27 predicted proteins | sample 9271431 | NCBI WGS metagenome assembly JAEHJW02 | reverse complement strand
GGCCTTTGGGCGATGGATAGCGAACGAGTTCAGCTCTCACGGGCCCGCACAGCACCCTGTAGCTAGAAAGATCGCACAGGCTCAGTCTGCTTTGAGCGGTCGAGGGCTTGGCATGCACATTCCAGCTATTCCAAGCTTTGCCAGCGTGCAAGCTCAACAGGCCGCTTATCTGGTAGCCGCAGCGCATTCCCGATTACCTGCGCCTATTCCTCGATCCGCTATATCTAATGACAACTCTCTGAATGTGCAAAACGTTCATTTACACCCACACCACGTAAACAATGTGGAGGAGCTGATGAACTCCCTCAGTACGTTGTCAAGAAAACAAACGCTTAATCAGAGCGAGGTGGGCTTGTAATGTTCGTCGATGGCATTGTTTCAATCGGGGAGTCTGGTTTTTTAAACACAGGCTTCAGGGGCGTATACCCAGCCACTATAGAGGCTAGCGCCTCTGTTACGGGCACCGTCGATGGAAACGGAAATGTTGTAGCCACCATCAGTGCTCAAGGAATTGACGCGGGTTTAAACGGAGGGCTTTCATTCACCCTTCCAATTACTGGACAAATCTCAGGCGGCCAGATCTCCGCAGGAGCGCTTTCAGGCTCTTTAAACCTCCTGGGCAGCATTGACACAAATGCCAATTTATATATGGCCGTCAGCGGCTCTATAAGCGGCTTGGAGGGGTTTCCCTTCTCAGGGGGTATCAGCGCCCAGCTCCAGCCTAATGGCGGGTTCCTCGCCCCCTCATCGAGCCTCACGGCCGCTGGAACAAATGCTTTCGGAACCTTTACCGGAACCCCAGAGGGAAGGATCGCCAACAATGTTTCAGCGCCTATTAATGGGCCGACTTACCCGGCTTTAGTGCCGCAGCCAGGGTTGCCGCCTTTAGCCATCAACCCGACTCTACAAAAAATTACCGCGCAGCCCGTTCAGCTCACGGTATCCCCCATAGTTCCGGCAAATGTCCAGCTCGATGCCTCGCAGCCAGGGTGGGCGATCTATGACGAAAACAATAATCCTCTGATAACGCCAGACCAGTTCAGGGCAATCCGATATACCCAGAACGCCAGAACCGTAAGCACTCCAATCGAAGGGGGAAGCTTCGTGACGTGGAACAAGATTTATGAGCCTCCGGTTCTTTCCCTCATCGTTATCAAGAACTCTAAACGAAGCGACCGAGAGGCCTTTGAGCAGGCACTTTTAAATGCTCAAGGGACTTTAAATCTTTACTCGGTTTCTATACCTGAAAACACCTATACAAGTCTCACGCTTGAACGCGTGGAGCCGGCCAAGAGAGGTAAGGAGCAAGCCTATCAATCTGAAATTGAGCTGTTCTTCAGGCAAGTCCTGGAGTTCGAGAGTGTCTATGGGGACATGAGCAACGCGCAGCCTGCGACGGCTACACCTGCGACCAGTTTAGGCCGCATTCAACCTTCTACCCCTAGTCCTCCTCTTCAGAGCGTGACTCCTAACGAATAAAAATGAACCAGCAGATCGAGTTAAGTGCCGTTCCCGCACAAAAACTGTCAGTAACGTTAAATAATCAAGACTGCCAGATATCCGTCTATCAGCTTTTTACAGGTCTATTTGTAGACCTGGTCGCCAACGGTACTCCCATCTTCACCTGTCGGCTGGCTAACGACAAAGTAAACCTGGCGCGCAATCAAGCCTATAACGGCTTCTCGGGTCAGCTTTTCTTTGTAGACCAGCAAGGAACCGATGATCCTGTCTACACCGATCTCGGCACCCGCTTCGTGCTGCTGTATGCCCCGCCGGTGTAAGTGTGAACTCATTTTCTCAAAAAGGACTGCGCTTCACCTTCCAGTTGGAAGACGGTGAAACTTTTGCCAACGGAGCCAGTTCCCTTGTCATCGATAAGCTCTGGGCAAGCTTAAATGCAAATGCAATCGTGGGCTCGATGCCTAAGGTAGAACTCGAAATATTTGGAGTCAAAGGCTCCAATATGGACTCCCTGACCGCTCTACAAACTCTTCTACCTACCTACAAAAGGATTGGAAAAAACCAAGTCATCGTAGAGGCGAACAACGACATCTCAAATCCTGGTGGTTGGGCTCAGGTATTCGGTGGAATCATTACCAATGCTTATCCTGATTTCTCCAGCGCGCCTAATGTGAAGTTCCACATCTCCGCTGCAACGGCATATCTGGATCAAATAAAGCCACTGCACCCGGCCTGTATAAATGGAAACGCCAGCCTGGTGCAAACGGCCCAGTCCATCATCAGCCGCTTCAGCGCTCCCTTTAGGCTAATCAATCTCCTGCCGACCGGAGACATAATTATTCCTAATAAGCTCACATTGAAAGCAGGCTCCGGTAATTATCAGCTCAGTCAGCTCGGCCTTAGAACGGGCACGATGTTTACAACGGAAAACTCCAATATCTTTCTCACGGATAAAGGATACAACTGGAAGAACGCAGAGGCCTGGAGTATTTCTGCTGCCAATGGAATGCTTGATTATCCGTCTTACACAAGTTATGGCCTGATCGTAAAAGCCCTGTTTGACCCCAATCGCTTTTCTTTATTCAAGCAGATCAACGTCAGCTCTGTTTTGAAGTACGCAAACGGGCTCTGGACACCTTACCGAGTAGATCACACTCTTTCCACCCATGCGGATAGTCCCAAATGGGAGTCGCGCTTTATCTGCCTAGACAATAAGGCAAGTCCATGAGCGCGCCAATCTATACCCGTCAACAGCCTACCGACAGCGCCTCTGAGTACAACGCGCTTGTATTTCAGATGCTTCAGTTCATGCAAAGCGGCGCCAAGGTGATTTTCGGGAAGGTTGTAAATGTCACGCCTTCGGCTAATGCGGGGTATGCCGGCACCGTGGACGTGCAGGAACTGCTCTTACAGAGAGACCCTGCGGGCAATATTCTCGAAGGCTCAAACGCAACGATCTACAAGATCCCGTATCTACGCATTCAAGCGGGTAATTTTGCAATCGTCGCCGAGCCCCAGGTGGGTGATAAAGGGCTTTGTCTTTTTACGGACCAGGACAGCTCCGCGGTCATTGCAGCTCAAGATATCGCCCCTGTCGCTACACCCATATATAACGCACTGGATAACGGTGTATGGGTTGGCTGGTCTTTAAACGGGCCTGCTACCCAGACCATAACAGTGAGTCAGACGGGCGGGATAACGATTGAAACTCCGTTTCCCGTGACGATTAACAAAGCGGTTATCGATCCTCAGGGAAATATAAATACCCCTGGAGATGTTATAGCAAATGGAATAAGCCTAACGCAGCACAAACATATTGACGTTCAGCCTGGAACCGGTGAATCCGGTACCCCGACGATGACTTAAAAATGACAGCAACGACAGACAATATTCCGACAACTACCCTACTGCTCGACCCGGCTACGTGGGACTTGACGCTTGATGCCGAAGGAAATCTTGCTTTGGCAGATATCCCTTACGCCTCTGAGCAAGACGTTGCTAGTCAGTTGCAAACCTGGCTAGGGGAGTGCTTCTACGATAAGACTCAAGGGCTTCCTCTTGAACAAGCCATCTTAGGTAAGAAACCGACTATAGGTGCAATTAATTCCATGGTGACTGCGTGCGCGCTACAGGTCCCAGGCGTGATCAGCGTGTCGCCTTCGCTCTCCATTACCGCAGACGGACGACTGGCCGGAACCGTGTCTTTTACGCTTAGCACGGGCCAGACTGGATCGGTGTCCGTATGATTACCCTTCAAACCACTTCTGTCCGGCTGATTCAGTTCGCCCCTACCGGGATCACTGTGCCTAGCCAGGCACAGGTACTCGCAGGCGTACAAGCCGACTGGATAGCCTGCTTTGGTCCTCGCCTTAATCTCGCCCCGTCAACTCCACAAGGGCAGCTCATGACACTTCAGGCCCTTCAGATCAGCGCCTGCTATGCCCTGGTGGCTTATATCTACAACCAGGTAGACCCCGCGCAGGCTGAAGGGTTTATGCAGGACGCATTGGCGCAGATATTTGGACTTACACGATTGCCGGCAACCTATACCAGCGTTGAGGCAACGTTAAATGGGCTGCCTAATATTACGGTTCCTGTGGGGTATCAAGCCAGAAACAGCTCAACGGGAGACCTTTATGAGCTGACGCAGGAAGTAACCACAGACGCTTCCGGAAACGCGATTGGCACATTTCAATGCACGGTACCGGGCCCCATTGCCTGTCCGGCTAATGCTTTATCAAATGTCTACCAGGGATGGCAGGGTATTAGCACTATCACGAATGCCGCAGCAGGAATCCCAGGCACGCTCGTGGAAAGCCGCGAGGCTTTTGAGATCAGGCGCTTGAATACGATTGCCGCAAACGGCCAGGGGTCCTCGGCAGCCGTATTTTCGGAGATCTGGACCAAAGCAGGAGTTCAGTCCGTTTACGTCACTCAAAATAGAGGGGACGCGCCAATTATCGTAGGCCCTACACAGGTCTCTATTAACCCGCATTCTATTTATGTATGTGTCGCCGGCTCCTTTAATCCTGCCGATATTGGGGCAGCTTTGAATCTAAAACTGAACGCCGGCTGCGGGATGAACGGAAACCAGACAGTCAACGTAGTCGACCCGGTCTCTGGACAAACGAGCCCCTACAGCTATCAGCTTGCTAATAACGCAGCTGTTTATTATTCAATCAATATCAAGAACAGCCTCACCATTCCGCAGAATATCCAGACCCTGGTGCCTACTCTCGTGGTCAACCAGGCAACAGGTGCCAATGGTGCTACGCCTTACGGGATTGGGGACAACATTATCGCTTTTGATATGTCGAGCGCCATAGGCGTGGTTTCAGGCATAAAGATACCCGTTCTGTCTATTGAGATCAGCAACCAGGACTTTGCCGGAAGCGCTTACCAGGTCGCGGGAAGCAATACTGTAAACATCACCACAACAACATGGGGCCTTATCGGAACCGGAGATACGCTTAACGTTCCCGGTGTTTCAGGAGGGCTCACGGTTACCGGCGTGGGCTCATTCTCGAACGGCGTAGGAACGGTTCAGGTTTCCTCTACGACTGGTTTCGGCTCCAGTGCAGCGCCATTGACCATTACTTCACAAACTGCGTTCGCAGAGAGCTCTCAGATGGGCATTGATTGTATGCCCGTCTTCCAGCCCTCGAATGTTCAGGTGAACCTGGTGTGAGGTAGCCCATGGCAGCCATTCCATATGATCCGTATTTTAACCAGGTCGCAAGACTATTTCGTACCACCGAAAATGTCTCTTCTGGCTCTGTTTTCAATATTGCGGATGAAAGTGCAAGTCCGCACGTTTATATTTGTGAAGGTCCTGTTTCCATAACCAACGCTTCTTTAGCGGTCCCAGGAACCAATGCAATAACATTTAATAATAGCTTTGTTCAAGGCTCTTTTTCCGGCGATCTCATGCTTGATTTAATGACCGGGAATAATGCTGATTTTACTGTTGAATGCTGGTATCAATGTGAGAATGCAGGACAGGCGTCCTATTATGCGTGTCCTTTCTCCTTCCCTGACTACACTGACGTAAATACATATTTGGCGCTCGTTATCGACTGTGCCAATGGTCAAGTAGGAATAGGGTGTTCTCCTTCAATTAACTCCGCGATGCCGGCGTCGGGCCTTGATTTACAGAGCGCCCCTGGCTTTGATGGAAACTGGCACCATTATGCCGTAGTAGGACAAGCGGGCACTATCACCTGGTATTTCGACGGAGTCGCTTTAGGCTCTCTGAACTTTACTAATATCGGCTGGGGCGCCTACGGCGCTTTCAACGGGGGCCAGTTCGGAAACTGTGGAAACGCTCTATCGCTCCTGATCCCTGGGGTTACGGTAGGGACTGCCAATATGCAGGAGCTACGCGTAACAGTAGGGACTGCTCGATACACGCAGAACTTCACCCCCTCGAATGAGCCCTTTCCTGGGTGGCCGACAATGCCCGATGTCCTCGGAGAGACTCAATCTCAAGGCACTCTCGATGTTACCAGTAGCTTTGGAACTATCGCAGGCATCGAGACCCAGGTCTCTTCAGAAGCGCCTGGTACCATCGTCGGGCAGATACCCGCTCCCTATACGTTCTCTACTTCGGTTACTGCGCCGTTTTCAGCATATCTGGTTATTTCACTAGGACCTAACCCTGTTGCAGTGCCAAACCTGATCGGACTCTCTCAAGAGCAGGCAAACAAGCTGCTCTCATCTGTTGGTCTGACGCTTGGCACCACGAACTGGGAGTACAGCTCAAGCGCGCCTTACTCCATTTTTTCAGAGAGCCCGAGTGCAGAAACCTGGGTGCCTGCCGGCTCGTCTGTGAGCTATACCCTCTCAATGGGGCAGATGCCCTCGTTCATTCCTAATCTCATCGGACTTAGTACAGCGCAAGCCGCTCAGACTATTCAAAACGCCGGCTTTGAAGTGGGCTCTATCCTAAACGCTCCCTCTGCGGTAGTGCCTGCGGGGACGGTGATGGTTCAAAGTCCTTCCCCGAGTGTGAAGGCGGTTCCAGGAACGCTTGTGTCTTACACCGTCTCTACAGGGCCTCAGGTCTCCCAGCCTGGGATCAACTGGCAACAAGCCATTCTTATGCAGTATCGCAATTCCCCGCGCATAGTGCAGCTTGCCTCTAACTTTGCACAGGCCTTGAATACCCCGAGAGATCTCCAGAACTGGTTTACAAATGTCTGGAATGTCGCCACAGCGAGGGGTTTTGGCCTAGATATCTGGGGCCGTATTGTAGGCGTCAAACGCCTGCTGGAGCTTCCGAACCCGGCACAGGTCTTCGGATTTGGAGACGGTGCAAATCCTGCGGATAAAGTGGGTTTCAACCAAGCACCTTTTGCACCTCCGAATACTCCAGAGGGTAACTCCGTCTTGCTCCCGGATAATACTTTTAGAATGTTAATTCTGGCAAAGGCAATGTCGAATATTGCCGGTACCACCCTTCCCGCTTTAAACACTATCTTGAAGTTTTTATTTCAGGACCAGGGGGAGGCCTACGCGCTTACAGATAATAACCAGAACCTTACATTTGTGTTTAATTTTCAGCCTACGGTGCAGCAGTCCGCGATTTTATTCCAAACAGGGGTGCTGCCCTCTCCATGCGGCGTGAATGTATCTACACAGGTTAATGCTAGAACAAATCTATTTGGGTTTGCCCCGGTAGCCAGTTCTTCTACTAACGGATTCGAGCCATTTGAGTTCGGAACCTTCGATACGCCCATTGGAAGTTGAATAAATGTCCCTGACTAAGCCCATTACGATCCCCGACGTTTTTGCCAGCGGAACGGATCCTGCTGCTATCACAACTATCCCCGACCAAGACCCAGGCGATGGTTCCATCTCCTGGTTTGGAGGATATCCACTCAGCAACATGGAGCCCATCCTGAGTGGTGGGACAAATGTGAGTGGGCCCGGTACGAATGCTATTTTAAACGCATACTGCCAGCACCTCTATTGGATCTCGAATGGGCAGGCTTATCCTTATAGTTCCTCTTTTGATACAGGGGCTAATGGCCCTTACCCAGTAGGAACCAAAGTCATCTCTTCAGACGGTGCGGGGTATTGGCTTAAATATGCCAATGCTTCCTCTGCTATCGACCCAGAGAGCTCTACAGGACCCACAGCGTGGCTGCCCGTAGGCTTTACAGGGATTACAGCACTGGGTTCTATTGCCGCCACAACAACCCTCACCCCTCTTGAAGCGGCTCGCCCTGTCATTAGTGCAAATACTGCTACGGGATCCGGCGCTACGCTTGTATTGCCAAACTGGCCTGCGGTCTCCTGGACGCTTATCAATACAAACGCATCAGGGGCGGCCATTCCTATTCAGATCGGGGCAGCAACCATTTCGCTGCCTCCGTTAGGGCCTACACAGGCGATGGGAGTCGTGAACTACAACGGGCAGCCCATCATCACATTTCAACCCGCAGCCGCACTACCTATGTCGGTTACACCCGACCCTTCAAAACTTGCCCAAAGAGACGGCACCGGTCAGCTCTTTGCTACACGATTTAATCAAAACTCCCCTTCTAATGAAAACCCGAACTTCACCTCATTATTCGTAGAGGCGAACAGCGACGGCTTTTTAAGAAAGGCGACGATTGCTGCGGTCATTCAGCAGATGGGGCTTGCCATTTTAAATGGGCCGAGCTTCAGGGGGAACCCAACTGCCCCAACCCCTTCTGCGGGAAATAATAGCACTTCTATTGCTACGACCGCTTTCGTTCAGGGGTTAGGCGCCACTAAAGAGCCTCTCTCTCAAACATCAAGTGGCATAGGCCAGAAAATCGCGCTAACGGGCCCGGGGTCCTCGGGTGCTGATAGTGTGACGCTTCCTGCGGGGGGTACCTGGGAGTGGGATGGTTTAGTTGTAAATATAAACGGCACTAATCCACAAAGCATGAGGCCGTCAGGGTCTTATGCGGTTGCGGGGGTTTCGAACGGAGGCACCACTATCAGCTATATCGCCAGTGACGGCGGAGCCACTCGGCTTTATGTCTGGGCAAAGAGAATTGCCTAAAGCGCTATACAAGAAGAACACGAATATTTGAGAAGTATCCATGCCGGCGAATATTACCAATAAGATTTACACCCCCTGGGCTAGCGGAGCGCAAGTCCCCTACATCGTTTATCCGTTGATTCCCTCCCAGATAACGATATCCGGACAGGCGGGCGTTCCCTCATTCACCGACGGCTGGGTTCCTCTTAACTTTCTGGACCCTAAAACACAAGGTGGTAAGGCCATAAAGGGAGAGTATCTAAACGGTCTTCTTAATATGATTACCCAGTATATCTCCGAGATAAGCTACGGGAGATATCCAGGCTGGGATCCCACTATTGGTGCCACAGGCTACGATCTAGGGGCCCGTGTTGAGGCTGCTGCTGGAACGGGTACATGGCTATGCACGGTAGCAGGAAATACCACAAACCCTGATACCGGAGGGACTGGCTGGGTTCTGATTGGAAACAATACAGACGCAAGCAACCTCTCGTCTGGAACGCTTCCCGCTGCCCGACTCCCTGCATTCAGCGGGGATGTTTCCTCTACTGCTGGAACTGCGATACTTTCTCTTGCCGCTATTAATGCGGATGTCGGCACATTCGGGAACGCCACGAATTCAGTTGTTTTGACCACGGACGCAACGGGAAGAATTACCAGTATCTCTTCAGTTGCCATCTCAATCCCCGTAACCCAAGTCTCTGGCGCTGAGTCCACAGCGAATAAGGGAGTGGCTGGTGGGTATGCCTCACTCGATAGCACCGGGGCCGTCCCCCTCAGCCAGATGCCCGCAGGCCTCGGGGGCGCCTGGAACTTCAAAGGACTATGGGACGCTAATGCAAACAATCCAGCCCTTGCCTCTGGAACCGGAAGCAACGGTGAGGCCTATCGCGTCAGCACAGCAGGTACTACCGCTCTTGACGGTATCAGTGATTGGCAGGTAGGTGACTGGGCTGTCTTTGCAGGGGTTCAAGGCAGTGGCGGTGCGTGGGCCAAGCTCAATGGCGCCACGGGGGAAGTGATCTCTGTTGCCGGCAAAAGCGGAGCGGTCACGCTTGTTGCAGGCGACATCACCATCACAGGGGATGCTACCTCTACCTCCGGAAGTTCTGCTTTAACGCTTGCTTCTGTAAACACGAATATAGGTTCTTTTGGAAGTGCGAGTCAGTCCCTCACCTTGACCCTGGATGCCAAAGGAAGGGTGACGGCGGCAACTGTCAATAATATTCAGGTTGATGCGAGTGCAATCATCTCTGGCACTATCCCGTTGACACGGCTTCCGGCTCAAACCGGTACGGGAGATATTGTTCTCTCCGATAGTCCGACCTTAACCGGAACGGTTACCGCAGAGGGTGCCAATCTAAGTGGTGCGGTCAGTGTCGGAGGGCAGTTTGCTCCTTCTGGAGGCATGGTCCTTACCTCGTACCAAACAGGTGCGATCTCTACGGCTGTTGTAGCGCCTCCAGGTGCGCCTACCGTTGCTACAGCTGGAGCCGCTGGCACCTCATCGTATTCTTATGCTGTTTCAGCCGTAGATAACAACGGGGCCGAAACAGAAGTAGGCACCACAACCTCAATTACAACCGGAAACTCAACCCTTTCCGGGACGAACTATAACGTCATTACACTCCCTGCTCTTCCCGCGGGAGCTGTAAGCCTGAATCTCTACCGTATTTCAAATAATGGGGGCGTCGTTGCCGGAAAAATTGGTATAGGACTCGCACCTGGATCCGTCATAAATGACACTGGGCAGAGCTCTATCCCTTATTTGAATACAAACCCGGCTCCAAGGCAAAACCGGACAGGGGGTATAGCAGTTCCTCAAAGTTTTGCATTGATGAAGCTTAATCATCATGACCCCTCCACATATCATTTCTTTGAGGATTTCAGTGCCATTACATCAGTAAACAATATTTATATTGGTGGCCAGTCTATTTATGCCGAGCACACGTTAGGGGCAGCTGCTATCGGCTATTCAACCGGATTATTCGAGGCAGTTCAAATTACTGACGGCAACCATAAAGGAGTGGTGCAGCTTGGTAACTCAGAAGCTACAGTAAATCACGGTTGCTCATATTACATCGGAACGAGTGGTGTCCCTGCGGCGCTCATTACACCCACATCCGAGAGCTTTGATTTAATTGGGTGTTTCAACCTCTCTCCTGCTACAAATGCAGCGTTCTATTTTGGGCTGATCAATCCAGCCGCCCCTACCACAATCCCAAACGCAGCTACGGATACCTTCGTAGGCATTCGTTTCGATACCGCTGTGGGGGATACAGGGTTCATGCCTGTTGCTTATAACGGCACAAACGGTGTCGTTGAAGGTGCACTTGCTCCAGTGGACTCTGCATGGCATAGGTTCAGAGTTCGAGGAGACGGCTCCGGGACCATCTATGTAAGCTTAGACGATGGCGTTGAGACCGCCTTAACTACAGATATTCCAGGCACATCGCTGGCCGCTGGGTTTATGGCGCAAAACAACGCAGCTGTGGCCTTTAATCCTCTCGCGGATTATTTCGGGCTTCAAATATTCAATCTCTCACGCTGATAGCTATACGTAGAACACAAATTTAAAAAGGTGAATAACCATGACCGACTCGATTAAAACTGCCGCAACAGACGTTAAGAATGCCGTAGATTCCGTTGAGGATAGCGCGGAGAAGAGCGTCAAGACCGACGTAGCAAGTGCAAAGGCGGATGTAGCGAAGGCTCAGGGCTTTTTTAAACGTCATCAGCTCGCCATTGAAATTGGCACAGGGCTTTTGATCGTTGCGTTGTTAGTTGCCCACTTCGTGTAACAGATGGCCATGCCCGAGGATATCAAGTATGAGCTCTTCGCGAAGGATCGAGAGCTCGTTAAGGAAGCCTTCAAGGAAGCAGCCTCCGAATGGATGGATAAGCAATACGCCAAAGTAGGGAGGTGGACGCTAGCCGCGTTTGGAGTACTAATTCTAGGAGCTGCCATCTACTTAATCGGGCACTTTGGATCTTCAAAATAATGTTTGCAAAACTGAAAGCCTGGGTCTCAAAACTCATCTCTGATGACAAGGGAGAGGCCCCCTGCATTGCCAAGATTTTAAGTGGTGTCTCTGTGGCCTCTTATCTTGGCTATGCAGGCGTGAGCCTGCATGCCGGGCACTTTGACATTGCCAGCTTTGGCCACGGGCTCATGGAAGTCCTCGCCGGCGCTGGGGCCCTCATCGCAGGCAAGCAGCTGACCCGAGCGCAGTCATGAACTTTCTGACGGGCCTTTCAGTAAAAGACTTTATTTATGGCGGCATTATCATCGCGCTCATTACAGGTGGACTTTGGTTTATCCACCACGAGCGAGTGATCGGAGCCCAGAAGGAAATCGCGGTTGTCAAAGCCGCAGAACGCGCCAATCAGAAAAAAGTTGACGCGATTAACGCACATTATACAAAACTGGAGGCGCAAGCCGATGTTCAAACTAAAGCTCTCAGCGGCGCTCTTGCTTCCGCTAATTCTAATCTTGCTAGCAGGATGCACCACGACGCCCGTGCGCATCGCCGCTTCATCGTGCCCGCGCCAGCTTGCCCTACCATCGAACCTTCCAACGCTCTCTCAGCTCAAAGCCGAGGAAGTTCTGCTCAAAGCACAGCTAAAGGAGCTCCCCGCAGCTCGATCGAAACGGCCGCCCTCCGCGACGACCTCACCATAGCGCTGGATCATAATCTCCAGCTTCAGGCCATCATCAAGGAATTCAAAAACATCAGGTGAATAAAAAGCGTTTGCTATACGTATTGCTTCATAGTGATGTAATTTACTCTAAGTTGGGAAAGCCCCTAGCCCTCAAAAAGCTAGGGGCCTTTCTTTTGTGCTCGCTATACAGGGAAACCCTAAAAGGAGTGGCTATGATTAGATGTAAGATGATGTGCACGCACATTGAGCTTGACGGCAACAACACCGGAACCGTGCGGTTCTCAGCTCAATATGACCCGGCCGTATGCGAGGAAGACTTAGGCTTTCAGAGTGCTACGCCCTGGGGTGAAGTAGAATTTCAGATCGACAATCCAAATGCTATCACGCAGCTCGCCGTCGGTGAGCAGTACTACTTCGACATCAGCAAAGCTTAGCGTGCACCATTCAGGATCTCATTGAGGACTCGGCGCGCTTCACCGGTCGTATCATTAGCTAATGCGTCCTGGATCATCTCATCTGTACGATAGACCGAGATCATCAGACCGAAATACTCTTCCACAGCGTCCTTGGCGCTTTTCCACAGCTCCGCAAACGCTTGCACTTCCGGCTCTTTGCCTAGCGCTTTTAAAGCTTGAGCTTGACGTTTCTGCAACCTTTCGATACTCATAAACCCTCCCCCGGTGAACTCTCTCCCCCTCTTGCAGTCTACACCGGACTCTCTTGGCGGGCGAGAAGGGTGCGCCGGTGAAGGGATTAGCTGAATGAAAATAGATCTGAAAAACTTTGGTACCGTTATTCTGCGCCGTGATCTGGCGGGGCTTGGAAGTCCCTCACAGATCACAAGAGCTTTAAAAGCCCTCCAGACCTCTGGTGCCATCATGCGCATTGGGACAGGGGTGTATGCCAAAACAAGGCGTAGCTCCATTACGGGAGCACTCATACCGGCTGGAAGCCTAGAGACTTTGTCCCTCGAAGCACTACGCAAACTGGGTGTGTCTGTAGCACCAGGGAAGGCTGCTGAGGCATATATCGCCGGTACCACCACCCAGATCCCTGGCACATTTGTCGTAAGAACGGACCGGCGCATTACTAGAAAGATTTCGGTGGGAGGACGGTCTGTAATTTATGAGAGACTTCGATAGAAAAGCCCTCCGGGGGGGAGGGCTTCTCGTGTGGGCGTTTAGGCCACTGGATTATGGCCTGGTACTCGTGGAGGGTGCTGTGGGCCCGGGGGCCTATCAGGGGCTCTCCCTTCCAAAATCGCATCCACGTTTTTCTTGATGTCATCAAGAAGCGTCAGCATCCGATACTTTACCGGAACACCGGTTCCATCTGCATATCTAGTGGCAATATCAGCGAAATTATATATCTCCTGTAGGAGCTTAACTGTCTCAGGAGTGTGCTGAGGCTTTTCCTGGGCTCTTTCATTCAAAACAGCCTGAATCTCGCTAATAAGACGCGTCAGCTTTTCTACAGCAGGCGTCATCAAAGCAATCCCAGAAACACATTTTTCTGACCCTGTAGCCTGTGCCGGCGCAGCCTTTTCCACGCTCGGTACTAACGTTAGCCAATGGCCCGGATACAAATAAGTGCACCCGTTTTCTTCTTTAACCGCATAATAGCCCTTCAAATGTTTCTCAACAATCTGGCCGCGACTATAAGGCAAAAAGTCTAAAACAAGTGCTGAATCTTTGATCCTAACAATATCTCCAATCTCCAACTCTCTGTGTGCTTTATGCGGCTGAGGCTTAGAAGACTCAAAAGTGTCCTCCCCTGAACTAAAAAGCTCCTCCGCACCCTTGCTGGTGGGTATCGGGAATAAGCCGAAATATTTCAGAAGGTCATTATCTAGCTCTCGGGCTAAGTAATAATATTCGATGCGGTTATCTAGTTTAAACTCATTCCCTAAGAAGCCAGCAATCATATATTTGCGCCCATTGTTGGCTTCAACCGCGCACCAGCCTGTCGCTGTCTTTCCAATGACTTTTGCAAATAAATATGGCTCGGACCACTTGCCGTTGCCTTCTTGTATCCGAACTAAGTCCCCAACCTCTGGCTCTTTTCGTGGAGAAAGGATGGGTGGAATTTCATCCGTCATCACGGGACTCTTTTTTGAAAAGAACGCCATTAATCTCTTAAACAGCTTCATAGTAATTCTCCATTTTGTTGTTGAGCAGCTCTAGTGCTGCTTCTTTGTATAGCAACCTGATGTTAAAAACCTCATTTATCCGCCCCACCCCTCATTGGCGTCCTAACCCTCCACTTTTTTAATATCGTTTCCCTATACGCAGTACCTACTAAAAAAGGTGCTGCATGGAAACCAACCGAATAATCATAGGAGATGCCCTCTCCACCTTAAAAACCATTCCTGACAACTCCATTCAGGTTTGCGTAACCAGTCCTCCTTATTACGGACTGAGAGACTACGAGATAGCCGGACAGCTAGGACAAGAGCCCTCTCCGGCGGACTTCGTAGCCAAACTCGTAGAGGTGTTCAGTGAGGTTCGGCGTGTACTTAAACCGGACGGCACTCTTTGGCTCAACCTCGGGGACAGCTACGCAGGCAGCGGTAAGGGAGCGATGGCTGATGGCACACCTACCGGCGGTAATAAGAAGCGAACGAGTGCTGGCACACAGACTCATGGCTTTGTAAAAACCATCGCACCGGGCTACAAACCGAAGGACCTCATCGGTATTCCTTGGCGCGTAGCCTTCGCTTTGCAGGACGACGGTTGGTACCTTCGCCAGGAGATCATCTGGCACAAGCTCAATCCGATGCCAGAGAGCGTTAAGGACCGATGCACTAAAGCACACGAGACAATCTTTCTGCTTGCTAAAAGCGCTCGATACTATTTCGACTACAAAGCTATTCAGGAACCTGGGGCTGCTTCAGCCGGTAAACACTCTCATCGAAAGTCAGGCAGCATTGACACTTCACACGTCCCTGGGGCCTCCCCACACACGGGACTACATAAAAAAGGCAGTCCGAGAGAATATCTGCTACGTAATAAGCGCAGCGTCTGGGCCCTTCCTTTAAAGCCATATAAAGGCGCTCATTTCGCCACCTTCCCTACCACCCTCATTGAACCGTGTATACGCGCAGGGAGCCGTACAGGCGACCTGGTGCTGGATCCTTTCAGTGGCGCAGGTACTACCGCGCTCGTTGCTAAGCAGCTCGGCCGCCAATATATCGGCATCGAGCTGAATCCCACCTACGCAGCCTTGAGCGAGAAACGCTTAGCCGGCTAACCCTCCAAGGCTCCCCCTGCATACACTCTCCCCAAGACTCCCCCGGCCTACACTTTCCCAAGGCTCTGCCAGCCTACACTCCTCCTTTCTGAGCGCGGAGAGGGCTGGAGGGTGGGACAGCGAAGACTGGGAGGGTTGGCCGGGGGAGGGTTATCCAGGGAGAGGGAGGGCGCCAGGGAAGAGCGCCGAGGGAGAGGGGTTGGGAGGGGATGGGAGGGAGAAGGCTCGGAAGGAGAAGGTTGGGAAGGAGAAAGGGTGAGCGGGTGGAGGGTTATCTGAGGGGAAAGGGAGAGGGAAAGAGAGAGAGAGATAAAGGGAAAGCCCTCCGCGGGGGAGGGCTTTGGTTAGTATCCTTGATAAGTAATTGAGTTGGCAAAGTTGACAAGATCTATCGCGCGCATCTGCCGGTCAGTGAGATAGTCGGGGTAAGTAGGTATGTCACCGAATCCAATGGGACTTAAATACTTCTCTAAATGGGCTGACTCTATGATTTGACGCGCTTCAGTCAGCGTCAGGTCACCGTAGGACGGCTCGTCCGCAGGGGGAGGGTCAAGGCGTTGACGAGCAATTATTAATAGAGCCTCAAGATCTCTTGCAGTCAGATTCCCATCGACGCGGACGTAATCACTGTTAAACCAATCGATATAGGCGGGGATTTCCTTGGCTATTGCGGTGGCTTCTTGTAGAGTCATTTCTTGGTTAGATATATCAGCCATGATTAGCCTCCCTTATGGCGCGTTTAGCCGCGCGATTGATGAGTGGGTATTGTTTCGTCCTTGGCGCCATCTCCTTCTTTTCCTCCTCCGGCACGTAGTCGGTAAAGAGCACCCCGTCGAGGTGGTCTATTTCATGCTGTAGAGCGGCTGCTAATAGGCCGTGCGCCTTTACTTTCTGCGGGGCGCCTGTCAGGTCCTGGTACTCGACCACGACGCGCAGAGAGCGTTTAATGGCCCTCCACCACTTGCCTTTGGATATTGAGAGGCACCCCTCACGCGTGCGCTGCTCGCCTGCTCTTTTCACAATCTTTGGATTGACGAGCGCCCAGGTCTCTTCCCTTAGAACCCCCTCCCCGATGGTGATGAGCCGAATCGGAATGCCAAGCTGGACCGCAGAGAGACCAATGCCGTTAGCGCCGCGCATAACAGTGTTCATCACGCCAGCCAAAGCTGCCACATTCTCATCGAAACTCGTGACCTCCTGGGAGCGAGAACGCAGGAGGGGGTGCCCCTCCTGCAATATCTGAACCTGCGGAACGCCTTCAATCTTTTTAGATTCTTCCATGGTTTAACCCTCCATCGCGTCCAGCTCGGCTTTAATCGCCTGTGAGCGGTCATTGAGCTTCGTCAGCTCTACCATAACGCCAGACATTTTGTCGGTTCCTAAGACGCTTGGGAGCGTCTGCTGGAGCGTTCCGACACGAGCCGTGATATCGGCTTGCTCTGCGAGAAGTGCGCGAATGCGGGCCTTAGGATCCGGCTTGGACGGTTTCTTTTCGGTCTCGTCAGAAATGGCGCAGGGGCGCACGTCCTGGGTAAGCATCTTAAGGCCGACGCGCATGACATCGTATTTCTTAAGTGCGGCAATAACACCCTCCCAGGTAGAGGGGACGTCAGCACCCTCAAGCGAAGCGAGTGCCTGCTTGCTGATGTAGGCTGTGGCCTCCAATCTGCCGTCCACCTCGACGCCAGCACGCTCCTGAAGCATATCGGCTTCCATGGGAGAAATAGAGGCGACCACATCGAACCAGACCGTTTTTTTATTCTTCTCGGTGCCGAAGTTCTCAGCAACGCGCATCGTGAAGTACGGTTTGGCACCCTGTGTACGGGGCGCATGACGCTCGGGCGTATTAGCTAAAAAGCCTTTGATTTTCATAGTTGATTCTCCAAAGTTGGTGAGAAGTTCCATTACCTCTCACCTACATATAGCTATCGCCGTTTTAATTTTTGATTGCTTTCTTTTTGCGCGGTTTTACAGGCTTTTTTGCGAGTCCATTACGCGTAACGCGCTCATGCCATTCTTTTAGACGTTTAGCGGCAAGACCAATCTCACCGGTTTGGACCCACCCTCCGAGATTGTGAGGTTCTGGCACCCAACCCTGTCTAAATGCTGGGTTTACCCAAGCGGCACGAGGCAGCGCCAGAGGATTTGAGAGCCGCGTGATACACAGGGTGGGGCCTTCCTCTACGCTCAGCACTAAGTCCGCTGAAAGGCGCGTACGCGGGCCCAGAGCCTTGCGTAAAATGGCATTGCCAGCGTCGAGCACTAAAAGAGCGGGGGAAGTGAGGGAGCGGCCTTCGTGAGTGCCTAAGACTTTGAGGCGCGGAAAGACGATTGACAGCTCAGCGTAGTGCCAGGTCCGAGAGCGACCTGGCTTGATTTCTAACGCAGCAGCCGAGAACTCCCCGATGGTGCTCCACGGGACATGAACTTTCATAAAGCACCTTAGGCAGCAGGCCAATAACTGGGAGTGGTGTAGCCAGAGCCGGAATACGGAAGCGCGGGGCCGGCCACACTATCCATCGCTTGAAGTGCATGGTTCGAGTCAAACAGCTTCAGCTGTAGCTGTGAGGTCCATTCAGAAGGGTTGTTGACATTCTGAAGCCACAGTAGGGCGCCAGAGACATTGCTGAATGTCTGAAGCACCACCTGGCCGTTTGGGGCTCTATTGATTAATACAGCCTCGACTTCATGACTTCCATTCGTCAATAAAGCAGAGACAAGAGCAACGGTAAGCTGCTGCTGATTGGCAGAGGTTAAATCAATCATTTGTAGCATCCTTTTTTATGAGCGGTGACCATTCACCGGCTCTGTTTTTTGTATAGCTACAGATGTTTTAAAAGAGAGCCCCGAACTAAGTCGGGGCTTCTTTTATTTGTAAAGGTCAGGGGAAGGCTCGTCGCAATGGATGGGTTTAAAGAAGTAGTAGAGGTGAGAGGCCACCCCCACCAGCCAGTCCAGAAATACGATGGACGCAGTGCTTATCAAAAGCGCGGTAAATAGTAGGTTTAGCATAATCATTCCTCCTTAATGTTTGAGCTGCCAGGCAAAGTCTTTTCTAGCTTGCTCTTCCATCATCTGTTCACACAGGTCAGAGTACTCAAGCTCTTCACTGTGTTCCTGCATAGCTTCAGCGTTGAAAAGACGAGATCTCATCGCGCCGCTCATGTAAATCGTGTCAAGGCCGATTCTGCCTATAATCAAGTCTTTCATAGTGGTTACTCCGTGTTAGTGAGAAGAGGTAGTTAAGCTCTTCTACTATGTATAGCAACCGCTCTTTTAAAACTGAAGCGTCTAAAGCTTGAAGCACGCAAGATGAGGTGCGATATCGTTCATCAGCTCAGTCATGCAAAAAGTATAATCGTCAGGATCGGTAATAGCAGCCATAGCGTCTTCATCGCGCGTAGCCAGCAGCGTGGCGACGACGATAGGGTAAGCACGCGGATTTGATAAAGCCGCCGCCTTGGCGTCTTTAATGAGCAGAGAAAGGCATCCGACGTGGTAGTTCAGCGTAGAGACGCCGGCGCCTATTTCGGTCGCCACATCGCGTTTGGTGATAGGCTTGGCGCCCTTTTTAGCCCAGATTCTAAGAACGGCTTCTCTCGCGTCCGCGGTGAAGTCTTCCGTGTTCTGGCGCTTCCGGTAGTTGTTACGAAGGGTGCCTTTACGCACCCCTCGTTGATAGTAGAGGTGTTTAGTTTTCATAACACCTCGTATAGCTATCGCCATTTTAAAACTACGCGGCGTCCTCCAGGTCCATCTGTGCCTGCTGCGCTGGCTTGCTTGGCAGGGACTCTTTGGGGATAACCCAGCGCATTTTACGCTCGCCGTCTCTCATAGTCTGCTTGAGCTGGAACCCGAGTGTCCTCAAGCGCGCCTTTATTCTATCCTCAACCTGGAAGGTAACCTCTTTGAGGCTGAGCTCAAGTGCTCCAGAGGCGGCTTCGTCCGCACTGAAACCTACTTCACCCCAGCACTTGCCGTCGCTCTTTACGCGCTTCAGTGCGCCCTGCGAGGTGTTCTTGTAAGCGCTTCTAGCAAACCTCAATAACGCACCGTCCCAGGCATCACTCACTTTGAACTTCTGATGCTCTGCTTTAGCAAGTTCCGCGGCCCGCTTATAGGGTATCCCGTGCTCTTTGAAAATGAAAAGACCCTCAGCCCAGAGCTGGTCTCGGTCCCGGCGTAAACCTTCGATATCGAAAGGTCGGAGGGCCCGAATCGGCAGATACCTGCGCTCACCTTCAGGGTCATTCAATACCTCGATCTCGTTAATCGTGGCGATGAATACACCGCGTCTTTTGTAAATAGTCTCACCCTCCTTGTATTTGGCCACCCAACGCTCAACTGTAGCCGTCACAAATGCCCGCAAGCGCTGAATGCCCTTCTTGCTCCTTCCCGGCTGAAACTCAGCCAACTCAAAAATGAGCTTACCTTTCATCAAGCGTGCAAGGTCGTCGTCCTTGGTATCGTTGACATGAAGCGTAGCTGACAGGCCTTCCCCGGCGAGCGCCTCGATTGCACTGGTTTTGCCTAACCCCATTTCTCCCGACAAAATCAGCATCATATCTACCTTATGTCCTGGATCCATCGTGCGGGCTGCCAGAGAAGTCATGAGATATTCCCCGGCTATTTCTGTGTAATAGTTGTCCTCGGCTCCAAAATAGGTGCTCAGCATCTTTCTAACGCGGGGAACCCCGTCCCACTTCAAAGCCAGCAAATGTTCCTGAGCGCTGTCATAGGTATTTAAATTGGCGAGCTTTCTGATTGAGTCCTCGACGTGGCTTCTTGCCACTTTATGAAAATATTTGGACTCCAGCATTTCGTGCATATCCAGGATGACGGTTCCCACGTCATTTACTGGAACCATCTCATTTTCGGTGAGCTTGTTGTGGTAAAGCGTGTCGGTAAACGCGTCATAAAAGAAGCGATTCTCATGCTTCTGCCACTGCGAGAGTGCCCGCAGTGTGTTAGCATAGTTCTCAACGAGCTTACCTTTGTCGTCAGACATCAACGGGAGCAGGTCCCGGCCTTCAGTTTCATAGACCGGGCGAACGACGGCCAAAGGTGCATCAACCGCCATCGCCTTATTAGGTGAGCGCTTGTTATAAACCGACTTCGTGTGCCGCGCGTTATTGAGAATAAGCTCTTTTAAATCGAACTCATTCCAGCTCTGCGCCTGCCACACCGGAGAAGACAGCGCCAAAGAGAGAGTGCGATCGAGATTGAGGCCGGTTAAGAAGTTGAGCTGCGCGATAAGCGGTATCAGCACATCGCAAGAGATGGAACCGGCCCTCTCGAAGTGTGCGAGATAGTCAGTCCGATTGAGCCAAAGAGGAGAGACCTCTTCATTCTTCAGCAGCTCTTCAACGACGCCATCATTATCGTCAGGATCCCACCCGTCATATTGAGGAATGGGCTGGTAAGTCCAGGACGAAATCCCTGGCGCGTCGCTTACCGCGACTGTATTTGTTGTATCCATAGTGACTCCATTTTCAGCGGCGTTGGAAGTTCCGCTTGAGATGTATAGTCACCGCCCAAAAATCTCTTGGCGCCTTCTGTAGTAGTGCCAGTAGTGGTTTAGTAGTTAAGGAGAGGGATAAAATGAGATAAGTTATTGATTAATAAGGATATATTCTTAACTACTACTATTACTATTATATTTATAATAAAAATAATAGGAATATGGTCTTTTTAAACACCGAGGCCTTATACCCCACCCCGCCAGGGGGAGAGTTTTAAATATTTTTCCAGGAACTTTTTCGCACTTTTGTTTAGTAGTTAGCAGAGGCCATCATTTCGTTATTTTTCAACGAGTTAGGTCATTCTTAACTACTACCCCCTATTTTGTAGTAGTTAAGGTTTAAAAACTGTCAAGCGTAAACGCATCGGTTTTAAACCGTTTAATCTAAAGAAGTGTTAAGAAATCCAAAGAAATGTCAAGACGCTTTTAAACCAAAAACCCCTAACACCTAACACCCTTCAAGATCCAAACCGAAGCTAAATCGCTCGGCCTGCCGGCCTCGCTCCCTGCGAAGCGCTCTCCATTTCCTGCGAAGCGCTCTCCATTTCCTGCGAAGCGCTC
>JAEHJW020008406.1_pt1 | contig 21484 bp, 27 predicted proteins | sample 9271431 | NCBI WGS metagenome assembly JAEHJW02 | reverse complement strand
GTCTTGATTTATTGGTTTGATAGTGGACATTAATATCCGCCTTATATCCCCTCCATAAAGAGACGGGGTTTTACGGCGGATACTGATAAATTTAAAAAATTTAGTTCTAGAATATACGGCAAAATTTTCCACTAATTCTTTAGAATCGGACACATACAAACAACGATATGTATTGGTAAACGCAGAATTTGGATGAGCAACTATGGTACGATTGCATACTAAATTCTGTGTTTCTCCTCTAAAGTTATCATATGCTTTTGATATAATGACTTTGTACCTTTTGAAAGACTCGTGTATACATGCCAATTCTGAAATATCGATGTGTCCTTGCGTTTTGTTGGCATACAGCCACACGTTTCCGTTACCAGTTGGCATGAAATCTGTACTAAGATCAAAAGTTTTGTTAGCGACCATATCGCTAACAAAGCGTGAACTTTTTGCCAATACCTTTTTTACGACACTTCTTTGAATAGGATATCTAATTATATACGGATATTCAAAAAGAGTAATCACATATTCGATTTTTTCTTTGTTATACTCAGTGCTGAATAAACATCGACCGCTATAATCTTTTTCCCAAACAAAATAACAAACACCACCTGCTATATCTACCGTTTGAAATACGTCTTTTGAAGACGGATAATCGACTATTTTACTAATTTTTGTTTCATGCCGAATCTTATTTCTGAAAGAGTCCAGTCCCTTTCCGGTAGCGAACCATCGTGATGGAATAATCATTGTCAAATAATCTGGGTTTAGTTTTATTGCTTTTTCAACAAAGCGATGATATATTGTAACTTCTCCGGAATTATATGGTGGGTTTCCAACTATAACATCAAATTTCATACCGACGAACCTTTGCCAATCCTATACACAATCCTGCCTTTTGATAGGTCATAAGTCGACATTTCAACTTGAACATCGTCACCAAGCATTACATTAATACAATGCAACCGAAGTTTTCCAGACAAGTATGTCAGGATAGTGTGGGAGTTTTCCAATCTTACACGAAACGTTGCGTTTGGCAACACTTCGGTCACAGTTCCATTGAAAAGAATAATATCATCTGTATTTTTTGCCATTTTATTTATATCTCAAGGTTAAGTTAATTGTATTCTGTTCCATTTTTACGCATCAGGTATTTAACAGACACTGATTTAAGCCACACTCTACCATTACTACTTGGAATTGTAAAGTCTTTTCTTTCATTAATTGGCACAACAACTATGCCTTCACGAATGTGGTTTTTTGACATTGTTGTATTACCGTCTGTGTGTTCTTTCATCAACTCATGCGTGTAATTTCCACGATACACCACTGGGACTGTATTAATGTTCAACTCTTTGCATTTTGTAACCATAGCATCGTATTGCAAGAAATCAATTTTTCTACCCAAACCAGTAACAATCCCAAAGCACCGAAATTCGACTTTATCCGTGTAAGCCAAATCTTGAACTTTTGGTCCGAATGTTTCTCCAAGAATAAAAAATCCACTTTCTAATGTTTCATGATCGATCATTTTGTCTAAAGCAGACACGATGTCACGTGTCGTTCTAATGTATAGATTTTTTTCATTGTTTTTATTATTTTTAAACACCAACCCTTTTGAACCCAACCCCTTTGATGCAATGATGATATTTTTATTTTCACCAAATGCTTCAGGATGTGCATGTCTCAACGGCAAAACACCAATAATGGTGGCCGTTCCATGAATTTTTTCTGTAAAAACAACTTCTTCGTTTTCTTCAATTATATTAGGAAAAGATTTAATATTCTCAATATCAAAAGAAATCATAACATCTGTTCCAATATTAAAAACTTCACCACTCATATGTGGAGGAATTTCTGGTTCATATTTTGTAATGCACAATATCGAAGCAACGTTGTCTCCTTCGCGTACAATGGCAAATTCCCCGTCGCCATCACCAGTAGTCATATAACCATCACCAGTGCCATCATCGGTAACTGGAAAAACCAACCCTTGTGACACAATTCCGCGCAATTTGACTGCCCTTACTACATTTTTGTTTTTCCCATGCATCATCGAACTTCCAGAATTTGTATCTTTATCCCATAAACCAATATGTTTAAGAACAAACTCTGGAAGAACAGAATTCTCTGGTATATAAGCTACCATTTCTCCTTTATAGTAAATCCCTTTACGCACGATAACTTGATATCCATCTACCATAACAATTTCCAAAGAATCTGCATTTTCGTGATTTATCACATCGTTGATTTTTTTAACAAACACACCAAACGTAGACATTAAAGTTCTCCAGATATCTCTGTATTAACAAATTTCCATCTAACTCCACCAAACATCCACGATTCACGTTCAATGTCTGTATTAGAATGTACTTTTAATTTAATCCTATCAATAATCGATTCAAACACTCTGTTTTCATCATCATACGCAACAAACAAAAACGGAGAGAATTTTTTATCAATTGTGCTTACATATTTCGCATATTCCTTTCTCGTTGACGTGGTTTGCTTTCCTTTCTGAGCAAGTTCGATAATTATTTTTTCAAGGGCTTTTATACCTTTAAAAATACCATCTTCATAATCAGAAACAAGCGCAACTCTGTCTGATGTAAGCAATGGTTTTAAATCATCGATTGCCCCATCAACAACCAACCTAAACATTTTTCGTTCTGATACAAAGATATCAACTGCGTTGTGCAATGTACAATATTCTTCCGTTTTTATTTTCAATTTGTGACCATTTTTTGTCACAATTACGAACCCTTCGATGCCTTTCATATCTTTGACACTTTCAATAAACCCGTTTACATTTGCAGAAAAATCAAAAATTGGCGACACTATTGCGATCCCAAGTTCATTTGCTTTTTGTCTAATTGGGCAATTTTTGCTCGTTAAGTCAACATACACACCAGTTTCCATGTTCCGAACAGCAGTCAACGTCAACGATTCAACTTTGTACTCAATAACAATCTTTTGCTGCAAGGAACACCACTCATATATTGGTGTCAACCCTTTATCAATACAGTATAACGAAAATTCATCATATGATGGATTATTTTTTCTAAAATTAGCACACTGATTTGAAATTTCAGTTACACCTTTTTTTGTACCGTATAAAAGTTGACCATTTACTACAAAAGGTGCAATCATCGAACCATCTAGTTTGTCAAATGCTTTTGACTCAGTTAAATCCAACTTACATGGCATTGTTTCTTCACGTTCAGCATAATTAAAAAACTTATGGTGTGGGCGACGAATTATTTTGCCAGTTTCATTATCAAAAATGATACCCCTACATTCACGCAAAATTGCGTCATTTGGTGACGTAACAGGAGGAAAAGTATCAGATGATTGAACCACATAATCTATGGCAGTATAGCCATCTTTTTTAATGACAATAAACTCAGGTTTATCCTTTATGATAGGCAAAACCTGTTCAATGTTTTTGATAACTGGAAAATCGTAATTCATGGTAATCACCTGTTGTTAGTATATACACAGAGTAACAAAGGAATTCACAAAAGTCAAGGAAATTTTTAAAAGAAAATAAAAAACGTCAATCCGTTTTTTCGGTCAAGCTCATATTTAATATTCTCGCCTATTCTATTTTTTTCTTCTTGTGGTATTGTTGGATCGTTGCCTATCTTTCTTAGAACTTCCAACGTCATCATGTGATCATTTTTAAAATCGTCATCGACATCGAATATATAATGAATTTTATGATCGTTTAAATGTTTTTCAAAATACTTTTTTAATCCAATACCTGATTCATTAAAATCAAAAATATAAAACAACGCATAAAACACAAAAGTACCAGTAAGCGTCATATAAAATGCCCACTGTATTGTAAGAAACAAAAACACATTGATACAAAAAAATAACAAAGCAGTAAAAATAGTAGGAAACATACACCGAGTATACAAAGAAATTTTATGATTTTGATTATACACAGTTTCTATATGTTTTAATATTTTACATTTATTATCGTTGATCATACAATCACCTGTGATCTACCAGTGTTCATTTGTGTTTAGTTTTACTACATTCTTTTTAACATCGCATAACATTGCATTATACCCATGATGTCTTAGAAGTTTAACTGTTTCCAAATTATTTTCAAAAACGGAACAAATATACCCATGCTTGTTTTTAATTTCATCCATATATTCTAACTTAACAATAGATGATCTGCGGTAATCTCCGTTTTTTCTCATATACAAATGATCAAACGCAAAATCGTGCTTCTTGAGCCATGTGATTGTTTGTTTTCTTACATTTTCGTATCGTGCTGTACAATATACGATCAACCCACCACCAGCATATAGCGAATCAATGAGCAATTTCATGTCATAGATTGGTGTGTCATTAGATACGTTTTGGATAAATTTTCCATCATCTGTTACATGAAACGAATCTCCGTTGTCAATCGTTATCGTCCCATCAATATCAAAAACATACACAAGATTTTCTTCATTAGATGTGTTAGATTTCATTTTTAATGTCCAGTTCTAATATGAGTAATTGTTTGGAAACCTTCACCTTTAAATGGTTCTTCATAAGTGTTGATCATTCTTTCTACTAAATCTTCTGTTATGACTTTTCCTGTTTCTACTGCTCGATACCGCAATCTATTAAGGATTTCACTGATATCACATGTAACTAAGCAAGCATGCACCAAATAGCCTTTATCCAAAAAATCTTTTATTTTTGAACAACGTGATTTAGATGTCAAATTTGTTTGATCCCATACAACATCTACCCCACTAGTCAACGCGATTTGCTTCTTTTGATTCATTGTTTTAGTAGCAATTTTAATCAGATCATTGAAACTTTCACTGTAAGTTTTACCCAATTCTTTTGCCATTTTTTCTATTTCATCGTCCGTACTCAAAACAACATAATCGTCAGTCAAAAACTTATAATACTCCCTAATGTTAGCAACAATTGTGCTTTTACCAGTCCCTGGTAAACCAACCATCATAATAATTTGTTTAGACATTTGATTTTCTCCTTTGTTCTAAACCTAATAGACTATACCATATATACCACATTAATGCAACTTAAACATGCTTTTAAGCAACAAATATGCTTGTTTCTCTTCTTTCAATGTTGAATTTTCTTCTTCCAACAGTCTCTCTTCTTCCATGAACATTAGCCACCTAGAAAACATGTTATGTTTTATTGAATCATTCGTAAACTCAAAAAATATCATTTGTATTTTTGCTAATTCTTTTAATCGGTCTGTTGGAATTTCTATCAAAGAAGTGGTTGATGAAAATTTATCTTTTAGTATGCTTATATTAAAGTTTTTTAAAAATTGTGCATAATCATGGTCAGCGACACCCTTGTCCATTTGACTTAAAACCAAATGTTCAAATTCTGCATCTTTTTTAACCATTTTCACTCTCGTCTGTTGTGCCTATAATTGACTCTATTAATTTATAATTTAAATACGCATCTTTTAACGATTCGTATTTTCCTTCAAGGTCTATATTCCGATTAACAATAACATTTGCATGTTCGCATATCTTATTTATATTTTTATACAAGTTTTCTATCAATTTATCTGCAGTTACGTTGTATACATCGATAACATCATCGATCTGTTCTATACCAATGGCACTCATTAACTCAGATAACGAATTTAACAAAGGTTTTAACTTTGTATCTGATAGAACAATGTACTTACTATCAAACGATGGAGCAGCGTTGCCCATATTGGTATTAATTATCACAGAATTCGGAATGGTACTCGTGACACCTGAATTACTTACATACGCATAAGGATTTGGAATGACTGCTGCGGAAGAATAAGAAGACCACATTGTTCCTAATGCTGTCGGTGAGCAATTTGATGATAAATTTTTCACTATTTCTGCTAATATAGTTTCATCATAAACGTTTTCTGATGTTGGAAGCAACGAAGAATTTAAAGGATTTCCAATCGGTGTGTTCATTTTTATTTTACCTTTTTTATTTTATTTTTAATTAAACCGTGGGCGGAGTGTTTGACAATATCTGTGAAACTCGTGTAGAGGCAATAAGACCCACATTTGCCAACATATTAACACTATCAATCGTATCAATATCGGCCAATGATACAAAATCAGATACTTGCAAATCGGCTTGCATAGTAACGATAGCATCTCTTGCATATGTTGGGAGTGAAACATTGCCACTAGCATTATCTATTGCCATGCGTTCTGTCAATGTAAACAGTTTTCTAAATTGCAAACGACTAATTATTTGCATATTTGTCATTGGGTTTGCTGCTATATAAGCATCCAGAGTTGCTTGAGTTGGCAGAGGTGTACCAGATTCCCAAACCAAATCCGTATATACACTTCCGTCACCAACACAACTAACCTGACATGTTGGAAAACCAATTCCTATGGCCTGAATATAAGTCATTGATGCCATTATCCCGTAACCTCCTCAATTGATACAAAATTATTATTTAAACCATTTAGTGTTGGTGCACCTACATTTGTTGGATCTTGCCCTATATACCACGTTCCACTAGTATCAGAAAAAAACACAATTGTATACGGAATAGCAGAAGTGGTCGCTGGTGTATCTAAAAAATTAAAATTTATCATCGAACCATACTGAATACTTCCAGCCGTATTTAAATTGATATTATCTCCAAATAATTCTGTGCTTGCAGTCCCAACCAATGTCGAGTTTCTAAAAAGACATACGCTAAGTCTAACATTATAAGCAAAAGACCATCCATAAAAAGGAGGATTGTATTGATTTGCATAAAAAGAACCCCAAACTCTTATTTTGTTGGACGATGATGTTGGATTTATTACATATTTCCAAATCTTCGAACCTGAATTTATACTAACATTCTGATTAGTGTTAGTGGCAGTTCCTGCCATTTTTGGTAAAACAGTATTAAAACTCTGAACAATCGGAGATGATCCACCTGACACAGAAGAAATAGTAGATGCTACCCATTGTGTTCCATTGTACTGCAAAACCTGACCAGCCGTTACATTAGACACTAATACATTTGATAAATTATCCAATCCCAATACACTATTCGCAACAGTTGGTAAATTGTTTGCAAGAATAGAACCAATAGAATTATAATTTACGGTTGTAGACCATGCATTTGCAACAAAAGTTTCATAAGACCCAAGGTCGGTGTTTATTCGGATAGTTCCTATCGGTGGGTTTACTGGTCTTGACGCAGTATTTCCAGTTGGTAGAACCACACCATTTCCGTTAATAACTAACAAGTTGCCACTAGGAGTCAACAAATCTACGTTTGAAATAGTGTTACTCGATAAATCAAAATCCATAATACACCCTCTTATCCAAAATTAAAAATTAAGCAACTCTGCATTATGTGCCACAGCAACCCATCTAATAGTGTTTCCTGCTGCACCAGTAACGTTTATATCTATCGACCCAGTAGTTGTATTGGCTACAATGTTAACAGACCATCCTTTTTGCGACTTGATAGTAGTCACATACGCTGCCACAACTGTTGCAGTTGACAAAGAAGATCCAACTGTTGCCAAAATATTATAATTCCATGCAGCATAAGTACCAACAACGTCTGTTCTGCTTGCTATTATTTGTATTAACATATTTGTAGCAGAGTTTAACGGAAGAGTCAAACTTTTTGTTAGTCCGTCTAAAGCCAATGTAACTGGAGTTGTTGAATTTGTTATACCCCTTAAAACATATCTAGAATATTGCGAATCACCAGATGAAGTAAAAGAACCAGAAGCATGCGATAAAGCACCATATGTATTCGTTTTTGCCGAAAGACCAGTGGTGACTGAATAATCATATCCAGAAGTGTTATTAGACCCAATAGAAACCGAACAATTTCCACTCGTAACCGACTGAACGATAGATACCGAATTATCACTGTATGTTGGAGGTTTTATGTTATTCCACACAGTCCCAGAATCTTGATACAAAGAATGTAAATCGTTTGCAATATACAACCTTCCATTTTGTCCTGCAGTTGGCATCGATGAAAACGTTCCACTTTGAATACTTGGGACATTTCCTAAATTGATAACTGCGTTGCCGGAAATGGTCGAACCTCCAAAATTTAACCAAGAATTTCCGTTAAATCCTTCGAACATATGTGTGTCTGTATTAAACCTCACAGTGGATGTGCTCGAAATTCGTTGTGCTGTATTTCCAGTTGGAACAATAATTCCTGACGTACCCAACACTGTTAATGTGGCGTTCGGTGTTAAAGTATTTATATTTGTTATACTTCCACTAACATGATCAAAATTCATATTTACCTACACTAAAGAAATTTCAACTGCATCTATTTTCGCAACCCATCTAACTGTTTGTCCAACATTTCCGTTTACTTGAATATCTAACGAACCACCAGTTGTATTTGCAACCAAATTAACATCCCAAGTAGAATCAGTTTTTGCAATAACAGACTTGCTATAACCATTAACCATAAATGTACTTGTTGGTCCAGTGTTTCCTTGTGCTATTGCACCAATAAAATTAAAAGATGCTGCTGCAGAGCCGTTAGCGTCCGTTCTAAGTCCAGCAACCGTTATATCAAACGACCAAACATTATTGCTATTCAAATTTACCAACTGCGAAATCCCATCTAAGTATAACAAATGTACGTTTGCGTCCGTTGTTATGTTTCTAGCAACATATGTCGCAGAAATGGCATCCCCATCGGCAGTAAAATTTCCATTACTAATATAGTGCTGTCCTGATAAAATAGGCGCATTTGATACCACTGTTATTGTATTTTGCGTAGCCGATATAGAACTTGTTGTTGCAAATCTAAAAGTTTTTGTAGATTCATTCCACACCAACGCAGTTGATATAGTTAATCCACGATCAAAAACAAAACCAATATCATATGAGTTAGCACCTGATGCGTTTTGGTTTAATACTGTGATATTATCGGTTATTCCCATCACCGTTGTGTTAACTTGATGCTCTTGAACTCTAGTTAAAGCCATTTATTGGATTCCCTTCAATTTAGTAGTTATCGTATTTAGTGTTTATTAAACAAAAGCACACAAGCAAAGGTTAAATTATTTTTTAAGTCGATTAAAATAGCAATCAACCTTGTTAATTAGTCACTAAATACGTATAGTCTATTATATGCAATCTATGGGAGGAACGCACCATGACAAATTCATCTACACCTAGCATTTTAACACAAAAAGCACCAACCGTGTTAGGATCTCCATCCGACACGTCTGGAAATACATCTTACACTACGGTTATTAACGCTGCTCCGGTAACAATGACTATCACAAAATACCAATTTAGACAGTTATTTACTTTGCAGGAAAAAATTCAAATCGATAATGCAACGTTACAAACAAATTTAACACAACAACAACAAATGATGTTGGTCACTTTAGAAAAAGATTTAAATGTAGCCGATAATATCCAACTAGGAACACCGGATATCAATAACGCCATTGGGTTTTTAACTCAAATTGGAATTTTAACACCACAACGAGCAATGATGGTATTGGCAAATCTTCCACCAACAGCTGTTTAATTTAACATTTTTGCATGGTTGGATATATCCAACCATGCTTTATCCAAACACATTCTTGTTATAGTTTTTCGCCTTTTTCAAAACCACGAAACGTCTTTGCTCTTGGAAAACGCATACTATACGTGTCATTGTCTTCGCTTTTAGTTAAACAATCTGCCCTTACTTCCAAAATATCACCAAGAACAGAAGTACCAGAAGGAGTTTCTGTATATTCTACCCACTTGCTATCTTGTTTCTTTTTCCACGTAACCGGAGTGTTGGTATAATCTGCCCAAATTTGCGCTCTTGTTTTTACAGAAAAACCAGAACCGACATCAACTACTACTTTTTTACCATCAACCACCCCCTCGCATGTAACAGACCCCATAGTGCCTTCCATTTTGCGATCTTTTGTACCTTCGTTAATTCTAACAACAGTAAGACTTTCTTCGATAAATGGCTTCATCTTAAGCCAATCAGTTGTTCGCTTACAATAATAAAAAGATTCTGGGTCTTTAATCATCAAACCTTCATAGTTTTGCTTCAATGCAAGTTTGTTCAACTCGTCGAGTTTTTCTTGACCTTCCTTGGTGTCCAAATCAATCGTAATATTGCCAACCATTTCCACGTTTGGCATAGCATGCTCAGATGCATCATACCATTCTTTCATATGAGCAATACGATTTTTTAAAGAAACTTTATAGACCTTTTCTTTAAAAGCACTAAGAGGTAGCATATCGAAAATATAAAGAACACTATCATCTGCTGCAACATCGGATTTCCTATGTGCTTGTTTCATCAAGTCTTGAAAACTAGTGGACATGATTTCGCCATCAATGACCATTGGTTCTTTCAAAAACCTTGCAGATTTACCAAGCTGTTGTGCCACAACCCCAAAATTATAAAGAGCTTTGCCATTTCTTGAATATTGTTCAACGTGTCCGTTTGGATAAACAATAGAAATACAGCGCATACCATCGTATTTGACATTGATGATTCTCTGACCAACAAACGGTTCAGCAACAGCATCAACTGGTTCGGCTAACTGAACTTCAAAAACATAAATCTCATAATTTGAATTAATACCAGAAACTGCTTTGTTAACTGTTTTTTCACTGACACCTGCACCCATATCTTTTATGAGAATACGACGATACCAATTATTCCATTGGTCTTTTGTTGCTTCGTTGCACATTTGTGCAACCGCCAACCTTGCTGCGTCACCAGAAAGTCTACGAGATTCCAATTCTTTTGCAATAGTTTTAAACTTTTCAAAACTAAGACCTTTTCCATCAGGAGTTGTCTTTACATCAATTTGTTTAAGACCAAAAGTGATCATACCATCATAAGCCATACGAAGACCTTCAAACAATTCATCATTGTTTTTAATGGCCTCGTCTTTAAGAATTTGGATTTTATCATTTTTGCTATCTGTTGCTTGGATTTTTTTGATAACATCATAAGGCGCAGTCATTTAAATTCTCCGATTTCGTTAATAATCATATTTTAGCACAAAAAAGGACATACCGCAAGCAATATGTCCAAATTTTTCAATTTTTAATTTGTTGTTTCAAGTTTCGAGTAACTAAAAAGAGGTTTCGTTTCTACCACATCTTTCCAACGTGAGCGAGGATCAGTATCAAAATCAATTGGTTTATACTTCCATCGCCCATCAACAAACAAGAAAACAAATTCAGCAACATCATTGTAATGATGCTCAAAGTAGTCTTCTGCATTTTCAAAATTCCTTGCTGCTGTGGCACATCGTGCTGCCTTGTCCCTACGCAAAGCAATACAAAAGTTATCTTCTGGGCATTCTGGATCATGTTTGTGACCAATTTCTTGCCCAAGATAAGAAATATTTCCAAGTTTGATAAGTTCTTCAACCTTTTCCTTTGTATTATAAAACTTCCTCAAAATAGGAGCAACGGTATCATAAGAACCGTCTCCATCAACAAGACTAATCGCCTTTACTTTTCCAGTCTTAGTTTGAATACCAATTGCACATACTGTTGACATGTTTGTATCTCCATTTAATTTAATTAATCAGTTGCCCATTTTTCAAGAATCTTTACTTTAACCGAAGGTAAAAAATCATAATTTGCATTTTTTACCCCCAATTCAGATAACGTTTCTTCTATTGCAGTGGCTGTTGTCCATGTTGGAGATAAACACCTTTGTTCTATCTTTTTATATGCTATTTTAAATTTCTCTTTAAATTGATGTTTAGTAATGAGTTTCCCATTTATAAATTCTTGATCGTCATACATAGCAAACCCCTGTCGTTTGTTAGTAGATGGAGTGTACCACCAGTAATTAAATATTAACAAAGCGTTTATCGGATGTCAACTGTGTTTTAACTATTTTTTCTTCAGTTGGTGGAGAATTCTCGAATTCTGACATGACTTGCCTTTCGTCCATGGGTTTTGTATCGGCGTCGTTTAAAAATTCGTCACATTCTGATATTTCTAAGGTACACATACGTTGTCTCTCTGTTAGGTTAAAACATCCATATTAATACCAACCAACACACAATACAACAACATCATTGCAGTATGATAAGAATTTTTACACTTTTAGAAGAATCTGCAGTTTTTTTCCATACAAACCCAATAGCAGATGGATTATTTTTGACCATGTTTATAACAAACATTTCATTTGGCAAAATCCTCGGAGGCGTAGATTGACCAGAAAACATTAATCTAGCCCAATAACTGTTCAATCTAGGTAAACTCATACCAATGAGAGATTTATAAAAGTATGCACGAAGAATTGGATCATTCACATCCAGTGGCAACGGAGTGATATTGCCAGTTATAGTTACATTCTTTCCAGAATATATTTCAATAATCTCCGGCTTTGTTAACTTTTCCAAAACAGAAGTATTCCCGACAATAACCGCAACCGCAGACGATTGATCTGCACATGACATAGCTATTGGGAAAAAAAGCAAAAATATAAAAATAAATCTTTTAAGCATCAATAACTCCAGTCAAACGTAACAGATATAATATTCGTTTCTGGAATAGTCGGCATACCTAAATTATTCTGCCATTCTTGTCCACCATAACCTATTACAGTTACTTTATCAAATTGAATTTTTACATCAGTGTGTTCTGTTGTGTCTATTCTAATTCCAAAAGTTTGTGTGTATTGGTTTTCTGCCATACCAGGAAAATATCCATTATTAAACATATTTAGTACTCCATTTAAATTGGAGTTTTGTAAAGTTTGTGGATATTGAAATTGATAATAGTGTCTAAGGGGATAAACTCTCGAATAAGACACAAAAGGCAATATATGAATTCCGTATAACGTAAAGTGCCTACCAAGACCAAAGGCAAATGCAACTTTATCTGTTTTTGCCTTTATACTAAACAAGTTAAGCGTATTTTCATTATACAACCACCATTTTCCATCGTCGTAATTAACACTGAAATCGTAAAACTGCAAAGTTGAATTTTGAAATTGTGCAATACTGTTTATATTATTAAAAGGAGAATATAAAGGAGATAGCATTTGAGCAGCGTTTATCAAAGGCTGCGCATCTGGCAACTGCGACATTTCTTTAGTATAAACATAAGACAATCTCGCAATTGTTTTGTTATTTTCCAAAGACATCGTGTAACCAAGAACTGGGTACAAATCCAATTCGCTATTTTTACCTGGGTTATTATCGGTTACATAAAAAACAGGATTTGATTTTCCACCAAACAATTTTATCGAAAAGGTGTTGTTATCGTTGTAATTTCGAGAATATTTTATATCAGCACCGTCTACGCTATATACTGGCATGAAATTATAAATTTCCGTAGGAGGTCTTACCCAATTATACGTTACTCCAACGTTACGCTGATCGGATAACGCAAATATATCAGTTCCTATTCTACCAATTCTTATTGTGTAATTTTCATTTACAGTCCATCTAAGTAACGCCCATTCAATATTATCATTTAAATTCTGAGTAATACGATTGGCGTAAACTTCTTGTGTTATAAACGAAAGATTTTGTGTTAAATCCAAATTAAGTTGAACGCCAAGTCGAGAATCAGAAGCAAAAGGATCTGATTCATTTCCCATGCCGTGATTTTGACTCAAATCTCGCAATAAATATTGGTTGCTATTTGTCGAATAAACATATCCTGCAGTACCAAACGTGTGCAATGTCGCAACCGTATCAGAAATTGCACACATGGTTGTAAAAAACAATAAAACAACAAATACATAAAATCTCATTTTAATACCCCAAATTTAACATCTAGGGTATTTAGCTTTAAGTATTAATTTTCGATTTTGTCGTTGTACGATCTTTCAATATTGACAATACATTTTTCTTTGTCGGTGATAGTCCCTTAGTCTCTTTATTTTTTGGAATTTCTTCTACGTACCTATCTATACAATCATCTAACGCCATTTTATAATCGGTATTTTCTGTATATTCTGGGATAGTTAAAAGATATCGAATCGCTTCTAGTTTGTGCATTTTTGAAGGAAGTTTGGTCATAAACACTGTAACATTTTTGACCAAGTTTCTTTTTACACATAACGTCAAGTCATTGCTCCATTTAACTTTAAAACTACCATCTGGAAAAGATGCAATACCAGCATAATCAAAAAACATTCTTTCATTTGTTTTTACCATGATAATTACCTTATTTGTTTTGTTGTTGGGAAAATTACAAGAAAAATGTCCGTATTTAACGGACATTTCAAGTTAAGCAGATTTTTTAGAATTTACTTCAGATTTTGAATTAACGATTTGTACTTTTGAAACTAAGTAACGATTTTGTACTCCTCTTAAAAACAATCGCAAATGCCCAATTTCCGAAAACACAGGGCTTGAAATCGTGTATGTTTTTTCTCCGCGCACGATTTCGTAATTTGCATACACTCCGGTTAACCCATTTACATGCTCCATCATTTAATCCCCATTGTTATGTTAATGAAAATACAAAGAAATTTCTTTTGCTATCACTGCCTCTCTGATATCTTTGTCGCAATGATACTCATCGAGGTCTAGACCAAATTCACAAGCCATTTTTTTTACACACTCGACCGTCAGCGCATCGATTTCTTGCCGTACAGTGCTCTCTAACTTTATATACTGCATGGAGTCTGTCCTCATTTATTTGGTTTCTCCACTATATCAGAGTTTTTTACCAAAGTCAAGTCCTTTGACGATTTTTCAAAAATAAAAGTTTCGCTTATTATACCATCATTCGATAAGCAATAACCATTTTTTCCTTTTTGCTTTACATTATATGCAGCAGAATCAGCATATGCAACCACGGAAGCTAAATCCAACACAGTCGTTTTTAAGTTGATTAACGCCACTCCTATGCTTGCCCCAACAGATACGGTTTTTGCTTGTCCATACTCATCTTTGATAACAATAGGCGCTTTTATATTTTTAAGTAACCGTTTACATATTATATGTATGTCATTTTCATCTTTTATTGTAAAAAGACCAATTAAAAACTCATCACCACCGTACCTTGCCGTAATATCTTCGTCCCTAAAAGTCTGCCTTATCCTGTTAGAAACTTCTTTAATAACTATATCACCTGCACCATGTCCATACGTATCATTAATTGGTTTAAAATGATCAATATCCATCATAATCACTGCACCAGTTTCGCCACTCTTACAATGCTTTAGCCTTAGTTCTATTTCTCGATAACCTGCTTCTTTTTTAAGCAAACCAGTCATTATATCATGCTCGGCTTTATACAATGCCTCCATTTCCAATCTTTTTCTTTCTGTTATGTCAATAAAAGTAAATTGTAACTTGTTCGATTCTTCCAATTCTGTTATTGCCACCTGTAACCACGATTCTCTATTTTTTAATGTCTTTTTGACATCAGTTACTAATCTTTTTTCAGTACGAACTGATGGGAGAGTCGTTGCAAAATTTATAATATCTCTATTTTGTAACATAGATGCAAACCACCCACGCTCAGTCAAGCAAAAAGAACCAACTATATCGTTTGGGTTTGCTAACTGCAAAAGCCTTCCTGCTGCTGGATTTGCCAACGTTCCTATACCGTTTTCATCTGATAAGACAATACCAGACGTTGCCTTTTCGAATATATCCAAATATTGTTTTTGTAAAATATTAGCCAATTCTTTTGCTTTTGTTTCTTTGGAAATAGCTTCATTTATTTGATCAATAAAGCTATTGATGCTATCAACAATAAACGATATTTCAGAATCATGTGGGATATTTATTTTTAATTTATCTTTTCGTTTCAACCTAACATGTTTTAAATTTTCAGTAATATCAACTATAGGCTTTGTCACCGATTGTGTTACAACAAACCAAATAACTGGGATAGTAACCAATAATCCAAAAAATAAAGTCATAACCAATAACAAAGAATTGTTTACAGCTTTTTTATCTGCGTTATATGAGTTGATACGCACAGTTAATGTGCCTACTTTAGAATCATCTATAGGTGAATTGATAGTAAAAACCAATGTGTTTGATAGACTACATGCATCAGAAGGTGCATTTTTATCAAAATATGCCAAATCCGTCGAATTGTCTGTTGTTTTTATCTCAACATAACAAACATCTTTTGTTTTTAATAACGCAAGTGCCGTTTCAGTTGCCATATTATGGTCATCTGTATACGCAGCAATACCCAAAGTATATTTTGCTAAGGTTAGTTCCTTAATTATGTTATTTTTGACATCAACTATTGCATTGTGGTATTCAAAAAAATAGCCACCTATGACTATAATTATAGAAACTATAGCAAACGCAATTGCTAAGTGTTTAAGTAACGCACGTTTTATTCCGCTATATTCCCATACCATAAGTCAACTTGCCTTGTTTGTCTCCTTATATTTAGTATATTTTTAAAAATAATTAATTGCCGTTAAGCGGATTCTTAATCTCCGAATCAAGATCGCCACGTGCCTGTACTTCTGCTGGAAGAACTTGCATTACGATTTTGTTAATCGTGGCCGTTGAATACTTAAGCAATACATAAACTCTGAACCTTCCACCTTCAGACATTACACTTTCTTTTTCAACAGTATAGCCATTCAATTCCACATTTGCTGCTACCTTCTTGCTTACCTGCTCAGTATCATCAAAATAATGTCCACTGACATCACGTTTATAATCTCGCGTCATTGAGCTAACATGCGCTGCAATCTTGTCTGCAAGTTGGACTTGAGCATTAAGAACAGATTTCGATACAGCCATGCTCAAATCCTGACTTAAACCAGTGCCCGATTGATAAACCGCATCATTTGAATCTGCCGGTGATTTGATATACCAAGATGGAATACTTGAAATAACCTTATTTGCAGATTCTGGCGTAATTGGTTGATATTTATTTGTAGAACAACCACTCACAACGATTAGCGATGTCATTAGAGCAACAATAATACTTGTTTTCATTTTATTTCTCCAATTTAAAATTAATTAACATAAACAACTTAAAACAAAAAAATACTTTTGTCAAGACATTTTTTAAAATTAAATGAATATTTTTAGCAATAAAGGGAATAATCACTTATTCCCTTTATTCCAACCCCATGCTTGACCGTTGTTTGGCGATGTATATCCAGAAGAACTGCTTTCATCGGATTGAATTCTAAATTCAACAGCTATCGATCCTGACAGTTTCCACCCGACTAAAGTGTGCAAAAATTCTCGTACTGTTGGATTGCTACCAGCCCATCTAAACCCAATACCAATGAAAAATGGTAACATAATGCGAATGCACAATATTCCATTATAGAACAACGATTCGTCACCACTATGTCCAAATTTAATATCGCCCCATTTCCATTTACCGTCTACTTTGTATCCCAAAGTTAAAACCAAAACTGGAAATACAAACTTTTTCGGAATGTTAAAAACTTTAAACAAATTTGTAAACTGTATTGCATATTTTTTAATATCTAACATTGTTAATTTCCTTAAATTATAATCGTTTGACACATAATACCAGTCGATGCACTACCTACCCACGCAACCGACACAAATACTCCATTGCCATACACAGTATCGTACCAAGGATAAGAAGATGGGAATTGCCTTTCTACCCAAGTTATTCCATCGACCGACGTAGCAAATGCAGTTGTTGGCGTTGCACCAACGAAATCTATTCCTCCAAGCGCACAAAACACACCGCCTCCAAAATTTATATTACCAAATTGCATTGAATTTGGTACGGTGTATTGTGTCCAATTGATTCCATCTGGAGAAACGGCATAAACTCCGCCAGCAACGGCAACAAACACGCCATTACCAAAAGAAACATCTGACCAATTTTGGGTAGAAGGGAGATTGTATTGAGTCCAAGTAACACCATCCGACGACACAGCACATACATTTCCACCATATGCAGTTGTTACAAAAACACCATTTCCATAAGTTATACCAAGCCATACTTGTACAGAAGGCATCGAATGTGTCGACCATGTATTGCCACCATCTGTGGACACTGTTATCAGCTGATATGATGTAGGTCCAGAAGCAGATACCGAATTTAAAACCCACGTGTTATTTCCAAAAGCAGAATACATAAAAGAACTCATACCAGATGCAATCGGCACAGACACACTTATCCAATTTTTACCATCAATTGACGTGGCAAATTGATCACCATCGCCACCAGCGATAAATTTACCGTTTGCGTATCTAACCATTTGCCAATTTTGCCCAACTGGTAAATTATAAGAATTCCAATTAATCCCATCCAACGACACCAACACAACGTTGCTTCCGTCGACTACGGATACAAATACACCATTACCATATGCAATCTGATGAGGAGATTGAACTCCATTGATAGACAATGAACCAAGATTTGACGTAGTGGATTGAATACTGTTCAAATAAGTTATTGTTTTTCTTGATTGATCTCTGCGTGGATTCCATTTAGTACCATCGTATATTAAAGAAAAAGACGCTCCAGAATTGTTTATAACTAAATTACCAGTTCTACCAGCAATTGTTTGTCCATTTGGGTTAACGGCAAAACTATTTAACCCAAACGAATTATTCATATCTGTAAATTTAACCACAGTTCCATGAGTAGGAGCAGATGGCAAAGTAGCAACCACAGCAGAACTTGAAGTATCCACCATATAAGAATTCCCACCAGATGCAGAAAAAGATGATGATACATAACTCAAACCACCGACTGATCCACCACCCGATGTGACTGGGATTCCGTTTACCAATAAACTACTAACTGACGCATTTGCTGGAGTTGTGATATCTCCGGTTGAGCTAATAATTGCATTTCCTACCACCAGTCCGTTTATATTAAAATTTACATTATTGTTTGCCATTTGTTAATTCCATTAAATTAAATCACAACTGTTTGACATATAACTCCAGTTGTTGTATTGCCAGTAGCAGCAACGGACACAAAAACACCATTTCCATACGCACAATCAATCCATTGATAAGAAGAAGGGAATTGTCTTTCTACCCAAGTTACACCATCCACAGAAGTAGCAAACGCAGTGGACGTAGCACCACCAGTTAACTGATTTCCTTGTGATGCCAAGAATAAACCGCTGCCAAATGTTATATTATTAAATTGCATTGAATTTGGTACGGTGTATTGAGTCCAATTGATACCATCTGGAGAAACAGCATAAACTCCTCCACCTACAGCAACGAACGCGCCATTGCCAAAAGAAACATCTGACCAATTTTGTGTAGAAGGGAGATTGTATTGAGTCCAAGTAACACCATCTGGAGAAACTGCAGAAACATTTCCGGCAAATGGGACTGACACAAACACTCCATTACCATAAGATATACCTAACCATGCACGCAAAGAAGGCATAGTTTGTAGTGACCAAGTATTTCCCCCGTCCGTTGATACAGTTAATTGTGATTCTTGGCTAGTTTGCGAAATTGCAGTCAATACTACAGTATTGTTGCCAGAAGCAGCATATATAAAACTTAAAGTACCAGTTGTGCTAGGTATTGAAACATTCGACCACGTTTTTCCATCTGTGGATATTGCAGCTAGTCCACCGTTTGCAGCAGCAATAAATTTTCCATTCGAATATCGAATCATTTGCCAATTAGCAAATTCTAAACCATAATAAGGTTGCCAACTAATACCATCCGATGATACCACCGATGCATTTGCGCCATTTGATCCATAAACTATACCAACAAATTCGCCATTTCCATAAGCAACTTGTTTTAATGTTACCGCATTCGCAGACGTACCAATTGTAGGTGTTTCCTGAACATTATTCAAATATGATATTGTTTTTCTTGATTGATCTCTACGTGGATTCCATTTAGTGCCATCGTATATTAGAGAAAAAGATGCATCTGAATTGTTAATAACTAAATTGCCAGTTCTGCCAGCAATGGTTTGACCATTTGGATTAACAGTAAAACTATTTAAACCAAACGAATTATTATAATCCATAAAATCAATAACTGACCCAGTGGTAGGAGCAGATGGTAAAGTAGCAACCACGGCAGAACTTGAAGTGTCCACCATATAAGAATAACCAACAGATGCAGAAAAAGATGAAGATACATAAGACAACCCACCGCCTGATCCACCACCAGATGTAACTGGACTACCGTTTACCAATAAACCACCAACAGAAACATTAGCAGTTGATGTGATATTGCCATTTGAACTAATAGTGGTATTGCCGACTGTTAATCCGTTTATATTAAAATTTACATTATTGTTTGCCATTTGTTAATTCCATTAAATAATAATCGTCTGTACCACAACTGCATTATATGTATTTGTTACCCAAGCAACTGATACAAAGACCCCATTGCCATACACAGTATCCATCCATTCCTGTGCTGATGGGAATTGTCTTTCTACCCAAGTTATACCATCTACGGAAGTGCCAAATGCAGTATTCGCTGGAGTTCCGCCACTAAGGTAATTTCCATTTAGTGCACAAAAAACTCCACCGCCAAAATTGATACTGCCGAATTGCATTGAGTTTGGCACTGTGTATTGAGTCCAATTGATACCATCCGGAGAAACGGCATAAACTCCGCCAGAAACAGCAACAAACACACCATTACCAAAAGAAACATCTGACCAATTTTGGGTAGAAGGAAGATTGTATTGAGTCCAAGTAACACCATCCGACGACACAGCACATACATTGCCACCATATGCAGTTGTTACGAAAACTCCATTTCCATATGCTATACCACCCCATGATTGAGAAGAAGGCATTGATCGTAGCGACCATGTATTGCCACCATCCGTTGACACTGTTATCGATGAATATGCATTTGGACCAGAAGCCGATAGCGAAGTCAGCACCAATGTGTTATTACCAAAAGCAGAATTCACAAACGAAGTCATCCCATTTGGCATTGGGATAGACACCGCACTCCAATTTTTACCATCAGTTGATATTGCAGAATTATCATTGTTCCCTGCGGCAATAAATTTTCCATTTGCATATCTAACCATTTGCCAAAAATCTGAAACTGGTAAACCATATGAATTCCAATTTATACCATCTGATGATACTAAAACTTCGGAACTACTATCTATTATTGCCACAAACACTCCATTTCCATGAGCAATCGACCTTAATCCTGAATTCGATCCATATGTGCCTTGTCTTGGTGTTGCTTGAACATTATTCAAATAAGATATTGTTTTTCTTGTTTGATCTCTTACTGGATTCCATTTGGTACCATCATATACTAAAGAAAAAGATGCATCGGAATTATTAATAACTAAATTGCCAGTTCTACCAGCAATTGTTTGTCCATTTGGATTAACAGTAAAACTATTTAAACCAAACGAATTATTCATATCTGTGAATTTAACCACAGTTCCATTTGTAGGAGAAGATGGTAAAGTAGCAACCACGGCAGAACTTGAAGTGTCCACCATATAAGAATTCCCACCAGATGCAGAAAAAGATGAAGATACATAAGACAACCCACCGCCTGATCCACCACCTGATGTGACTGGGATTCCGTTTACCAATAAACTA
>JAEHJW020000272.1_pt1 | contig 21494 bp, 23 predicted proteins | sample 9271431 | NCBI WGS metagenome assembly JAEHJW02 | reverse complement strand
CTACAGGCTCTCGACGGCGGCATCAGGCGAGCAGTCTGCGTCTGGCATCGCAGAGCGGGCAAGGATAATGTCTGCCTCAACTTTGCGATCAAGGAGGCGCTCCGGATACCAGGTGTGTACTGGCATATGCTCCCCACCGCTGCTCAGGCGCGCAAGGTGATCTGGGACGGCATCGATAATCTCGGGCGCCGGATCATCAATCACGCAATCCCCCACGCAATCCGCACGCATACCAACAAATCCGAGATGCGGATCGAACTGGTCTCCGGCTCGATCTGGCAACTCGTCGGATCCGACAACTACGATTCTCTCGTGGGCTCCAATCCACGGGGGGTGGTTTTTTCGGAATTTTCAGTGGCCGATCCGATGGCGTGGGAGTACATCCGGCCTATTCTCACCGCAAACGGGGGGTGGGCGATTTTCATTTTCACGCCCCGAGGCAAAAATCATGCGTATGAACTGCTCAAAATGGGGCGCGGCAATCCTGAGTGGTTTTGTGAGATCCTGGACGTAGAGCGGACTGGCATTATCAACCGGGACCAGATCGATGGTGAGCGCCGGGCCGGGATGAGTCAGGCCATGATCCAACAGGAATTTTTCTGCTCGTTCGACTCGGCTCTTGAGGGAGCGTATTTCGGGTCGCAAATGGATCAAGCGCGGATAGATGGCAGAATCTGCAAAGTGCCCTACGATCCCGCGGCCCCTGCAATCACGGTATGGGATTTGGGAGTGGGGGACAGCACGGCGATCTGGATTGCTCAACTGGTGGGGCGAGAGGTGAGGATTATTGATTACTACGAGGCATCCGGGGAGGGATTGGCGCACTATGCAAAGATTCTGGCAGCCAAGCCATACAATTTTACCGAGCACTGGGCACCCCACGATATCGAGGTGCGCGAACTGGGTACCGGCAAATCACGGCGCGAAACCGCTCTGTCATACGGCATCAAATTCCGGGTCATTCCCCGGCTCTCCGTAGAGGATGGGATAGAGGCTGCGCGTAATCTCGTCCCTCGAGCCTATTTCGATGCCGAAAAATGTGATCAGGGGATAGAGGCGCTAAAATCGTACCGGAAGACCTTCGATCCAAAAAAAGGGGTTTGGAGTGAGGCCCCATTGCACGACTGGAGCAGCCACGCGGCTGATGCGTTTCGGTACCTGGCTATTGTGATTGATCAGCGTCGAGGGTCAGCCCCGAAGCCATCCATCATCCATCAACCCGCAGTATCATGGATGGGATAGCGCATATCGACAGATTGATGCATAATCGCACGCATACCACAAGGAGGCTGACATGGCAAAATTGACCACGAAGGGCCGGGCGGATTTGCCCAAAAAAGAGTTTGCAGGTCCAGGCCGCACTTTCCCCATTGAGGATAAATCTCACGCTCGAGCGGCTTTGAGCGGTGCTTCCCGCTCTTTTGATGCCGGCCATATCACGCTCGGCGAGGAAAAGCGCATCGATGCGCAGGCCCGCCGGAAACTGGGAAAATGATCAGACCATTGCGTGATCACATCGTCGTGGCACCTGCGGAAATCTCCCTGTCTCAGACCATCATCGCCAAAAATAAGGAGCCATTTAACCGGGGTTTGGTGCTGGCGGTCGGGCCTGGGCTGCGGGACAAGAAAAACCGGCTGCTGCCCATGGAGTGCAAACCTGGCCAATGGGTGCGGTATGGCAACGGATCGTATCTCGACTGGCCTCTGATCGATGATGAAGGGCGCAAAGTGCAAATGATCCGGGAGGTCGACATCGTGGGTATTGAATCTGATGAGTAACGAGCGTGAGACAATTGATGATGCGGTGGATTTCCTGAAGCGGAGCGCGGACTATTTTTCCCTTGAGCGGTCCGAGGCCATTGATGATCTGCGCTTCCGGTTCGGGGAGCAGTGGGATGCAGCAGCAGCCATGGCCCGGAAGCTCCAGTCCAGGCCGATGCTCACCATCAACGAACTCGATACATCGATCCGGCAGGTTGTGAACCAGATCCGACAACAGCGGCCAAGGATCGGATGCCAAGGGATCAACACCCAATCCGACGAAAGGGTGGCGGAAGTGATCACGGGAATAGTGCGCCACATAGAAGAAATCTCGGATGCCAGCCACGCATACGATACAAGTGCGGATTTTGCCGTGAGTAGCGGAACAGGATACATCCGGGTGGGGACGCGATACGAGGACGAGAAATCCTTTGACCAGGAAGTGATCATCGAGTCGGTCGATAACCCGTTCGGAGTATATTTCGATCCATCCTCCGTCCTCCCGGAAGGGTCTGATGCGGAGCAGGTGATCGTCACCGACCTGATGGACAAGACAGCCTTCCAGCGCAAGTACGGAAAATCTGCCAGTCTCGTACCGTTTACTGCATCAGGGAGCGGGGACAATACGCAATGGGTGACTGAGGATGAGATTCGGGTAGCGGAGTTTTTCCGAATCGATTACAAGCCTGAAACGCTCGTACAACTGAGCACCGGGCACTTGGTCTTTGAGTCTGAGTTACCCAAAACCGGGCTACCAGATGGCATCCAGGTCATCCGTTCCCGCAAATCCTCTCAACGCATCGTGAAATGGTCAAAACTGACGGCGCATGAAATCGTTGATGAACGGGTGCTCGGGGGGAAGTTTATCCCGATTGTCCCCGTCTATGGGGTGCGCTATTGGTCAGAAAACAAAATGCGCCACATGGGCATGGTCAGAATGGCCAAAGATCCCCAGAGGATGGTCAATTTTTGGCAGACGGCAATCACCGAACTCGTGGCGCTGGCTCCCAAAACCAAATGGATGATGGCGGAGGGGCAAGACGAAGGATTTTTGGATGAGTGGCAACAGGCGAATGTATCGAGCCGGGCCGTCCTGCACTACAAAACCACTGATGTAAATGGCCGAGAAGCACCCCCTCCCGAACGCATCCAGCCCGAACCTCCACCTGAGGGAGCGATTGCTGCGGCCATGGCAGCGAGCAACAACCTAAAAAAAGTGATGGGCGTGTATGACCCGGCGGTGGAAGAAAATGGCCCTCGATCTGGCAAAGCAATTCGCGCCGAACAGTCCCAGGGGGAGATCACCAATTTCCACTTTTACGACAATCTCACGCGATCAATCAAACAGGTGGGGAGAATCATCCTCTCCTACGTCCCGATCTACTACGATACCCCGCGAACCCTCCGGATCATCGGGGCGGACGGCAAGCCAAAATTGACGGATATCAATACCCAAAATGCAGTAGGCGAAGTGGTTAATGATGTGCGGGTTGGGAAATACGATGTGGTGATGGAGGTAGGCCCGGGGTACGACACCAAGCGGCAGGAAGTGGTTGAAACGATGACCCAACTGCTGCAGATCGACCCGGATCTCATGAAGGTGGCCGGTGATCTGATTTTCCGGAACATGGACTTCCCGGGTGCCGAGGTAGTGGCTGACCGGCTGGCTGCGGCCAACCCAATGGCGCAAATTGATGATGATTCCGATATCCCTCCCCAGGCCCAGATGCTCATCAAGCAACTCCAGCAAAAAATCCAGGAGTTGTCTCAAGCACTCCAAGGTGCGCAAACGGAAATCAAATACCGCACCCAACTGGAGCAGATGAAGCAGGATGCCGAGACGAATCGCACACACATGCAGATGGTCACGAAGGCCCACGACATCGAGCGCCGGAATGAAACATCGCTACACGACACAAATACACGGGCCAGAACAGAAATCACGACCGAAGAGATCAGGGGTCACATCGAGATTTTATTGAAGAGGCTGGAAGAAGCGCGCATGGAAAAAGATCACAATCAAGGGGGCACGAATGGCTGACAAAGAAGAGGGGCTTACACCGGAATCCAAACCAGCGGTGAAGAAAAGCACCGCAGACGTGGTGACATCCGAAAATCTGGCCGCATATCGGGCCAAAAAGTGGGGACTGGAGCCCGAGAAGAAGGAGGAGCCCACAGGTGGCACCAAATCGGAAGCAGCCGCTGGGGGAGTCTCCGAAGGTGAAGGAAAAGATGGGAATCCTGAAAAAAAGGATCCTGTTACCGAAACTCCCGACGAGAAGAAGAAGCGCGAAACCAAGGAACGCTGGGACAAATTGACATCCGATCGTCGGGAAGCGATGGAAGAGCGGGACCGTCTGAAGGCGGAAAATGCCGCCCTGATGGAAAAACTCAACCCTCCCGCCGCTCAACCCAAAGCGGAACCCGATCCAAAGGATTACACGGACATCACAAAGTACCGCGACGACCTCAAGAAATGGGAGCGCGCTGAAGTCGCCCGTGAACTCAAGGAACAGCAAGACCGTCAGGATGCCGAGCGGGCTGAAGCGGACTGGAAGAAACGCGTGAGTGATGCGGCAAACGCGATTCCTGATTTTCGCTCCACCATGGAAGGTTCGGATGTAAAGGGTCCCGACTGGGTGAGGGATGCGATCAAAGCATCTGATGTCGGACCCCAGATCCTCTATTACCTGGCAAAAAATCCTGAGGAATCCGAAAAGATCAACAAGATGACTCCAATCAACGCAGTCCGGTACCTGGGGCGAATTGAAACGATGATCGAGAAGGGGACCGATGAACCGCCGACTGCCAAAAAAGAGTCCTCCAATGCACCTCCTCCCATCAGTGGCTTGAAGGGGCTTAGCGGGGGTTCTGATGTGCTCGGGAGACGTCCGGATGGCAGTTGGAGAAGCCACGCGGATTACCTGGCAGCACGAAAAGCCGGGAAAATTTGATTTATTTCGCATTTAGGTATAGATTGATCCGTAATCGCTAGGCAGCGTCATCGCCGTTCGCCAACTCCGCGTCAGTGAGCCAAGGGGTAACCCAAATCTTTCTTTCATTGCGCGGAGTTTATTATGCCCTCAAATCAAATCCTCACAATTTCGGACATCACCCAGGAAGCCCTGGCGGTCTTGTCCAATGAAACCGTTTTCGCTCGTGGTATCAACCGCGAATATGATGATAAATTTGCCGTCGATGGCGCCAAAATCGGCGCCACTCTCAATATCCGCCGTCCCGCCCGATTCCAGGGGACGGAAGGACCGGCCCTGAACGTCGAGGGGTTCGAAGAAACGTATTCCCCTTTGACATTGACCACGCAGTTCCACATCGACACGCAATTCAATTCTGTTGACCTGACGTTGAGCATGAGCGACTTTTCGGCCCGTGTCTTGCGACCTGCCATTTCGCAAATTGCGACGAAGATCGACTACGATATGCTGCAAATCGCGACCAATAACACCGCCAATCTGGTGGGCACACCGGGAACCCTCCCTGCATCCATCCTGCCATTCTTGACCGCTCAAGCCTACCTCGATGCAGAAGCGGCCCCTCGCGATGGTGATCGGTCCTGCTACACGGATCCCTTCACGAATGTCACACTGGCCTCCAGTCTGTTCACTTATTTCAACCCGCAGGCCCAGGTATCCGAAGCGTTCCGCAAGGGGATGATGGGCAAGGATTCGGGTGGCATGAGTTGGCTGATGGACCAAAATGTGGCGCAGCATACCTATGGCTTTGCCTCGGCTGCTCCCACGGTGACAGTCAATGGAGCCAATCAGGGAATTACCACTGGATGGAGCCAATTCGGGACTCTCAACATCAGGACCGCCCAAAACATCACGCTGAATGTGGGTGATACGTTCACGATTGCAGGAGTGTACGGGGTCAATCCGCAGAATCGCCAGTCCTACGGGAAACTGCGGAATTTCGTCGTCACTGCCGCTGTGAACGCCGGGACTGGGGCGCAAACGCTGTCCATTTCCCCCAATATCATCAGTTCCGGCCAGTTCCAGAATGTCAACGCCGCCCCTGCTGCTGGTGCTGCCCTGACATTCGCCAGTCTGCCAGTGGGAGCCGCCAATCAGGTGACCGGCCCGCAGTCATTGGTCATCCACAAAAATGCCTTCACTTTGGGCATGGCTGATCTGATCGTCCCAGAGGGAGTGGCGTTTGCTGGGCGCGCTTCGGACAAAATGGCTGGAATGAGTATCCGGGTCGTCAAGCAGTACACGATCAACAACGATTCGCTGCCCACCCGGCTGGATGTGCTCTATGGCGGCGCACCCTTGTACCCCGAACTGTCCTGCCGCGTCACGGGCTAATCCACCCATAATTTGTGAGAGGTAAAAATCATGTCAAATCCTGGACCTAATGTCGTACAGTCCAACGAAAACCTGGGGGGCGGAAGCCCCTACACGCTGGGTAATTCCCCGGCCTCCCTGGTAGGCGCGTATGGTGCTACCCCGATCCCTCAACCCGCATCTACCGGCAACGTTCACACGGTCGCTGCTGGGGCCACTACGGGCGTTTTCACCAACACGACCTTTGATGGGAGTTTGGGGACGACCGCGTACACTGTAGGGGATCTCGTAGCCGCGCTCAAGACACTCGGCTTCTTGGCTCTCTGAGTATAAGCCATGGACGATCTGGCGATCCGTCTGGCTGAGATCGAAAAACGGCTGCTTCAATTTCCGCAAGATTTTGATGCACCCGTTTTTCATCATTTCGGCCCTGGAGTCTACATCCGGGAACTGCGGGTGCGTGCTGGTCATGTGATCATGGGCCATTATCACAAGTGCCCTCTGCTCAATGTGCTGGTTCAAGGTCGTGTGCTGCTTCTCAATCCGGATGGGACCACTTCATCCATGATTGAGGCTCCTTTTACATTTGTGGCTCCTCCCGGCCAGAAAATCGCCTACATCGAGCAGGACATGGTATGGCAAACTATCTTCCCTACCTCAGAATTGGACGTGGAAAAGATCGAGGAAGAATTCCTGATCAAAAGCCCCGAATCGGTCGCGTACTACGATGCCCTGGAAGATCACTCAGATTTCAGCATGGCCATTGAACAGTTTGGCTATTCACCCGAACAGGTGACGACCCTATCAGAAAGAGAAGAGGATCAGACGGAAATGCCTCCCGGATGGTGCAAAACGGTCGTTCTGTCCTCACCCATTCACGGAAAGGGGTTTTTCTCATCAGGTGGGTTTTTGGCAAACGATATCATTGCCCCCATGGTGATTGGTGGAAAACGAACCCCTGCGGGCCGCTATACCAACCACTCGGTTAACCCCAATGCTACCTGGATCGTAGCGCCTGATGGTGATATTTACCTCATGGCACTCCGGGATATTTCTGGATGCAAATCGGGAGCCAAAGGAGAAGAAATCACGATTGATTACCGCCATGGTATGGCTACTCGCCATCGGGAGGCAGCATGAGTTCCGTTGTAGGGGGTGTCGCTGGGGCCGCACTTGGGATTGCCGGGGCTGGACTTGTCGGGAGTTTAATCTCCGGGAATGCCTCACAATCGGCTGCTAATGCGCAAGCGAATGCTGCGAACAACGCCACTGCTGCGCAGCAAGGGATGTTCAACCTCACGAATTCCCAAAGCCAGCCATGGCGACAGGCGGGGCGGACTGCGCTCGGAAGTCTGACTGATATGATCGGTGGGACGAACAACTCGGGCACGAATCCCGGAGGGATCAATGTCAATTCCCCTTTCACGGCCCAGGACCTCCAATCAAACCTTGCGCCGAATTATCAGTTCATGCTCCACCAGGGGCAGAGCACGATCAATCACGAGAACAATGCCACCGGAGGAATGATCGGGGGCAACGCTCTCCAAGGATTGGACCAATTCACTCAGAATTACGCGGGGAATGCGTATCAAAACGCATTCAACAATTACCAGACGCAGAATTCCAACATTTTCAACCGGTTATCGAACTTGGCCGGATTGGGAGGACAAGCGAATCAGACGACCGCGAATGCTGCCGGGACCTTTGGGACAAACATGGGCCAGACCATCATGGGAAGCGGGGCCGCGCAGGCTGCAGGAACGGTAGGGGTGGCGAATGCGATAAATGGTGGCCTTGGAAGTATGGCGGGGACGAATTATCTGTATGGGTCGGGTGCTTTCGGTTCTCCGGCAACATCCGGCACGAGCGCGAGCCCGGCATATTTTGGAGGGGTTCCGTCGAGCGGTGCCGCTCTGACTGCATTGTATCCAGGAGGCTAAATGGTAGACCAAACGATAGCCCTCCAAGCGAAGGCCCCGGGCCTCAACAATCTGAGCGATATGGTGGACCTGGGCAACCGGATGTGGCAGAACCGCACCATGCAGTCCAATCAAGCGGCTGGCCAAGCCTTTCAACAATCGATCGGACCAGACGGGCAACTCGACCAACCAGGGCTTAACCAGCGCCTCGCAGCCGATCCAAACGCTGCATTGGCGGCGCCGGGCATGAGCCAGCAAGGGTTGCAAAACCTGTCTTCCCAACTCCAAGCCAAAGGCATCAGCCTCCAGCAAGCCATGCAGAAGATGGGGTGGACCGGGAATGCGCTTGGAACGCTACTCACGCAGCAGGCGCAGGGTACCCCGATTACGCGCGGAGCCGTCATCAATACGATTACGGATGGCGTGAAAAACGGCATCATGAACCCACAGGAGGGGGCGAATTTGCTGACTACGGCCCCTACAGACCCCAAAGACCTGACCGCATGGGTCCAAGCGCACTACGCCACGGCTCAAGCAGGCGTCTCTGCTCTCACGCCTCACATCGATATGCAGAACCTTGGGAACCAGATCGTTCCCACCAATACGAATGCTCTGGCAGGGACCCCTGGCGCTCCGGCAGGAACCCCGCTGTCTCCTGGTCTATCTCCATCAGCCGCGGCCAGCCCCGTGACCTTTGGAGGATCTGCGGGTCAACCCGTCACGACGACGCTTGGGAACATCAACCAGAACGGCAACCAACTCCCGACAGGACAAGGAGGATCCGCGCCCGTGGTGGCGGGTCTTACTCCAGCCGAGCAAGCAGCGCAATCGGGAAGCGGAAGCGCCTCAATCGCCCAAGGAACAGACCTGGTCAAGCAGGCTTCGGGGTTGGCCCCTCAGCGATCTACCCTCCAGAACATTCTGGCCGATTCCGCATCTGCAAACCCAGGCCCGATTGCGGGTTCTCTCGCCAAACTGGGAGGGTTTCTGGAACAGATCGGCCTGCCGGGATGGAACCAGGCCACCGCCTACCAACTCACCCAAAAAAGCACGATGGGGTATGTGGCCACGGCAACGCAGGCTCTGGGAGTACCGACCGACAGTAAACTGATGGCCACAGAAATGTCGGTGCCGAATGCTGCAATGACTCATGCCGCGATTCAGGGGGCTACAGGCTTGCTTCTGGGCGCGGTTGATTATCGTCAGGCCCAGGCTCAGGCGTGGACCCGCTGGCAGGCGCAGAACGGCCCTGCTTCCTTCCCTCAGTTCCAGGCTGACTGGAACAGCCACATGAACACGGCCAGTGTCTTCCAATTGCAATACCTCCCAAAAGATCAGCAAAAGACCTATGCCAATTCCCTGAACCCGGCTCAAAAAGCGCAGTTCATGGACTCAAGAAAATGGGCGATCAGTCAGGGGCTGCTCAATGCCCAATGATTACTCCCAAATGATTCAGGCAGCGGCCCAAAAATACGGGGTACCTGCGCCTTTGCTTATGGCGCAGATGAGCGTTGAAAGCGGAGGGAATCCTGCTGCAACGTCTCCGCAAGGTGCCCAGGGCCTCATGCAAGTGATGCCTGCCAATCAGTCGGCGTATGGGGTGACAAACCCAAATGACCCGGCTCAGTCCATCGATGCTGGGGCGCATTTGATGGCTGACAACCTCAAAACAGCATCGGGAAATCAGAATATCGCGCTGGCCATGTACCACGGTGGAGGAGATCCCGCAAACTGGGGTCCAAAAACTCACGCATACGTCCAGAAAGTGAACGATGCCATGACCCAACAACAGGCGGCCGATGAGTTTGACAAATTGTACGGAGGGGGATCAAGTACGCCTTCTGGTGTAACCCCCCGCGCTCAACCCTCACAGAACCAAAGCGCCATCGACCAATCGGCTGCGGAATTCGACAAACTCTATGGAGGTCCTGCTGCGCCTGCCGTTCCTGCCGCCGTAACGAACTGGTCCCACGGCAATCTGGCGACTTCTCTCGCGCAAGGTGCTCATGATGTACTGGACCCCGGAGCGCGGTTGCTGGCTCGCGGGATGGATGCGACAGGGATCACACCGGCATGGAATAGCGTGGTCGATGCGCTCGATTTGCCGGACGCTCTGAAAGCAGACACTACCGCCCAATTCGACCAGAAAAACGCGATTCTGCATCAAGCCTATGATCAGAAATACGGTAATACCACTGAAGGCCAGATTGGCCGTGCTGGCGGACAAGCATTTGCATCTGTTCCCATCGTCCTGGCTGGATCTGGTTTACTGGATGCCGGGTTAGGCGCGGCTGGCGAAGCGGTCGGAGGAACTGCCGGGAATGTGATCAAAGGCATGGGAAGGTTTGCGACTGGCCAAAGCGGGAATACGGCAAGCCTCGGGGGGCTTCTGGCTAAAGGAGCATCACTCGCCACCCAAGGGGCACTCACGGCTCCTGCTGCGGGATATCTTCTACCCGGCGCAGCCCCTGCAAATTTGGTCGGGGATGCGGGATACGGCGCTCTACTCGCACCAGCAGGAGGGGCTGTTGGAGGACTTTTGGGGAAGGGTCTTGGGGTCCTTGGAAGCGCCGCTGGCGGCAAGATCGCAGAGGGGCTGGGAAGTTCATTTGAAAACTCGGGTGCCTCCAAAGTCTGGCAGGCGCTCACCCAAGACGGTATTTCTCCGGGGGATGTCACTGCCAAAATGGTGGAAATGGGGCCTCACTCGACATTGGTGGATGCGGCCTCCGCGTTGCTTGGCGCAAAAGGAGGGGGTAATGTCAGAAATCTCGCAGAAGTGGCCGCAAACACACCAGGAGAGGGACAGGCGCTCGCCAATCAGGTGTTTGGCACTCGTGCAGATGCGCAGGCTGATCGCATTACTCAAGCCGTCCAGAAGGCCACAGGTACGCCTGGATCCGTCTACGATGATGCTCAGGCACTCATGGCGCAACGATTGAAGGATTCCCAACCCCTCTATGCCAAGGCATTTGCCAACCAGGTCACACCAGATGCAAAACTCGCTCAGATGCTCGCCAACCCGTTGATGAAGTCCGGGGTTAACGCGGTAGCTGGAATCGATCGCAACCTGGCCGATGCACAAGGGGTCCCTTTCGATGCCAGCCAATACCAGATCCCGGGAAGCGGGCCCGTGCAAATGCGCGTGCTGGATGCCGCCAAGCGTGGACTCGATAACCAGGTTGAGGCATATCGCGACCCGACCAGCGGGAGACTCGTCCTCGATGCGACAGGGCGCTCCATCAACGATTTGCGCAGCGCATATGTCAGTCATCTGGATACCCTGAACCCGGATTATGCCGCTGCACGTCAGGCATGGGCGGGTCCCTCTCAATCCCTGGATGCGATGAATCTCGGGCAACGGGCATTGACCAACGACCCGGAAGTTACGAGCAAAATCGTGAGCAATCTTTCACCCAATGATCGGCAATTCTTTCTGTCTGGAGTTACAAAGGCCATCCAGGACAAAATCTCATCAACCCCAGACGGAGGGAATGTTGCGCGCAAAATTTTCAGCACCCCAGCAATTCGTGCAAAGATTCAAGCGGCTTTTGGGAATGATGCGGCTTTCGACGAATTCGAGCGCACCATGGAAAATGAAAAGCAGTTCGCGGCCACTGCGGGACAGGTTTTGGGAGGGTCGCAAACCTTCCGGCGCTTGGCGGGTGCCTCGGACCAGGGAATACAAGAGGCAATTTCTCCGCTCTTGCACGGGGATGTGTCCGGTGCCGCAAAAGGAGCGGCGGCTTGGGCCACACGTCAACCGCCTGCTCAACTTGCCGCGCAAGCCAAACTCCTCTTCTCGCAGGATCCTGCTTTGGTAGATGAAATGCTGGCGAATGGAGCGCCTGGAACGGGTGCAAATCTTCTGTCCGCAGCAAAGCAAACCACAGGGGCCGGTCTTTATCCCTCCATCGAAACTTATCGGCATCAACAATGAGGTCAGCATGAAAAAAGTTCTTGGATTCGTCTTATTTTTGGTGTGTTCGGGTGTTGTCGTAGGTGCGCAAGCAGGCGGATTGATTTACCCTCCAGCGTATATCCTTCCTTCTCCAGGGACTGTTCAGGATATGAGTTTGGCCTCTTTTCCCGCAACGGTCGCCGTGACGGTCGGGAGTGGGGATACCGTCTCGTGTTACATGAGCCTGACACCAGGCGCGGGCCAGCATGTCGCAAGTTCCCGGTGGTTTCCTCTCACTTCCCTGACGGCCATTACCGCCAGCGATTCCATCACGCTCCCAAGTCCGGTGGTGGCGGTCGAGTGCATCCAGACGGCCGGAACCGGCACCGATTATCTTGAAATGGCAACGGGCGAATAATGTCTATCGTCTACGACATCGTTGGTGGGGCATTACGCTCCATTGGCGCGCTGGCTTCAGGCGAGTCTCCTACCGCCTCGGCGGCGCAGGATGCTCTGACCACACTGAATGATCTCATTGAACTGTTTGCCACAGAATCACTTTTGATTTATGCGCAGCAGGAGATCATCCACCCGCTGACGGGGGGGCAATACATCTACACGATTGGCCCAAACGGGAATACCGGAGCGGTGTTCACTGGATCGGTGAGCGGGAACGTTTTGACGGTGACGGATCTGATCTCGGGATCTATTTCCGTGGGGCAGATTTTGACCAACTCAAATGTGGTCGGCACCCTCTCGATTGCATCCCTCGGAAGCGGGATTGGCGGCAGTACATCTGGAGCCTTGGGAACCTACTACCTCAACACCACTGCAAACCTTGGATCTCAGTCGTTCATCTCCAACCCTCCCCGCCCTGTCCGGATCAATTCAGCCTTTGTGCGTGTCCTGAATTCCATTACCGGGATGCTTGATTTTCCGGTGGCGCTAATTTCCTGCGGTGACTATCAGAAAATCGGCATCAAATCGATGCCAGGCCCGTGGCCGAGAGCGTGTTACTACGAACCCTCCGAGCCTTTGGGGGTTCTGCATTACTGGCAAAATCCATCCCAAGGCGAAATGCATCTGTTTTGCGACATCGTATTTTCACGCTTCAATACCATTCAGGATGTGGTGCAGTTCCCTCCTGGGTATAAACTCATGCTTCAGTGGGGATTGGCGGAACTATTGCTGCCAGAGTACGGCAAAAATGATCAAGTCATTGTGGAATTGGTGACCAAAAACGCCTCCAAGTTCAAAGGGCAAATAAAGGCGGCCAATCGCAAGCCGCAGGCCATTCAAAGACTGGACCCGGCGATCGTCACAGGAAATCCTCAGGATGCGGGATGGATATTGAGCGGGGGCTTCGGTGGGTGACTTTTACTTCGTCGGGCGCGCCGGGTCATACACGGCCCAATCACCTTATCAGGATGATCAGGAGTGCATCAATTGGTACCCCGAGATCGATCCGGCAAAAAACCCCGGCGATCCGATGCTCAATATCTCCCCTATGCGTGGGGTCGTCGCTTTGTATCCAACCCCAGGAATGTCATTCGCGGCCCAGTTGACTGCCGGGGAAGTGCGCGCTTTGCATGTTTTGCCAGGGCGTACAGAAATGCTGGCAATTTCCGCAAATGTCTTGTGGCTTGTCTCGCTAAATTTCACCCTGACCAATCTCGGTACCATTTCGACCAATACGGGGCAAATCTCAATCACGGATAACGGTTTGGAGGCGATGATCTTTGATGGAGCCAATCGGCACTCCTACGACATTGCTTCCAAAACGCTCTCAGCGCCTCTTACAGATGGGCCATGGACCGGCGGCGTACAAGGTGAGGCCGTGGATAATTACATCGTCTACGCGCAAGGAGGGTCCCAGCAGTGGGCTGCTACCTCTCTTCTTTCGTCGGCAACCCCGGCTTTGAGTTTTGCGAGCAAGTTCGGGAATTCCGACAACCTGGTGAGTTTGATCGTGGATCATCGCCAGGTCTACCTGTTGGGAGAAACCACTTCCGAAGTATGGATTGATGTTGGAGCGTTTCCTTTTCCGTTTGCCATTATTCCTGGCTCAAACATCCAGCATGGGTGTGCGGCCATCCGGTCGATTTCGAGACTTGGTAACTCATTCGCGCTCGTGACCCAAGATACCCGCGGTCAAGGAATTGTCTGCACCCTCAACGGCTATCAGATGGACCGCATCTCGACCCATGCGGTAGAAACTACGCTGGTAGGCCAGGTAATCTCTGATGCCGTGGCTTATACCTACCAAATGAACGGACACGAATTTTACGTACTCACTTTTCCATCGATTAACTTGACCTGGGTTTATGATGCGACTTCTGGCGCATGGCACAAATGGCTCACTTGGAATCCGCTTACCTCGTCCTTCGATCGTCATCGGTCAAATTGCTGCGCGAATTTTGGCGGTCAAATCATCGTCGGTGATTACCTTAACGGGATGCTGTATTCCCTCTCCAATTCGATCTACACGGAAAACGGGGCTTTGATTCGTCGTTTGCGCCGGTGCCTTCATTTGACCGCCGATCTTCAAAGGCAGTTTTTCAACGAGTTTCAAATCCAGTTCCAACCTGGTGTTGGATTGGCTAATGGTCAAGGAAGTTCTCCGCAGGCCATGTTGCGCTGGTCCGACGACGGTGGATCGACCTGGAGCAACGAGCACTGGTGCTCTATTGGGGTGATGGGGAATTACAAAAACCGGGCGATTTGGCGCCGACTCGGAGAAGCCAGAGATCGGCTGTTTGAAATCGTGGTCACTGATCCGGTGAATGCTGTGATCGTCTCGGCAAACCTTAAAATGCAAGCGGGGGCCAATTGATCCTCACTCCTACATCAACAATCATCAATACCCCCATTCTCGCGGGTCGGCCTGATATCGTCTCGAGCGCATGGGGACTGTTTTTCATGGGTCTAGCATCGGCTCGGGGGCAAGGGGGAACCACAAGGCCATCAAACCCGGTGTTGTATCAATGGTGGTTCGATGATAATCTGGGGTACCCGATCTGGTGCAAACAGCAATCTCCGGCAATTTGGGTTAACTCGGTAGGGACGCAGGTATGATCCTTGGTCTCTCGCCCCTTTCCAACTTCACCAACTTCCTCAATCTCGCGGGCGCCCTAAACGCGTTCGGGACCGTTCAGGTGACTGCTTTTGGAAACTCAACGGCTTTGCCTACGTATGCGGACCGTTTCGGGAAAGTCGCCAACCCTAACCCTATTCTCTTGGGGCCGGATGGGCGTATTCCTCACCCTGTCTTTCTTCTGCCGCAAAGTTATTCATTTTCGGTCTACGACTCCAGCGGAAATCTCTTGACCTCCTATGGGTCAATCAATCCCAATCAATCTTTGGCGCTTGAGCCAGTCGGTGCCGGGTGTGGATGGTCACCGATCGGAAATGGACAGACATTTTACGATCTGAATGGTCAAATCGCTGCGGGAGGGTCGTTATCGACTTATCTGGCCGGGACTTCCACCCCTTTCCAGACGTGGTCAAATACCTCTGGTAGTTCCCTCAATCCTGCGGTAATCCCAATCCTCACGACAGGCATAATCAACAGCGCGGGGATCTGGATTCCAAATGGAGTCTTGGTAAAATTCATCCTGAAAAATGCAGCAGGTCAAACCATTTTCACGGCTGATTGTGTGGGGGGATTCCAGTACGGAGCAAAGGTTCGAAAAGGGGCGTTTGGGCAAGCCGCGTATGGGACCGTACCCTTCTCCACCACGAGAAGTATTTCAATTTAGGAGGGTGGTATGTCACTTTTTGTTTTCGCCAATTTTTATTCCGAGTATGTGACAGCGTATTGCTCTTCGACGAGCGCAACGATTTCCGTATCAAGTGCATCGAGTCTTCCCGCTCTTGGTGTGGATCAGGTAATCCCGCTGGTCCTGACGAATGCCGCCACGCAGTCCGTTTTTGAAATCGTATATGTGACTGCGGTCAGCGGAACTACTCTGACGATTCTTCGGGCGCAAGAAGGAACGATTGCACAGAACTGGCAAGTGAACGATCTAATTTCATGTGATCCTACCGCCGCCAGTGTCGGGGCTTCCAATATCTCGCCTGCCACTACCTCTTCTCAGCCCGTCCCTTTGGGTCAGGCATTGAATGTAGTCGCAGTCACAGCCACTGGGAACATCACCCTCGGCAACGTTCTGAAAACTCTGGTTTCAGCGGGTGGTGCGACTGCTGCGATTACGTTGACGTTGGAACCCGGTACGGTAGTAGGTCAGGAAGTCACTTTCCGGTCTAACGCTTATGGGTATACCGTTCAATCCAATGTCACGACTGGTGCTCCTGAATTTTTATTGGCGGATGGTACAGGCGTTTACTCATGGGCACTCCCAGCAGGGCAATCGACAGTAACTTTGCGCTGGGATAGTACAAACTGGCACCTGACTTCAACTGGCAATGTCGTTGGATTACCTGCGACTGCGAGTGACCAGTTCACTACAAGGGCTCAGTCCATGCAATTGGCAGTCTATAATGTGACTTCTAATCGTGCTTTTAATGTTGTTTACACAAATTCGGGCCTAAACACCAAATTTGCAATAGTCACAGTGTCCATGGGACAGGCCGCTATCGTAGGCATCAACGTAGATGGATCTCAACAGGGGGAATATGGCTCACCTTATCCAGATGCTCAATCGTACATATTTTTTGTAATACCCCCAGGCATGTCTTACGAGTTGACTAATGTTTATGGCGGTGTTCCCAGTTTCTCAAACTGGACCGAGGTATATTAAATGCAAACATTCATTGACACAACAACGCAGAAGGTCTATCAATTCGAGGATGATGTAGTTGTCACCGATACCAATGGTGTGTATTCCTTTACAACTGCCACTGGGGTCAAACTCGCATCCATCCCAACCACATTGCAACCCTACACCATCCCTGCACCCACAGCAGCGGAACTTCTGACTCAGGCGCAGACCGCGCAGATTGCCAGTCTGCAAGCGGCTTTTAACACGGCTATGGTAGCACCAGTTACAGTAACTCTGGCCTCTGGAACCTCATATTCATTCGCCACTGATACGCAAAGCCTGAAGAATCTCAACGAAGCGATTTCAGCAAATATCCCAAACGCGACTTGGACGCCGAACTTCTGGTATACCGCCTCTGGTTCTGTAGCGACCCCCGTGACGTATGCAGACCTACATGCCATATCAGAGGGGGTGCAATCTTTCCAGGTGCCAGATATTCAAAACCTTCACACGAAGATCGGAGAGGTTCTGGCTGCGACTACGGTGGCGGAAGTTCAGACGATTAATTTTTGAGGTGATCATGAAAAAATTATTAACGGCTTTAGTTCTAATCTCCCCGGCTCTCGCCTTCGCATGGCCCAGTTCGGGTGGGGGGGGAAGCGGAACCGCGACTGCGTTGCAAACGGCCTCCGGGACAGTCTCAATCTCCGGTGCTGCGGCACCCACCTCCGGACAAGTCCTCTCGGCTACCAGCGCCACGGCGGCGGTCTGGGCAAGTCTGACAGGGACTGGAACGGTTACTTCTGTTACTTCCGCGAACCCAGACATCACCGTTGCCACGAGCACCACAACCCCGGTGCTTACCTTAGTTGAGGCCCCTGCCTTACAGTCTGCTACTACCACAGTGAATGTATCTTCTGCGACTGCCCCCACAGCAGGGCAGGTATTGACTGCCTCTAGTCCTACCGCTGCTACGTGGGCCACTATAGGGAATGTCCCATCCGCTACTACGGCTACCAACTTATCTGGCGGCTCTGTAAGTGCTACCACGATGGCAATGAGTGGGACTTTACTTAATTCCACTGGTGCTGGACTTACGGTACAAAATACTGGAGATATTTACGGCGCTGTGTCTTTCAGTATTTTCAATCGAAATGGGATAAATGGTTTACAGATTACAAATACCGGAGAAGATTTAGTTGATTCTGTTGCACAAACCAGTACCGGAGCCATACAGAATATACGGTTTGAGCATAGAAGTGGTGAACTTATTAATGCTGCTAATACCGCTGGTGAGTATCAAATAGGACCAGGGTATAACGCAAGTATTGGTCAGTACCCTAATTTTGTTATTGGATCCGTTGTACAATCTCTTGCTCCTATGCAGGGCACTTCATTAACTCTTTCAGGAACTCTCACCTCTGCATCCAAAGCAGGTCTAACTCCAGTTGCTATTACTGTGGGTGCTAGTCCATTTGCATACACTGCAACAGCCACAGGATCAGTAGCAGTTTCAGGTGGGGCAGTTACTAATATGACATTAACTCGTGGTGGGACTGTGGTGTGGAATACCACTCTATCATCTGCTGTAATTCCAGTAACACTGAATGACGTGGTGACTGTGACATATACAACTACACCGACTATGAATGAGTTGCCGAACTAAGGGGGGTTTGATGGATGAGGATACAGAACGAAGAGCAGGAATGGATGAACTCAGGAAGGACATTCTGGCCCTGCAAACTGAAATGAGGCTCCTCACGGAATCAATTCAAGGGGTGCTCGAGGCGTGGAAGGCATCCAAATGGATGCTCAACGTCATCAAGATCACAGCGGCTATCGGTGCATCGATTGCCATCATTTGGTCATTCATTAAAACCGGACGGACGGGAGGGTAATATGATCTCATGGCTTGCAATTGCTCTACCCTTCGTCAAGGATCAAGAGGGATGTGTGCTCATCGCCTCCCCTGATCCTGTCTCGGGTGGGGAACCTTGGACAATTGGATACGGAGCCACAGGACCAGACATCATTCAGGGAACGGTCTGGACTCAGGAACAAGCCGACAATGACCTTGAGACGCGTCTACGGGGTCTTGGAGCGGAGATCACGGGTCATGCTACTGTTCCCCTCAACCCAAACCAAATGGCGGCTCTGGTGGATTTTTCGTACAACCTGGGCATCACGGCTCTTCTGGATTCGACCCTCTGGATACTCCTGAACCGTGGAGATTACGATGAAGCCGCTGATCAGTTCCCTCGGTGGTGCCATGCCTGCAATCGAGTGATTCCCGATCTTCTGCGCCGGAGAAACGAGGAACGTGCACTCTTTTTGAGTCCGGTAACGCAAAATGGATGATGCCGAACGCGCCATGAAACATGAAGAACTTGCCCGACAGATTGCGCTGGGCAAGCGGTATCCGACTTTGGCACCGGTCGGGCGATGCCACTACTGCGGTAGCCCCACAAGGCACCGGATGCTGTTCTGTGACCCCATCAGCACGGAAGGGGTGAAAGGCTCGTGCCGTGATGACTACGAGCGAGAGAAGGCAGCGAAACGGAGGAATGGGGATGGCTGATGTAACCGAAACGCATGAGGAAAAAAACACCTTCCAGGTAGACGTGAATATCCCTGGCCATGATCCACGCGTGGCCACACCGCTTTTTCTGAAATCTCGATTGCATCTGATCGAAAGGGAAGGGGGGCGGTGCTATATCTGCGGTCAAACTGCGCAGGAGACGGGGCACCCCCTGGAAGCCCATCATTACCCCATTGAGCGATCATTTGCCGAAATGGTGGACTGGTCGCCAAACTCGCAAATCCGAAAAGATTTCCCAAATTTCGGATGGGGGAGTTTTGATGAATCCAGTCCCTACACCTTTGTTGATGACATGAATGTGAATGGTCGTCTGCTCTGTCGTGCGCATCATATCGGGAAGGATGAAGGGGTCCATGATTTACCAGAGCCGGTATGGTTAGCCCAACGGTACGGCAAGGAAGGTTACGTTTTTTCTTCCATTGAAATCATCCACCACGAACAGGAGACCCCATGAACAACAAATCATTCATCCTTTTGCTGATCGACAAATTCGTCCTTTTGCTGATTTCCGGCTTCTGCCTTTATTACGCCATCCATATTGCGCTAATCCCTCCAACCACTTTGCCGAACGGCACGATTGTGCCGCATGTAGCCACGTCCAACGAAACGACCTTGCTCGGCTCCCTCATCGCGTTTTTGGCTGGCGCGCAGGGATTTCTCTGGTCATCGCTGAGGTCCGAACTCAAAGAAGTGTTCGGCACGTCTGAGCCGTTGCCAAAAGATCACACAGCGGCGCAAAGCGTCCCCCTGAAAAATCCCTCAGGCTGGCCTGTTTTGTCCAAAAGTGCCGAGATAATGCCTCCTGAACCATCGATTATCGCCGGACCCGCAGTTGGTGGGGGTGCTGCATCCGAGGTGCAATCGTGAGCGCGCCTGGAGTTTTCTGTGTCGTTGGATTGTTGGCTTTGCTCGTATCTGGATGCAACACGATCAATCCCATCGTTGCTGCTGACAACGCGATGGTGATCAAGGACACGCAAGCCGCCAACGACAATCTGGTGGTGAGCATTTCCGCAAGCATTTGTGAAGTGCCCATCGGTGCCGTGATCCGCAACCCGGCTTTTGTGCCCATCGCTACCGCTGCGTGTATGCCAGGTGGGCAAGCGGCAAGTGCGAGCGCGATGATGCAAAACATGGTAACGAATCCTGGGCTCCCGGCGTACCAGCAGGTCATCGATGCCCATGCTCCGGTATCGGCAAATTTGCCTACACCAGCGCCCGTACATCAGGTGAGGTCTCGCCCGTACATCGCCCCGACTGTCAAACAACCCTTGACCGCTGCTCCGGTTCCTATCGCCAAACCTATCACCCAACCCGCGATTATTCCGCCGCCAGCATTCGGCACTCTCCCTGGTGGCGCGTTGCCGTGACATGCGCTACATCCTGCTTCTGGCGCTGGTTGGATGCGCTGATGCGTGTCAGGTCCGACCGGTCATTGAATGTGATGTCGAGTGCCAGAACGGGGTGGCGGATGGGGCTGGTGTCAAATTGATTTGTTCGGAGGATTTGCTCAAATGACTTGGATGGATAAACTGGTTCTTGCTCTTCTCCTGGCCGCTGCCATCGCCTTCAATCTGTGGTGGTTGACCCTATGACAAACCTGCTCAAGTACGCGCTTCTGGCCCAACGCTGTTACACAGAAAAACCGGACGTTGGTGTGGAATCCTCGGCATCGAGGGCGGTATATTTTCACGATCCGGTGGACGGGTTGATCGTAGGGTTTCCGGGTACCAATAACCCCGAGTGCATCGTAACGGATGCAGAGTGGCTCACAACCTCAACCCTGAGCCTTGGGAGGGTCCATGCCGGGTTTTGGGAGGCATATACAGCCATCGCTCCATATCTTTGCATTGAAAGGCCGCAGATCGTCCTTGGGCATAGTTTGGGAGGGGTGCTGGCGCTGATTTATGCCGGGGCATTGTGTCTGCTCGGGAAACCTCCAAAGGCTGTCTACGCGTTCGAACCCCCTCGCGCATCGATTGATTCTGTCTTGGGAGATGTTCTCAAGGCTCATGGTGTGCAGGCGGTAATTACCCATCACGGGCACGATCTCATCCCATGTTTTGCGCCTCCTGATGGAGAGTGGCCCCAACCCGCACCAGTCACCGAACTCTGCAAGACAGACTACCCCTATCCCGAGATTTACTGGGATGTAATCGAAGACATCGAAGACCATCTGATCGAGAATGTGATCAAGTCCATCAACTCAGCCATCTAACTCAGAAGTACCGAAATCCAGTGAAGGATCAGGGCTGCACAAACCAAAGAGCCGAACATAAAGGCTAACCC
>JAEHJW020009486.1_pt1 | contig 21518 bp, 23 predicted proteins | sample 9271431 | NCBI WGS metagenome assembly JAEHJW02 | reverse complement strand
GTGCCGGCACGGCACCATGAATTGCTGATTGAAAAGCTTGATGCCGTTACCGAGGGGCATTGCGACCGGTTGATGGTGCAGATGCCGCCGGGGTCGGCGAAGTCCACCTATGGGTCGATATTGTTTCCGGCATATTTTTTGAGCCGGCATAAGAGGGGGCAGATTATCGCGACGGCGCATACGGCCTCGCTGGCGGATTATTTCGGCAGGCATGTGCGCAAGACGATTGCCGAGCATGGCGAGCGGCTGGGCCTGACGCTGGCGAAGGAGAGCCGGGCGGCGCCGAAGTTCAGGCTCGAGGAGGGGGGTGAGTATTTCGCCGCCGGGGTGCGCGGGCCGATTACCGGGCGGCGGGCGGATCTGATCATCATCGATGATCCGATAAAGTCTTGGGCGGAGGCGGAAAGCCAGACGTTCAGGGATGCGCTTTATGACTGGTACAGGGCTGAACTTTCAGCGCGGTTGAAGCCGGGCGGCAGGCTCGTTTTGATTATGACGCGCTGGCATGAGGATGATCTGGCGGGGCGGCTGATGGCGGGGGAGCCGGCCTGGGAGTGCCTGCGGCTGCCGGCCATGGCGGAGGCCGATGATGCGATGGGCCGCGCGCCGGGGCAGGTGCTGTGGCCGGAGTGGCAGGACGAGGCGGCGGTGATGCGCAGGCGCGCGGAGGTGGGGGAGCGGGCGTTCGCGGCGATGTATCAGCAGCGGCCGAGGCCGCCGGATGCGGCGTTGTTCAAGGCCGATGCGATACGGATTTTGGCGCAGGCGCCGGGCATGGCGCGCACGGTGCGGGCCTGGGACCTGGCGGCGAGTTTGCCGGGGGGGGGACGCGATCCGGATTATACGGTTGGGTTGAAGCTGGGGTTGGCGGCGGGCGGGCAGATGGTGGTGCTGGATGTGATCCGCTTTCAGGGCTCGCCGGCGCAGGTGGAGGCGAAAATTCAGGCCACGGCGAAGGCGGATGGGGTGAATACGCTGCTGGCGCTGCCGCAGGACCCGGGACAGGCGGGGGCGGCGCAGGTGGCCATGCTGACGCGCGGGTTGAGCGGGTTTCAGGTGGTGGCGTCGCCCGAGACGGGGAGCAAGGTGATGCGGGCGATGCCGGCGGCGGCGCAGGCGGATGCCGGCAACCTGGCGCTGCTGGCGGCCCCGTGGAATGAGAATTTTTTAAGCGAGATAAGGGCTTTTCCGGATTCGAGGAAAGATGACCAGGTGGATGCGCTGGCGCGTGCGGTGAATACGCTGGCGACCACGCATGCGCAGGCGGCACGGCGGGTGAGTGTGCCGCTGCTGGGGCGGTGACGGGGATTCAAACTGTGAGGCTGCATGTTCGAGACGATTTGCGACACGGTGCCAACGGATACCGGCATGCCGGCGCGCGTGGCGCGGCTGGAGATTTTGCGCCGGGTGCTGGACGGGACGATTTATGACAATATGCCGTACCAGTTTTATGAGGAGCGCAATGGCGCGGGGGAGTATATTCCGCTGCGCCAGCGCAGGCCATCGGTGCGCTACGGGCTGGCCCGGATCGTGGTTGAGGATTCGGTGGCGTTGTTGTTCAGCGCTGGGCATTTTCCGGCCATGGAATGCGCCGACGCGGCGCTGGCGCGGGTGCTGGGCGATGTGATCGCGGAGAGCCGGCTGAATGAGGTGATGATCGACGCCGCGATACGGGGTTCTGTCGGCTCGGTGGCGGTGCTGCTGCGGGTGTTGCGCGGGCGGGTGTTTTTCTCGGTGCTGGAGAGCCAGTATCTGACGCCGGCATGGGATGTGCAGGCGCCGGATACGCTGAGCCGGGTGACGGAAAAATACAAGGTGAGCGGCGCGGATTTGGCCGCGCAGGGGTATGAGGGCGTTGATGCCGCGAGCTTGTACTGGTTTCAGCGGATTTGGGACAATGAGGCGGAGATTTGGTATCTGCCCTGGCCGGTGAATGATGCGGCGGCCGGGCCGGTGCGCGATGATGCGCGCAGCGTGCGCCACGGGCTTGGCTTTGTGCCGATGGTGTGGATACGCAACCTGCCCGGCGGCGATGGGGTTGATGGGGCGTGCACGTTCAGGGCGGCGATCGATAGCAATATCGAGATCGATTATCAGCTGAGCCAGGCGGGGCGGGGGTTGAAATACAGCTCGGACCCCACGCTGCTGATCAAGGAGCCGGCGACGAGTGATTCGGAGATTGTGAAGGGTGCGGGCAATGCGCTCGTGGTTTCAGAAAAGGGTGATGCCAAGCTGCTGGAGATTGGCGGGACGGCGTGCGAGGCGGTGATTGCCTATGTGCGCACGCTGCGCGAGCTGGCGCTGGAGAGCGTGCATGGCAACCGGGCGAATGCGGACAGGTTGACGGCCGCGCAATCGGGCAGGGCTCTGGAGCTGATGAACCAGGGATTGATATGGCTCGCGGATAATTTGCGAATTTCCTACGGCAGTGGCGGGATTTTGCCGTTGATGAAAATGGTTGTGCAGGCCTCGCAGGTGTTTCCCCTGACGGTGATGGGGGAGGTGCTGGCGCCATTGGATACGGCGCAGCGGCTGAGCTTGCGCTGGCCGCGATGGTATCCGCTCTCGGCCGATGACAGGCTGAAGGAGGCGCAGGCGGTGGCGACGCTGACCGGCGCCGGGCAGCTTTCGCGCGGGACGGCGGTTAAGACGATCGCCGCGGCGCATAGCATTACCGATGTGGAAGCTGAGTTGAATGCGATTGATCAGGATACGCCATGACAGATGAGATGAATAACGCGCAGGAGTGGCAGGCACGGGCGGAGAGCGCGGAAGCGGCGCTGGTGCGCGTGCAGGCGGAGGTTGATGCGAGGCTGATTAAGGCCGAGTTGAAGGCGGAGGCGCTGCGGGCCGGGATGGTTGACCTGGATGGGCTGAAGCTGCTGGACATGACGGATTTGCACCTGACGCAGACGGGAGAAGTGGCGGATGCGCCGGCACTGCTGGCGAAGTTGAAGCGGGCCAAGCCGTGGTTGTTCGGGGTGGCGATGTCTTCATCGCCGGCGGCGAACCCGCCGCGCCCGGAGCCGCCGCGGGCGCGCCATGCCAATGATCTGAGCCATGAGGAATGGCTGGCGGCACGGGCCGCGCTGCTGCGCCGGCGCTGAGCGCGGCAAAATTCACCAGGGTTTTTGTGGATTGTTCACTGGGGGGTGCCCGGTGGATGTTGATGAATCATGCTATAACATAAGGAATACCGCCGATGGGCATTCAGAATTTTCCCGCAGTGCTGCAGCCGATAATCCAGCAGGGGTTTTTGGACCGGGAGTTTGAGACGGCGCTGAAGTCGCGCTTGGGGTACCGGCTGATCGCGGACCGTGAGGAGTTCGCGGTTGGCATCGGCGAGACGCTGACCAAGACGCGCGCGGGGCTGAAGCCGAGCGTGACCGTGCCGCTGCCGGCCGCGACCAACACGAATTTGGACAATGGCTTGACTTCGACCAACTGGGGGGTTGAGCAATATACCATTTCGCTGAATTTTTATGCGGCGACGCAGGATTTGAACATGGTGACGAGCCGTGTGGGGATTGCCAGCCAGTTTTTGCAGAATGCCGCGACCAATGGCGAGCAGGCGGCGCGCAGCCTGGATGAGCTGGCGCGCAATGCGTTGTTCGCGCCGTATTTTGGCGGCAATACGCGGGTGCTGACCACGCTGGCGGCGGCGGGGCCGAGTGTTGAGGTTGATGATATTCGTGGATTCCAGACGGCATTTTCCAACGGGGTGCAGCAGACGGTTTCCGCCACCTATCCGCTGAGCGTGACGATTGGGCTGAATTTGTATACCGTTGTGGGCGTGACGGCGGATGCTGTTAATGTATCAAGCGCGCCGAACGGGATTTCCGGGCAGCTGCTGGTTTCGGGCAGTGTGTCGATCGCGGATGGGACGGCGGGGAATGCCGTGCAGGCGGCGACCGCGAGCTCCATTGTGCGCCCGGCGGGGCGGAGCACGACCGCGGGCTTGCAGGCGACCGATACGCTGAGCATGGGCAATCTGCTGGACGCGGTGGCGCTGCTGCGCCGCAATGCCGTGCCGCTGGTGGATGGTGTTTATAATTGCTATCTCGATCCGGTTTCGGCGCGCCAGCTCTTCTCTGATCCGGATTTCAAGCAGCTGTTCCAGGGTGCGACGGCGGCGAACCCGGTTTTCCGCCAGGGGATGGTGAGCGATTTCCTCGGGCTGCGGTTTATCACCACCACGGAAGCCTATGTGCAGAACCATCCGAGTATTCAGAATTTGTATGTGCTCAGGCCGATTGTTTGCGGGCAGGGAGCGCTGATCGAGGGGGATTTCGCCGGCATGGCGGCCGATGACGTGGCGCCGAAGGACAGCATGGTGAATGTGATCGACAATGTGGCGATGGTGACGCGCGAGCCGATCGACCGGTTGCAGCAGATCATCGCGCAGAGCTGGTATTGGATTGGCGGGTTCTGCGCGCCTTCGGACACCACGACGACACCGACCACCGTGCCGACCGCGACCAATGCGAATTACAAGCGGGCGGTGATGATCGAGCATATTGGTTAAAGGGGGGGATGCAATGTCAACAGGTGCGACGCAACCATTCCGCCCGGCGGGGACCGTTACGGCGGCCGTCACGACCAGGGGCAGCCAGATTGCGCTGGCGGGCGGCGGCAATGCGGTGCTGGTGTATAATGCGAGCGCTTCGATCGCGTTTTTCCGCCTGGGCGGGGCGACCGGGCTGGGGGTGACGCTGAACGATACGCCGGTGCCACCAGGGACGAGAATGCTGGTGGGGGCGGGGCCGTTTGTGAGCTATGCGGCCGTGATGCTGAGCTCGGGCACGGGGAACGTATATTTCACGCTGGGCGATGGGGATACGTACTGAGATGAGCGGCAGCGTGGCGGCATCTTTCAGCGATGCGCAGAAGGCGGATATTCGCAGGTTTTGCGGATATCCGGCCTATGGCGCGGGGCCCGCCGGGTTTAATTCCTGGCGGTTTTTCCAGGCCTATGGGACGCTTGAATACCGGATGAACAATCTGGCGCCGGCGGAGGTTGCCGTGACGCTGCAATATATCTCGACGCTGGCCACGCTGGAGGTGGCGGTGCCGAAGACCTCGGAGAATTTGGATACCGAGAGCGCGGCGGCGTGGGCGCATAATGCGGATGAAATGCGCGACAGGGTGAATTTGTTTGATGGCTGGCGGCGGCGGCTGTGCGGGTTTTTGGGCGTGCCGCCGGGGCCAGCGCTGGCGCAGGCCGGCGTGACCTTGGTGGTGTGAGATGGATGGTGTGCGACTGGCGGACCGGCTGGCCTATGGCGCGGGCTGCGCGGCAAGGCGGGCCGGGTTTCTGAACGATGCCTACCGGCCGGACGGGCCGGTGGGGCCGGTGGAGCTGGATAAGCGGTTCTTGCGTTTGTGCGTGGCGTTTGTGTTGCCTGGAGGCTCCGTGGCGGCGCCGAGCGGCTTTGGCGTGCCCTTCCGGCAGGCCTGGGCGGATTGGAGCTATCTGCGCGCGGGGGATTATCTGGCCGGGCCGGAAGGCACTGTGTTCGTGGCCGCGATTGAGCCGCCCAAGCCGATGCTGGTGGTGATGACCAATGCGGTGGTGAGCCTGGCGCGGCCGGCGGCGCCAGTGCTGGCCGGGTTGAACGCCTACGGCGCCGTGCTGCCGGGGACGCAGACGGTGCTGCTGGCGGGGTTTCCCGCAAGCCTGCTGGTGGGGGGCATGGATGCGCGGACCATGGCCGGGCTGCCCGATGACACCAAGGTGCCGGGGTTTAGCGCGCTGCTGCCGGTGGTGCCGGGGGTGGAGCCGCATGTGGCGGATATTTTGGGCACCGAGCGGGGCGAGCGGTTTATTGTGACGGCGGTGGAACAGCTTGCCGCGGTGTGGCGGCTTACGCTTGTGCAGGAGGTGAGCTGATGGCCGACCAGGCGGATGTGGAGACCGCGCTGGCGGCGGTTATCGCCAACGCGCTGTACCCGAACGGGACCGGCGCGCCCAGCGTGACGGGGAATGTTTGCAGGATTTACCGGGGGTTTCCCAATACGCCGGGGCTTGATGCGGATCTGGCCGCGGGGGTTGTGAATATCTCGGTGATGGCGACGGATGACGCGATGAGGAATGTGACGCGCTACCCGCGGCGCTGGGTGAGCGTTGCGCCGGTGGCGCCCGTGCTGAGCGTGGCGGCTGTGCAGCAGGGGGCGGTGTTCTCGGGCGACTGCGCGGTTGGGCAACTGGCGGGCGTGAAGGTGAACGGGGCGGTTTATGCCTATGCCGTGCAGGCAAATGACAGCCCGGCGACGGTGGCGAGCAATTTGGCGGCGCTGCTGCGCGCGGCGGGCTGGGTGGTGGATTATGCCGGCGCGACGATTGGGGTGCCGGGGGCGGATTCGTTCATCGCGCGGGTTGTGAGCGGGGCCGGGGCGTTGCAGGAGATCAAGCGGCAGATTCAGGATTTCGGGATTACGCTATGGTGCCCGGACCCTGGCTCACGCGATGCGGTGGCGCCGGTGGTGGACCAGGTGCTGGGGACGATGAAGTTCATGCCGCTGGCGGATGGGTCTTCAGCGCATCTGGTGTTTGCGCGCAGCGTGGCGGTGGACAATGCGGCGGATGCCACATTGTATCGGCGGACCCTGGTTTATAGCGCGGAATATCCGACGACGCTGGCGCAAATGACGCCGGCGATGCTGTTTGGGATAACCAGCGTTACGGCGGATGCCGCTTTTGTGGAAAATATTCAATCTTAAAGGAAATTCTCATGCTTTTTCACCTGGTGGTGTTGCGGCCGTTCGCGGGGTACAGCCGCGGCGACCTGATTACGGACGCGCGGGCCGTTGAAAACATTCTGGCGGGGCCGCAGGCTGGCTTCGTCGTCCGCGTTATGCCGAAGGAGGGCTGAGCCATGCCGGTTGTGCAGCAGGATGCGCTGAATACGACGGCGCTGATTGTTCCTGATTTATACGTGCAGATTGTGCCGCCGCAGACGCTGTTGCTGAACGGGGTGCCGACGGATGTGCTGGGCGTGGTGGGCACGGCGAGCTGGGGACCGGTGGGCGAGCCGACGATTGTGGGCGACATGGGCGGCTATGCCGCCAGTTTTGGCGCCGTGATGCCGCGCAAATATGACATGGGGACGCAGGTTGCCACGGCGGTGCAGCAGGGGGCTGGCAATTTTGTTTGCGTGCGGGTGACCGACGGGACGGATATTGCGGCGTCTCTCTCGGTGCTGGGGGGAATTGAGTTCACGGCCATATATACGGGCAGCCTCGGCTCCAAGATGACGCTGACATTTTCAGCCGGTTCGGCCGCCAGCAGCTGGCGGCTGACCATTGCGCTGCCGGGAATGAATCCGGAAGTTTATGACAATATCACGGGCGTTGGGGCGCAGTTTTGGGTGAACCTGGCCAATGCCGTGAATAAGGGCAATGGGGCGCTGCGGGGGCCCTCGCAATTGGTGGCCGCCACCGTGCTGGGCGGGGCGGCGACGCCGCTGGCGGGGGTGTTTCTGTTCAGCTCCGGGACGCCGGGAAGCGATGGCGCGAATGGCGTGACGGCGGCGACGCTGGTGGGCAATGATTCTCTGCCGCGGCTGGGCATGTATGCGCTGAGGTCTCAGGGTTGCTCCATTGCGCTGCTGGCCGATGCGGATGACGCGACGCAATGGGGCGTGCAGGCGGCCTTCGGGCTGGCCGAGGGGGCGTATATGATTCTGACCGGGCCGCAGGGCGACAATATCGCCAATGCGGTGACGATGAAGGCGCAAGCCGGTGTGGACAGCTACGCGGCGAAGATGATGTTCGGCGACTGGATTTATTGGTCTGACCAGGCGAATGCGTTGATCCGGCTGGTCTCGCCGCAGGGGTTCGCCGCCGGGCGGCTGGCGAATTTGTCGCCGGAGCAATCATCGTTGAACAAGCCGCTTTATGGGGTGATCGGGACGCAGAAATCTGGCCAGCCGGGCGGCGGGACGGCGACGACATATGCCACGGCTGACCTGGCGGTGCTGCTGGGGGCGGGGATCGACGTGATCGCCAATCCGCAGCCGGGGGGGGCTTATTGGGGGATTCGCGGCGGGCATAATTCATCCTCGAACGCGGCCACGAATGGGGATAATTATACGCGGCTGACGAACTATATCGCCAGCACGCTGGCGAAGGGGATGGGGGCGTATGTGGGGCAGCTGGTGAATGCCTCGCTGTTTCAGAACATACGCGCAACACTGCTGGCGTTTTTGAATGGGCTGCTCTCTCAGGGAATGCTCGGGCGCACGGGGAGCGCCGTGCCGTTCGCAGTGGTGTGCGATGGCAGCAACAATCCGGCGAGCCGGACCGCGCTGGGATATGTGCAGGCGGATGTGCAGGTGCAGTACCAGGCGATTAATGAGAAGTTCATCGTGAATGTGCAGGGCGGGCAGACGGTGCAGGTGAGCGTGCAGACCGTTCCTTCTAACATTTAAGGCGGGAGAGCCGAAATGCCGTATAATACGTTTTCAGTTGGCAGCGACTGCCAGATTGTGGTGATGGGGCCGTTTGGCCGGGTGGATTTGATGCATGTGACGGGGTTTGAGGCGCAGCAGCTGACGGTTGCGGTGCGGGTGGACCGGCTGGATGGCGTGCAGCTGGGGGCGGAATTGCCGAAAGGCTGGGCGGGGAGTTTTTCGCTGGACCGGGGATCTTCGGCGGTGGATGATTTCATCGCGCAGATAGAGGCGGCGTATCTGGCTGGGCAAACGATCAATGGCGGGACGTTGTACCAGTATGTTCAGGAGCCGGATGGGTCGACCTCGACCTATCAGTTCAATGGCGCGGTGTTCAAGCTGACATCAGCCGGGATTTATAAGGGTGATGCGCCGGTGGCGCAGAAGCTGGAATTTTATGCCTCCGGCCGGACGAGGGTGTGATGGCTGAAACCGTGACGGATGAGGCGGGGCGCAAGATTGAGCTGCGGCGGGTTGGCGTGGTGGAGCAGATGCGCTTGTTCAAGGCGCTGGGGCCGGAACTTTCAGCCAATGCCGCCTACATGCAGGGCGCGCTGATGGGGGCGGCGGTTGCCATGATTGATGATGTGCCGTTGCCTTTTCCCACCAGCGAGGCGGGGCTGGAGGCGGCTTTGGAGCGCATTGGGCTGGATGCGATGGCGGTGATCGCCAAGGCGATGGAGCGGCAGCCGGAGCGCGAGCTGGCGGTGGCGGCGGGAAACTAGCGCGGCACCCGGCGCTAACGGATTGTTTGTATCTGGTTGGGTGCGGGGTGCCTTATGAGGTGGCGTTCAACCTGGATGAGGTGGAACGGATGGCATATGTCGTGGTGCTGGGGGAGCTTTCTGGTTTGCGCTATGACTGGAAGCGGCTTTGCTGGGAAGAGCCGTGACATGATTCCGGGCTGGGAGGCTGGAGCATGATGCATGGGGGAATGAATGTGGGCGGATTGAAAAATGATTCATTGCTGCATGTGATTTTGAAGTCTGCTCCAGAAATTTTCGTGAAGACGGGCGTGCCTGGAAATAGCGGGCTGGCTGGGCTGGTTGGGCCGGATTCCGGGTTTGGCAGGTTCCATGCGGTTTTTTATGGCTGCAAGCTGGGTGGGCTGACCGCGATTGCGCCCAGGCGGAGGGCGTTGGCCCGGAAAAGCGCGGGTGTGGCAAGGCTGGATGAGATTCTGGCGGGCGGGCTCGCGGGGACGGTGCGGCTGGGTGCGGGGGTGCGGGGTGGCTGGCTGCGCGGGATGTCCTGGCTTGGGACGGGTGGGGTGCGGCTGGCGGCGGGCAGGGATGCGCCAAGGGCGTTTGCGTTGCCGCGGGCCGCGACTTTGCAGGGGCGGCGGGACTTGTTCAAGATAATCAGCGGAAAGAACGGAACTGAGAGGTCTTTTGCGCCGGCGCGCATGGTGGGGGGGGGTGGTGTTCATGAAAGGTTTGCGCGCCCGGCTGGGGTGGAAGATGTGCGGGTGCGGGCGGGGCGCGATGCCGGCTGGCGCAAGGAGATTAAGGCGCCGCGCGGAAATTTGAGCCGGGGTGCGGCGCGTGAGGCGGATGGCGGGGCCGCGCCTGGCGCTGCTGGCGCGAGGAAAGAGGGGCGTGGGTATCAGGCGGATGTTGCACGCGCGGTGAAGGATTATTTTGCGCATCAGGCGCGGTTGCCGCCGGCGGGGGCGGTGGCGTTTGATCCGCGGCTTACCCCGGCTTGGGCGGGCTTGAAACTCCCTGTTTGAGGTTATTATGAGCCAGGTAATTTTGACTCTGGGCGATGTGGCCTTCCGGGATATGGAGGTGCCTGAGAAAATCTCGTTTGGTGGCCGGCAGAATATGGTGGTCCGGCAATTGATTGGCGGCGGCCGGGCGATTGATGTGCTGGGCTTTGATGATGGGCTGATTTCATTCTCAGGCATTTTTTTCGGCAGCGACGCGGTGAGCCGGGCGCAGATGCTCGATGCCGCGCGGGCGCTGGGGGCGCCCCTGCCGCTGGTGTGGGACGGGTTTTTTTATACCGTGATCATCGAGGAGTTTTGCGCGGATTATTGCAAGACGAATCTGATTCCATTCGCGGTTGGCTGTGTTGTTGTCAGCGATCCGGTGGCGGCACTGGCGGCGGTTGCGGCGCCGGTGGCGAGTTTGATCGGCAATGATCTGGCGGTGGCTGGGGCGTTGAGCGGGCAGGCTGGCCTATCCCTCGCGGGGGTTGGCGCGGCGAGCCTGACGGGGGTTATGGCGGTTAGGGGGGAGTTGGCCGGCATTGTGGGTGCGCAGGGGACGGCGTTGAGTACGGCGACCTCGGCCTTGAGTGGCGCGGTGGATGCGCAAGGCGGGGTGCTGGCAGTTAACCAGATTGGCGATGTGTCATCACAACTGGCGGCGGCGGCGGCGGCGACGGGTTATGTGAGGCGCGCGGCGACGAATTTGGAAAGTGAGCTGTTATGAGTAATCGGGTTATCACGGTCGCGGGGGGGAATTTGTTTGCCATTGCCGCGCAATATTTGAATGACGCGACGCAGTGGATTCGGATTGCGCAGCTGAACGGGCTGACGGACCCTGTTTTGCAGGGGGTGAACACGCTGAGCATACCCGCGATGGATCCGACAGCGGGGGGTGGCGTTGCCGGTTGAGCAGCCGCAGTTGCGGCTTGGCGTGGGCGGCGTGGTGGTGCCCGGCGCGGTGGAGCTGGAGATTGAATCGGTCGGGTATTTTTCGGCTGACCGGTTCAGGGCCGGGTTTGCGATTGGGGCGGCGGGATTTACGACGATTGCCTATTTCGCGGGGTTGGGGCTTGAGACGATAACCATAGAGGCCGCGCTGAACGGGTATGGACTGGTTCCGCTTTTGACCGGGCAGATCGATAATGTTCAGATCGATATTCTGGAGAACAAGGCGATATTGACGGGGAGGGATCTCTCGGCCCGGTTGATTGACACGGAGGTTACGCAGACATTTGTTAACCAGACGGCCAGCCAGATTGCGACGGCGATTGCGCAGCGGCATCAGCTGACGCCCAATGTGACGGCGACGACGGCGCTGGTTGGGCAGTATTATCAGCTGGACCATGCGCGCACGGCGCTGGGGGTGAACGCGCGCGTGACGAGCGAGTGGAACTTGTTGACGACGCTGGCGCAGGCTGAGAGTTATGAAGTTTCAGTTATTGGGACGGTGCTGAATTTTGGGCCGCAGCAGCCGGGGGCGCCGATATTTCTGACGCCGGGGAATTTTGTGGCGCTGGCGTTTGACGTGGCGGCGGGCCTGCCTGGCGGGGCGGTTGTGAAATCCTGGAATTGCAGGAGCAAGGCGGTGGTGAGCCAGAGCGTGGGCTCTGGCCTGATGACGACGCTGGTACGGCCTAATCTCACGCAGGCGCAGGCAAAGGCGCTGGCGGTGGGACATTTGGGTAATCTGGCGCGGCATGGGACGATTTTGCTTGGCACGATGCCGGCGAACTTGGCCATGGCGCCTGGGATGCAGATAACGCTGGGCGGAACGAATTCAACGCTCGACCAGACTTATACGATTGTTGAGGTTTTGCGAACGTTTGATGCGCGGGCTGGGTTTTTGCAGACAATTCGCGCTTATGCGGCGCCGTAGAGGGCTTTATGGATCAGTTCTGGAATATGGTGAAGGCCCAGGCGGGAGGTTTGGATGGGCTGAGCGGGGTGGCGCGGTTTGGCCTGGTTTCAAGCTTTGATCCCGCGACGTATGCCGCCAGGGTTTTGATTCAGCCGGAAAATGTGTTGAGCGGCTGGCTGCCGGTGCTCTCGGCCTGGGTTGGCGCGGGATGGGGGCTGGCGGCGCCGCTGACACCGGGGGCGCAGGTGCTGGTGATCGCCCAGGAGGGGGATGCCGAGCAGGGGGTGATTGTGGGCTGTGTGTGGTCAGCCGTTGACCAGCCATTGGCGGCGCCGGCGGGGGAATTGTGGTTGCAGCACCAAAGCGGGAGTTTTTTGAAATTGCTCGATGATGGAACAATCGCCTTGAAGGCGCCGGTGGTGAATATAACGGGAAGCTTGGTGGTTAGCGGGGATGTGTCGGACCAAAATGGCGCGCATGGCACGCTGGCGGCGCTGCGGAATGCGCATGATGAGCATACGCATGCCGACCCGCAAGGGGGTGTTTCCGGTTTGCCATCGGTGACGGTGTAATGGCTGATCTGGCGTTGCAGTTTGGCGGTGATCTGGTGATTGGCGCAACCGGCGATTTGCTGCTGGCGGATGGCGAGGCGCTGACGCAGCAGCGCGTGCTGCGGCGGATTTTGACGAATCCTGGTGATTATATCTGGCAGCTTGATTATGGCGCGGGGCTTGCGCAGTTTGTTGGCCAGCCGGGGGCGCCGGCGGCGATTGCGGGTGTGGCGCGCGCGCAGATGCAACTGGAGAAGGCCGTGGCGGTGACGCCGGCGCCGGTTGTGAATGTTGCCGCGGGGGATGATGGCGCTGTTGTGCTGTCATTGAAATATACGGATGCGGTTAGCGAAGAGACGTCGGTTCTCACATTTTCCTTGTAGGTGATCATGCAATTATCGCTGCAGAACTTCTCCACGCTGGTGGAGGGGATGGCCGCCTCTGTGCAGGGGGCGGCGCAAAGTTTGCTGGATTTGACTGTTGGCTCGGTATTGCGGGCGATATTGGAGGCCAATGCCTCGGTTGCGCTATGGCTGCAATGGCTGATTGTGCAGTGCCTGGCGACCACGCGGCTGGCCACGAGCAGCGGGGCGGATTGCGACAGTTTTGGCGCGGATTTTGGCTTTACGCGCCTGCCCGCGGTGGCAGCCGCGGGAGAGGTGACGTTCGCGCGGTTCACGCCCGCGATCGCGGCGTTTATTCCGGTTGGGACCGTGGTTTCCACCGCGGCCAACACGCAGAGCTTTTTGGTGGTGGGGGACCCCACGAACCAGGCGTATGAGGCGGCCAGCGCAGGCTATACGCTGGCGGCCGGTGTTGCCAGCCTGAATGTGGCCGTGGTGGCGAGCGCGGCGGGCAGTGCCGGAAATGTTCAGCCTGGATCAGTTAGTTTGCTGGGCGCGGCGATTGCGGGTGTTGATACCGTGGTGAACGGCAATGCCATGACGGGTGGCGTGGATGCGGAAAGTGACGTTGCGTTCCGCGCCAGGTTCGGCAATTTTCTGGGTGGGCTCTCGCGCGCCACGGATGTTGCGATTGGCTCGGCGATTGCCGCCATTCAGCAGGGGCTCAGTTACAGTATCAGCGAAAATGTGAATCAGGCGGGCGCCGCGCAGATGGGGTTTTTCGTGGTGACGGTTGATGACGGGTCGGGGCATCCGCCGCCGGGTTTGCTTGGCACCGTGCAGCAGGTTGTGGATGCGATCCGCCCGGTTGGGACGGGGTTTGCCGTGCAGGCGCCCGTGGTGATGCCGGCGAATGTGGCGCTGAGCATTGTGACGGCGCCTGGCGCCTCGCACGTGGCGGCGGTGGCGGCGGTGGCGGGCGCGATTGAGGGCTACATTGCTGGGCTGCCGATTGGCGCGGCGCTGAGTTATACGCGGCTGGCGCAACTGGCTTATGATGCCTCGGGTACGGTTATCAATCTCTCTGGCTTGTTGCTTAATGGCGGTGTGGCGGATGTGACGCCGCCGATGTTCGGGGTGGTGCGCGCCGGCACCGTTGCGGTGGCCTGAAGATGATCGGCGATACATCTGACATGCTGGCGCGGTTGAAGATGGTTCTGCCGGGCCGCTGGTTTTCGGACACCGCGCCGGTGCTGGATGCCTTGCTGACGGGGCTGGCGAGCGCGTGGAGCGGATTGTTTGGGCTGCTGGGCTATGTGCGGGCGCAAGCAAGGATAGGTTCGGCATCGGGAATATTCCTGGATATCGCAGCGGCGGATTATCTGGGCGGCACGCTGCCGCGCCGCGTGGGGGAGGCTGATGCGGCCTATAGCGCGCGGATACGCAATAATCTGGTTGCGCCGCGCGCGACAAGGGCAGGGCTGGTGGCGGCGCTGACCAGCTTGACCGGGCGGACGCCGGTGGTTTTTGAGCCGCTGAATGCCGGGGATACCGGCGGATACAATGTTAACCTTGGCTACAACATGGCCGGCGGATATGGCAGCCTTGAATTGCCGTATCAGATTTTTCTGACCGCCTACAGGCCGAATGACGCGCTTATCAACAATGCCGGAGGGTATAGCGTGGGGCCTGGCGGCTATAATGAGCCGCCGATGTTCTATGCCGCGGCGAGCGAATTTTCCGGCATTGTGAGTGATGCCGACATTTATGCCGCCGTGGCCGCCGTGATGCCGACATGCGGCATTGCGTGGACTCAAATCTCCAACTGAGGACCGTTTATGGATCGTAACATTGTTTATCCCGGGAGCATCCCGCTGGATACGGATATTTTGAACCCAAACCGCAACGCCATGGTGGGAATTGCGGCGCTGACCGCGGCGGTGATTGGGAGCAGCACGGTTGTGGATGGGCTCGCCTGCGAGCCGACCAGCCCGGCCTCATTGACCGTGAATGTGGGGCCGGGCAGCATTACGCTGCTGACGGCTGTTGACGCCAGCGCCTATGGCTCATTGGCGGCGGATATTACCGACCAGATTGTTAAAACAGGGATTAACCTGCAGGCGACGGGTTTTACGCTGGCGGCGCCGGTTACGTCTGGGCAGTCCATAAACTATCTGATCGAGGCGGCGTTTTCGGAGACGGATGCTGATCCGGTCGTGCTGCCGTATGTGAATGCGGCGAATACCAGCCAGCCTTATTCGGGGCCGAACAATTCCGGCACCGCGCAGAATACCAAGCGCGTGCAGCGCGTGCAGCTGCAGGTGAAGCCGGGCGCGGCGGCGGCGGCGGGAACGCAGGTGACGCCGGCGGTGGATACGGGCTGGGTTGGGTTGTATATCATCACGGTTAATTACGGGCAGTCAGCGATTACGGCCGCCAATATTGGCGCCGCACCGGGGGCGCCGTTTTTGGCTTACAAATTGCCGCAGCTGCGGCCTGGGTTTTCCGCGATGCAGGTGTTTACGGCATCGGGCGGTTTTACGGTGCCCAATGGGGTGAATGCCGCGCGTGTGACGGTGATTGGCGGCGGCGGTGGCGGCGGGTACCATACCACGATGCCAAGCGGCGGCGGTGGGGCTGGCGGCCGGGCGATGGGGATTGTGAACAATCTGGCGCCGGGCGCGGTGATTGCCGTGACGGTGGGCGCTGGCGGGGTTGCGCCGGCGGCGGCGGGAAATGGCACGAGCGGCGGACAGTCCAGCTTTGGCGGGTATATGACCGCGAATGGCGGGGTTGGTGGAAATGGTGGCACGGTCACCAATTTTTCCAATGCGGGCGGTGCGGGCGGGACAGCCTCGGGCGGGCAGGTGAATATTACCGGCTCCGTTGGGACGGATGCGATTGTGGTGGCATGCCGTGGCGGCGATGGCGGCGGGCCTGGCAATGGGCGCGGGGCCAGCGGGCCGGCGGTGGGGATCGCGGCGCCGGGTTATGGCGGTGGCGGCGGGGGTGGCGGCACCTCAACCGGGGCGAGCCCGGTTGGGTATGCGGGTGGCCCGGGTGCGGCGGGCCTCGTGATTGTTGAATATTAGGGAGGGCTTGGATGAGCACACCGGCGAATCATATCTGGCGTCCCTCGAACGCGCGATATGTGCAGATTGACGGCTTTGTTCCAACGCCGCGCGGGCCGCAGATTCCGCCGCCCACGGCGTTGGCCTGGCCGGAGAAAGACCCTGGTGACACGCTGGACTACGTGTTTGACGTGGGCCCGGCGCTGACGGCGAATCCGGGTGATATGATCAGCACCCTGGATGTGGTGATCAGCCCGGCGAATCCGGGTGATCTGACGCTTGTTTCATCCGCCGCGGATGGGGCGAGGGTGGTGCTGTGGCTAACCTCTGGTCAGCCATTGACGACATATACCGTGACCGTGACCATTACCACCGGCGGCGGACGGCAGCTGGCGCGCAGCATTGCGCTGCCGGTTGTCTCGCTGGCCAGCGTGCCGGCGCCGGCGGGGGCGCTGACGACGCCAGCCGGCCAGCCATTGACGGACCCGACCGGTACTCCCCTTACAATTCTTTAAGGTTTTCGCCCATGCCAACAATTGGACAATTGCCTGCCGCGACGTCTGTATCGGATACGGATGAGTTCGCGATTTTCCAGAACGGGCAGACGCTGGCCGCGACACGGGCGCAGGTGCTCGCGGGTGTGCAGACGGCCCTGACGCTGCCGCAGAACAGCCTGCTGGGCGGGGTTGGCCCGGGCACGACGGTGCCGGTGCCGATTACGCTCGGCGCCAATTTGGCGCTGGCGGGGACCACATTGTCAGCCACGGCGGCGCCGTTTGAAATTCCGGCGCTGCCGGCGGGAACGCCGCCGGGGCCGGGGGATATTGTGCCGCTTGGCCAGGGCGGCGTGAATGTCGGCGTTTCCTACACCAATTTTTTGAGCGCGATGGGCGGCGTGCCGGGATTGCCGGGCGGGGGGCTGGTGGCCACGGCGCAAGGCGGGACCACGGCGCGGACCATCGCGGCGCTGGCGGGCAATGCTGTCGCCATCGAGGATTTTGGCGCCAAGGGGGATGGCGTGAGCGATGACAGCGCCGCCTTGCTCGCGGCGATTGCCAGTGGCGCGCCGGTGCGCCTGGGGGCGAAGACTTATGCGATCGCGGGGGAGTGCGATATCACGGGTGCGGCCTGCACGCTGCTCGGCGTGCCGGGGCTGACGATTCTGACGCGCCCCGCGCAGTCAAAAATCGGGTCTTCGGCGACGCCTGTATGGATTAATATCGACACGGCCTCGCTGGTCATGGATGGGATTATTTTCGACGCCAATGCGGCGCTGACGGCGAATACGTTTTCGGTGGTCGTGCAGGGGGGATGCACGAAATCAATCGTCACGAAATGCGTGTTCAGGAATGCGAAAGGGCCTGGAAACGGCTCGGGGCTTTGCTATCTGGCGAGTGATCCGGCGATTACGCAGCATCAGATCAGCGATTGCGAGTTCGCGGCGAACGCGGTGCATGGGTTTTACGCGCAGGCGATTGATGCGCTGAGCATCATCAACTGCCGGGGCCATGACAATGGGGGGAATGGCATCCATATCGACAGCCAGGACCCCACCTTCGTGCTGAAAATTCGTGAAGCGCAGGTGCTGGGCAATACGTGCTGGAACAATACGTGCGGGATCACGGTTGGCAATTTTAATGCCACGAATATTCCGGTGGTGCCTTTTACGTATGGAAATTCCAACCCGGATGTTCTGGGCGCGGTGGTGGCGGGGAATAATTGCCACGACAACCGGGAGTACGGCATTTTCATGTCCGGCAGGAATATCCTGATTTCGGGGAATTTGTGCGCCAATAACAGCACGGTGACGGGCGGCGGCGCGGGGATTCTGTGCGATACGGGCTATTGCAAGATAAGCGGGAACATGGTGAGCGGGGCCTCGAGCTTCGGGATTGATTGCGGCGGCTCGATTTATACCGAGGTGGATAACAACTATATCAATGGCGCGCTGATTGGCCTGAATATCGGCGGCGGGCAGAATTGCACGGCGCGGAGCAATTTCATCCAGGATTGCACGGGCAGCTCCATTGCCGTGCAGAATGTGGAGGGGAATGGCAGCGGAGATAATTTTGGGCTCGCGTGCAGCGATCTTTCGATTATCGGCAACTGGATTAATTACAGCGGCGGGGCGGTTGGCATTTTGATCCGCGATGCGGCGCAGAATATTCTGGTGGCGGATAATGTCGTCGTCGGGGATGCCGGGGCGAACCTGACGAATGCGCTCTCGGCCTATACGGATTCGGTGATTCTGAGGGGGAATCTGCTGAATTTCACGCCGCGCTGGCCGGTGAATCCCGCCCTGGTGAACGGCGTGTATACGTTGGAGGTGCCTGATATCGTCGATGCGGTCAGCATTTCACAGTCAACGGCGCCGGTTGCCAGCATTGTGAGCGCGCAGGCCAGCCTGACGGCGGGGCAGGTCACGTTCATCAAGCTGCTCAATACGGGGGTTGGGTATACCAATGCGACCGTGACGATCAACGGCACGGGGACGGGGGCGGCGGCGTTCGCGTGGATTTCCAACGGCCGGATCATCGGTATTCAGATGAGCAGCTTTGGCTCGGGGTATGGCGCGGGGACGACGGTGAGCATCACGGGCAATGGCGGCGGGGCGCTTGCCACGGCGCAGGTTGGCCTGCCGGTTTGGCAGAACCGGGAACTGACCATCGATTGCCTGGCGCCGGTGACATTTGCCGCCGCCGGGGCCGCGCCGGCGCAGAGCAACTGGACCGGCGCGCCCATTACCGTGCCGGCGGGGGCGAGTATCGACTGGATCGGCAATAATGGCGGGTGGCGCGCGGCCCGGTTTTCGCAGAGCGATTATGTGGCGCCCAATGGCGATGGCAGCCTGACGCTGAAGACGATCTCGGGCGATATTTCACTGCATCCGGCGGGGGCGGGCATGGTGCGCATTGTGTCTGACAGCGAGGCGGTGGGGGCGGTTGAATTGATCGGCCGGGGCTCGCCGCAGAATTCAGTGGCCGCGCCGGCGGGTTCCACATTCCGCAACCTGAATGGCGGTGTTGGCAATACCTTCTGGGTGAGCCAGGCCACGGGATCGGCGAACTGGGTTGCCCTCGCCTGAGATGTTGGCGTTTTGCCGGCCGATGTGATGTTTCAAATGAAAGTTCGTGAGCAATGACAACGATTGCCCAATTGCCGCCTGTGACCACCGTGGGGCTCAGCGATTTGCTGCCGCTCTCGCAAGCCGGGCTGCTTTATTCCGTTAGCGTATCGCAACTTACGGCGAATGTGCAGCCCTTGATCAGCCTGCATACGGGCAGTTTGCTGGGCCGCTACAGCATTGGCGCGGGCGCGCCGGAGAGCGTGGCGCCCGGTACGGGCCTGGTGCTGAGCGCCGGCACGCTGGCGGCCAATGGCGCGGACCATGCCGGGTTTCCGTTGCTGGCCGGGATGTCGCTTTCAGATGAGATTGTGGTGAGCGCGAGCGGCGCGCCGGGCTTGCTGCCGGTGGGGGCGTTGCGGGGGTTGTTTTCAGCCGGCACGGGCATTGCCATCGATGGCAATGGGGTCATCACGGTCACGGCTGCTTCGCTGAGCGGGCCGGCTGGTCCGCAAGGGGTGAGTGGCCCGGCTGGCCCCGCCGGGCCGGCTGGACCGGCTGGCCCGCAAGGGGTGGGGCTTGGCGGGCCGGCGGCGGGGAATTCGGCCAGCGCGGTGGGCGCGGCGGATTATGTGGCGCTTTGGCAAAATGGCGCGCTGGCCTGGATGCCTTATGGCCAGTTTCTGGGCGGGCAGACGATTGACCAGCTCCCCGCCGCCGGCCCGGTGGCGGATGGCGATGAGCTGCTGGTGGCGCAGGGCGGCAACATGCTCAGCGTGCAGAGTTTTGGCGCGATCTGGGATTATGTGCAGGGCAAGCTGCCGGTTGCGCGGCAGGGCGTGGTGGAGCTGACGAGCAACACGGTGCTGGATGCGGCGCAGCATAACAACCGGATTCTGGTGGCGAGCGTGGCGGTTACGCTCTCGGCCAATGCCGCCACGCTCGGGGCTGGGTTTTCCTGCACGCTGATCAACCTGGCGCCGGGGCCGGTTACGATGGGTGTCGGCATCACCTCGGGTTCGGGCGGCAAGACGCTGCCGCCGGGCGCGCAGACGGCGCTGCTGGGGCTGAGCTATTCGGGCGGGTCGCTGGTGTGGTGGAGCGGGGTGGTGCCCAACAGCCCGGCCTTGACGGTTGGCTCGATCAGCGCGCCGGCGCCGAATACGGCGTTTGTGATTGCCGGCGGCGTGTTCAATGATGCGCCGGCCGCGCTGGATTATTCAATTGATGGCGGCGCCAGCTGGATTGCCGCGCCAAGCCCGGTGATTACCGCGAATGCCTACAGCTTTACCGCCGCGGGCCTGAATCCGGGCACCTATGCGCTGCGGGTGCGCGACCATGGCAATGTGGCCATTGTGGGGGCTTCCAATAGTTTCGTGGTGGTGGCGCCGAGCGTGACGATGGTGGCGCCGCCCACGGTGGTGGCCGTGAACCGGCTGATCGCGCTTTCCGGCACGGTCTCGCCGGGCAGCAATGCGGTGCAGGTTGGGCTTTCCACCAGCGCCACGGCGGCGCCGGCGGCCTGGGTGAATGCCGTGGTCAGCAATGGGGGGTGGACGGCGGCGCTGATGCCAACGGCGAACGGGACGTATTATATCTGGGCGCGGCAGCAGGCGGCGCCGACGGTTTATGCGGTTTCCGCCGCGCTCAGCGTGGTGACGCTGTCGCTGACGGTGAGCGTGGCCGCCACCGGCACGGCGGGGACGGCGCTGGCGGTGACAGGCACCATGAGCCCGGCGGGCGATGCCATCGGCGTGCAGCTGGCGACGCAGAACACCGCCATGCCCACCTCTGGCTGGGTGGCGGCGGCGAGCGCCTCGGGCAGCTTCAGCGCCGCGCTGACGCCGGCGGCGGCGGGAACCTATTATGTTTGGGCGCAGGATGCCACGAGCGGGTTGAGCGTGGTTTCAGGCGCCGTGGCGGTTGGCTGAAGCATGACATTACTGTTCAATTATCCCGGCTCGCTGCTGGCGGCCGGGCAGGGCGGGCGCGCGCTGGTGCGCCCGCTCCCCGCTGGCGGCACGCCGCCCGCTGGTGTGTTCACGGGCCCGTATCCGGCCGCGATCAGCGGCATTTCAGGCTGGTGGGATGCCGGGCTGCTGGGCGGGCTGCGCGATGTCAGCGGTGCGCCGCTGACGGTGAGCAACGCGCCGGTTGGGCTGGTTGTTGATAAGTCAGGCAATGGGCTGGGGCTCACGCCGTATCATGCCGGCGCGGATGCGGCGCCCGCCGCCACCATCGCGGCGGCGCGCGTAAACGGGTATCTGGGCGCCGTGGGGGCGCCGGATGCCGGGACGCTGAATGGCGGCCCGGTGCTGGATGCGGATTGGGGGCTGCTGCATCCTGGCTTTGAGTTGGGGGCCGGGGTGGCGTGGACGCGCTATCTGGTATGGACCAGGCCGAACTGGCGCCAGGGGACTTATTATGTCAACGCCGATCCGATTCCGCTGATTCATACGAGTTTCG
>JAEHJW020000674.1_pt1 | contig 21533 bp, 30 predicted proteins | sample 9271431 | NCBI WGS metagenome assembly JAEHJW02 | reverse complement strand
CGCCACCCTGCTTCCGTCGAAGAACACCATGTCGCGAGTCGCTGTCAGCAGTTTATACCGCGGGATCATCCCAAACCCCTCGGTGAAGTTCTTCATGTAAGCCGCAACCCAGCCGGCGATGTAATCACCCCCAAATTTCCTGCCAAGTTCCATCATCCGGTTATGGAAAGCGAGCGCGATTTTGAGGATCCTTCCAACATTGAAGAGCGTGATCCGTGGCCAGGCAGCGCCCTCGTTGGTTTCTGTGTCCAGGAGATACCCCGCTTGCCCTGGGTTATCTTGGGTCGTGTAGTGGAAGAAATCCGCCTGCCGTCTTCCAAACTCGATCTCTGTCCCGAAAATGTAATTGGCGTAATCCAGGAAGTGGGTACATCCCGTGTCTTTGCCTGCACGGATCGCGCCGGCGCGATGGCTCCGGAACATCGGATCGACATGGTTGACACCCTGGGTTGCCTTCACAAAGACAAATCGCAGATTGGGGATTGCCCTTACTTTGTCCCAATCGATGATCGCCTGCCAAGCCGAAATGTCGATGCCTTGAATTTGATCGTTGTACATCCTTTCATATCCATTCTCCTCCCCAACAAGCATGCTTCTTCAGCCTTCATAGAACCCGGAATTGATGATCTGTCTTGCGGTACCTAATCCCCAATTGCCGTCGATACCGGCTGCTTGTTTGACCGTTCCTATCAACCCACTTGCAGGATCGATATAGCCTCTCGCAATTCCCACGCCCGTGTCGACAAAGGTTGCAACGGACATTGTTGTCGCACCGATATTTATTCCGACAACTGGAACTGTGAGCAAAATGGTAGTGCCGGCTGTTCCGCCCGTTGTTCCACTTGCTCTGACAACATAGGTCACCATACGCCCTTCAATTTTGAAACGAGCATAAGTTGTGGTGACCGCCGTAAAGGTCATTGATCCCGACCCAGAGTAAACCGGAACCCAATTGAACCAGTGTTTGAATCCTCCCGGACTGGATTGGGTGCTGAAATAGGGTTCGCTGATCGCTCCGGTGAGCAGATCGCCAACAGTGGTCACTATTGTGTTCGGAGCAACGTAGGCTGCACTTATGAAATACCCCTGCCTGACCACTCCCCCAACAACACAACGGAATTTTGTCCCCATGCCATAGAACTCCGTCAGATCGCCAGGCGCGCTGAACGACGTATCGCTGATCCGCGTCCATGTCACCTGTGCCGGCAGCCATCCTCCCTGGATCTTGAGCCCCAGGGTATTTTCGATTCCTAGGATCGCATTCTGGACCCCGTTGATATCTTCCGCCATCACGTCATTGACGGCATCGATCTTTGCCGTAAATGAATCCAAACTGCTCGGATAAGTCATGTTTCCTCCTAACTTGCGGGTTGGCCAATGGCCATCCAATTGACCTTCATGGTTGTGGCGACATTGCTCAAGTTCTTTACAACGTAATTGAGCATTGTCGCTGTCGGGCTGACGCTAATTGCATACCACTCGTACTGATGAATTGGTGAAGCGAATGCCATTGGGACTCCTGCAAAAGCAGTAGAAAATGAAAACCCCGATGCCACCGATCCATTCGCGGTAAGTGTCAGGCCGATTATGCCCATTTGGATCAATATTTGGTCGGGTGTATAGACTGTGCTGCCAACAACCGACCAATCAGTTGTGCTGCCGCCTATGCGGGTGATTACCGGCCCTCCCCACCCCGGCAATCCGGTAGCGAGCACTCTCAGTATTTTTCCTGCGCTCCCCACGGGTAGTCGAGTTGCGGCTCTCAATCCGCTCGCATATGCCATATCTCCCGCTGAAGTAAATAAACCAGGCACACCTGCAGCAAAATTATCGCGAATATAAGTATTATGGTTTGCTGCAGTCCATAGATCACCTGTCGCGACGGTTGGCACAACTGAATAAGCCATTATTTCAACCCTGCCTCTCTGTTTTGTTTCTTCAGATCACTCACGCTTTCCCAGGGATCCCAGGATCTCGACAATCCTCGAATAAGCGGTCTGGCAGTCATCGCCCTTTCGATCGCGTCGGCTCCCCTCGAATCATCGACTTGCCTTGTCAGCAATGTCTTCTCGATCATCTGGCGGGTTGCCTCGTTCGGAAATTCAACCGGCCGCACGTCGCCGTTGAACTCGACATTTCCACAGGAGTTGCAGAAGAAGACCGGAACCTCCGGGTCGACATACTCCGCTCCCCCGCATTCGCAATCCGCCAGCCAGCGTCCAAAATCGACACGGGCCTTGACAGATCTAATTTCGCTCCCGCTCTTTTTGCCTGAGAATAAGCTGGGATGCTCTCGCTTGAATCGAATTTGAATATGTTCGATTCTTGCTCTCGTATTTGGATGGTTCTCGCGAAGCGCGAGATGTTTTGCTGTGATCAAAGTTGAATCCATATTCACCTCAAAAACCAAACATCGAACTGACACCAATTCTGGTCGGAAATATCCAGGCGTCTTCGTTCAAATTTGAGAATGTTTCCAGCTTCCAGATGGTTTGCACGCTCTGTCCGTTTTCATCCAGCCATTTATGCTCGATTCTTCCCAGACGATAATCCTCGATGATGCCCGCATTCGGTAGATCCAATGTCACTGCATCGAAGAGATCCGGGACGAACTGCAATTCTGGCCTTCCTTCGAGTTGTACATTTGGGAAAGCCCTTGGTAGCGCCATTCCCGCTTTGATCATGTTCGCGAATGCAGTGGCGTTATTGATATTCTGCATCCACGGAGTATCCAGTGAGAAGGACCTCTTTCCATAATCTGTCTGGCTTTCAAGGTCCTCTGCCCCAACCGTTACATTGCTCGTCTCGATGATTGCATTGCCGCGGATCTTCAATAATGTTGGATAGAGCGGGTCGACCCCAATGTTTTTGATCTCGAGCTTCGCTGTCTTTGACCATTTGGTCGTCGTGATCGACATTGAGCCGGTCAGATCGGTACTGGTTCCTGCGGCGTCGGCATTTCCAAGGTAATCAGTGATTGCTTCAGGGTCGAGCACATGAATCGCGGCGCATTCAGTCCCGCCATGAGCATAACTCGCGAACAAGGCTAGAGTTTCCCCTGGCATGATTACCGGTATCTCGCCTAGGCTCCATAGATCGCTGGTTGCCTGCTCTGTCAAAGTGTGAGAGATGATCCGGATGGAATTGCGCACCACTTCCCAGGGGTAGGGGATGGATATTTCCCGGTTCAACTCGTCTTCATGCACCGTGAGCACGGATGGGCTGATATGATTTCGGGAATAGAATTTCGCCTTGCCGTCTGCGGCCACGAAGAATATCCCGAGATTTGAGTCAGCTAGTGCCTGAATGGCAGGCCCGGCTTTCTCCCCATCCACCCACCAGTAAGTGAGTTCTGCAATGCCGGTATCGATCGTTCTTCCCCATATCTCCGGCCAGTCCACGGCATCCAGTAGCTGGTCAACGCCTTGCCCAAAGGAAATGTTCTCCTGAATGGCGACGCTTACATCGTTCTCGTCTAGATACTGCTTTCCGTCCAGGATGGTAATGCTCACGCGCCGATCATCGCCTGAGATGGGTTGGATATCGCTAATATATCCTGCAAAAACCGGATATCCGATCCCCTTATAAAAGACAGTTACCCGGGCTTTCCGGCCTGTGCCGAGTTTTCCAAATAATGGACCATAGATGTTCCAGGGGTCAAACCGTCGCGTCGAATTCTCCAGGGTCAGATCAGCGCGCCCAGATAAGATGGATTCATATCCGCTGCCGTCTTCCTTGACGATATATTGCCGGCCGCGCGTGACTGCCAAACCCGTGAGATAGGTTCCTTCGTTTGTTCCATCGAAAATCCCATCGGAATCCCAATCGATCTCCACGGCCCAAATAAGATTCTCGTTGCCGGAAGAACCATACTTTTCGCTTCCATATTTGAACATTCCATAACGGTTACCCACGGCTCACCCCCAGCGTTCGCATTGCCGCTTCGACAATCGGGGTAAAGGCTCGCTCTGCTTCTGCCCGGCTGGCCAACGAAAATTGCGGCGCATATACGAATTGAAACGGAGCCGCCCCATTGCTGCCCCCGTTTTGCTGCGGTAATCCATTCGGCGGTACGATCTGGCCGTCTGAGGGTGCCAGAAAATATTCCACCCCGCTCCAGGGCCGATTCTCGTTGATCGTGTAAAGACGCCCTTGCGTCACCGGTCCGCCCGATGCTCTTCCCGGCGTTGGAGCCCAATAGCCCGGGTTGTATCCTTCGCTCCCCGGCGCATGGTAATTTGGCCTGTCCGCCAGGTTTCCCCGGGTGCTCAACAAGCCATTGGTCTCCGCAAGCGAACCGTTCAATCCGTCGTTTGCATTATGCAATTTGTTGACCGCGCCCGCATGTGCGTTCAAACCAGCCACCGCTTCCGCATCGGCGCTGATCAGGTTATTTAACAGGGGAATAAATACCGCACCCAATTGCATTTTGAAGCCGGTCCACTGACCCTCCAATTTCGCAGATGACAACTCAAAGGCCCGCGCCTGGTCGAGCTGGGATTGGCTGAGCACCTGGCCGGATATGACCGCCGAGGCAGTAAAATCGTCCATCGCCGCACCATCCAGCTCAAGAAGATCTCTCAGATCATTTCCAGACCGTCCGAAGGTGTCGATCAAAAACTTTGTTTTCTGTACCGGGTCCTGAATGGCTTGAAATCTGGCCTGGAGCTGCTTCAATCCCTCGATGGAGGGGTCGAACCCCTTCCTGATCGCCGCTTCGAATGCTGATTGGATGGTGTCTGCAGAAATTTTCAGATTCTTTCCAACCGCGATCAGGGTGGTTGCCTCTTCAGATGATGCCCCAATGGTCTCCGCAAGATCGCGCCCTTGCTCGGCAAGCCGAAGTTCAAGGCCGGCGGTCTGATTCCAGACCTCTACAATCCCCTGCCAGACTTCTTTTGCAACGCCGATTGCAGCATAGATTTCCAGCCAGCTCGATTTGAGCCCGCCAAGGAGCGAAGTCTGTTTCTGCGTGCCCTCGTTCGCCCTGGCGACTGCCTGGTTGGCTTCTTCCCTCGCCTGCGCCAACTTGTAGGTTTCAAGTTGGGCAGCCTTTTCCTCCTCAGTCATGCCAGCAATCAATTCCTTGGCAGCCTCGAGTTCTTCTTTTTTCTTCGCGCGCTCGAGTAACTTGCCGACGGCATCGGTCAACTTGACCGTCTGGTCAGTCGCGTCCTGGATCCCCCGCGGATCGTCCCTCGTGTTGATGTTGATCTCGAAACTAGGCATCTTTGCCCTCTCGCAGCTTGTTTACCCGGAGTATCATCGCATAGAGTTCCGGGTTTGCTTTCACCCATTCGTTATGTTTTTCGAGTTCGCGCATCCGATACGCCTTGAATGCATACCACACGTTGTAGAGTTGAACCATTCGGCTCAAGAGCCCAGCCGGCTGATCATACAGCCCGCCCGCTTCTGGCAATGCATGAAAACTCATCGCGTGCCATGCGAGCCTGAGCTCTCGGGGAGGAGCTGGCGGAGGCTTGGCATTGGGATGTTCTCCACATGCGGCCGCCGCCAGGATCATTCCGGGGGGATTTCGATTAGCTCCACATAGATCTTGTCGATCCAGTCTCCGAGGAGACGGACCACTGCAGGGATTTGGTCTCCAACCTGTTCAGCAGTCATGGCCGGCGTAAGCTCTGTGAACCATGCAGCATTGATGGCAGCGCGCACGTTGGCGCCCCGGCTCTGGCTCGCGGACACCCCTGTTTCTGCCGCCCGCGATTCTCCAAACGCTTCGAGATCTCGCTGGCGCAGATTCTCTTTGATCGTTGCCTTCACCCCAAGTTTCTTGTTCTCGATAGTTCTGTTGACCATTTTCTAGCCCTCCTTTATGGCAGTTGTGCAAGTTCGTTCACCAGGGTGATCGATGGTCCGATTCCGGCCGTGGGATCGTAAGCCGGGCGGAAAGTTCCACTCAGCACTTCAGCGCCGGCGATATCATCCGGGCTCGGGAAATTTGACCAGGTTCCCGGCATATCCAAAATGAGCGATTTCTTTGAGTAGGTGGTACCGGCCACAGTCAGGGTTGGGCCTTCGATCTTGATCCGGATCAACCTCGGTGTTCCAGCAAGCCAGGCTTCATATTCGATCAGTGCAGCAGCATTCTGGTACATCGCAATCGCACAGGTGATTTGAATCTTGCCCTTCCGGTGCGCCTTCGAGAAGTACAGATTTCCTGAGCCCGCGAACTGCTGCGCCAGGCCGGTATTCGCCTTGTAGTCGAAGGACGCCATCGTATCGGGCGCCTCTGTGGTGCCAATGGTGCCGTTGATGGCGTCGATGTAAAGCTTCGCGCCGGCAAACAGCGCCTCGCTTACTGTTGGGATTACGATCCCCGCCGTAAACGCGTTGGCTTTTGCCCATTGGCGCGTAATCCAGGACGAGGAGAGCATCAACGCGTCCATGTCCGCCCCGCCCTTCCCCGTGATCTGGAAACTCGTCGGGAAGGAATAACCTGAGCGATCGACACGCACGTTGTTGCCGCCTTCAGCTGTGTACGTCTGAGTCATCACCTCGATGGTGATGGCTTCTGCCGCTACTTCGTCAGAGATCGCTTCAGTCACGACCACCGATCCTGCCGTGGCACTGACGATCGAATAGATGCCGTTATTACCGGCAACGCCGGCGCCGCTGATCTGGATGAGATCACCCGATTTCAGGAAGCCAAGTTGATTGGCTGAATCGGCGATCGTCTTGGTCGCGGACGTGAAGCTGATGGTCTCAGCCACAAGTTGGTAGTCAGTTTCGCGGATCGGCCAGGGATATTGATAGATCTTCCCGGACCCTGCACCATCAGCTGAGCCCCTTTCAATGCCCCTGATCCCTGCCGCCAGAACATAACCCAATTGCTCGAAGGTCAATGGGTCAGGACCTTGCTTGATGGAACCCAGTGTGTACGGCTTATAACCCCGGGTCGTTTCGAGCTTGAGACCGAGATTCTCGTTGGGGAACCTGATCGGCGTGTCATCTGAACCGATCCATACCCCGCGCATCAACGCACTGGCGGCGACCATTATACCGGGATTATTCCCGTTCTTAACTTCCCGCCCCAACTGAAACCTGCGAAAATCCTTGATTCCTTCCATAGCAGCTCCTTATTAACTCAATCGTTCTCTGACAGTCCAGTTGATCTTGAGTCCACTGGTGGCAATCTCCGTGTTTGGGTTGAATATGAGGGGACCTTCAATGGATGGTCCCTCGATCGATAATTTGCAGTATTGCACCTTTCCCCCCAGCGTTCGATCTTCAGCAAAGACCGCGCGGATCCTCGAGAAGAAACCGAGGATATAAGGAAAAACGGCTTTGTTGGTGCCCGCTGCAATATGAAGTTCTGTGATGCCCCTCCAGGTATCTACGTTGGGCCCGGAATCCGGGCAGACCATGATCACATCTTCCGGGTAGGTCAGGGCACACGGAAATACACTGAGAGTCTCTGGAAATTCGTTCTTCTCGAACAGCAAATAAGAGCGCACGACCCCGCCCTTGCCATCGCTCACCTGGCCGATCTTTTTTGCAACGTCGTCGATCCAGTTTTCAAGCATTGCCACCAAGCTCCCTTGTGATCGCTTCCACCGCCTCGCGGTGCAAAGATGTAATTTGCCCCTTGGATTTATCGAGGCCCTGCCACATGAATGAGATTCCGGTAATCCCTCGCTTCTGGATCGCCCGGGCGATCAAGAAAGCAATGCGTTTTGCCTCCTTCAGACTAGATGCCAATCCCTTCTCCTGCACCCAAGGCACAAGCTGTGAACTGGGCGGTCGCTTCTTTCCTGCCGGTCGCCCGGCGTTCATCACATAAATGTAGATGTTCGGCCGGCGCATGGTCGATGTAACCTTGCCAATTGTGTAATAGGACGTCTGCCCCGCCGAACTGATCATCGAACTTCTTGCCGTTCCGGTCACTCCGATAGGGATCATCTGTGTCACTGCCCGCCTGGCCGCAGTTGCCGACTTATCCATCGCGGGCAATAGATTTCTCTCCCGCGCAGCAACATAGGCGCTCGCCAGGTTGAGGTTTTTCAAATCTTCAGACATGGTTATTTCAAATTCGAGGTCAAACATATTGCCTCATAGATAGGGGATCGAGTAATGCGCTTTGATAATCTCGATCTGTTGCCGCGGATATTCATTGATGTAAAAAGTCTCTCCCAGCTCTGCATTGCCGGCCCGTCCGCCAAAACTGGTCTCAGCTTTCTTGGCCATCAATCCGGATATTTCTAGAGCCAGGTAATGGACGTCATCTGGAGCGGTATATTGAAAGACATCAGCGGTCTCATGGGCAATTGCCGTAGTCCCATTGACCGCCCGATCGACTAAAAAAGTTCGATAAACAGAAATCGGAGAATCATCATTATGGGCAGCCTTGGTGGTTCCATTGAAGCCGCGCATGCAATACATCCGGTTCCCGCCAATTTTCAAAATAAACAGATCTTCGGTCCCGATCTGCAGAACTTCTCCCTCGTGAAATTCCGCGCCGTTGTCGACGCCGATTTCGTTGTCGGTGATCGCAATGGCGCCATCAACCAGAGAGATTGCAGCGGTTGCGGCAGGTGATTTCGCTCCCCCATTGCCTGCCCTGACGTATTCCTGCTCATTTTCGATCGACAAGACCACCCCTGGAGAGAGCAATGAACCATTAGTAACCGTGATGATTGCATCAGCTAAAAGCTGCGAAATGGCGAAATTTAGTGCCAACTTCCGATCATAAAGGCCCCAAAAGCCGTCAATTTCGACGCTATTCCCCCAGTAATCTTCTCTTGTCAGCCAGGTATAAGGGCCATTATCCCAACAGCGATCGCTGGGTTCCGGCGTGTAATCTGTTATTACTGCGCCATCAATCCTGACCTCGGTGATGGCCAATAAACCCATTCCCAGATTGAGTGTTTGCGCGCAAACACCCTTCAATTTTCGTGTTCGATATACCGGAATGAACTGGCCAATATCTCGAGCAATGAATTGGCATGCTTCGCGGACGCGGTCTTCAAGGTCGGAATACTTCTTGTCTCCGTCCTTTTGCAGTGCGCTCATCAGCTCGCTTACGGTGCAGTACGTCTGTGTGTAGGTCATCCGCGCCTCCATTTCCGGTCAATCTCTCCCTGGTGTAAATCACCAGGGAGAGATACATTCTCGTTCTTCTTGGCTACTTTTCAGTTGGTGCTGGAGGCGTCTCTTCCTCTGACGCCTTCTTGTTTCCCGCTTTGGGGAGGGAAACGCCTTCTTTCACGACCTTCCAACCTGCCCGCTTATGCGAGTCAACGGTTGAGGGATGCACAATCAGGTGCTCCCCGTCTTTCTCAACCTCAACAAAAATATCAGCCATCGGGCCTCTCCTACCCTAACAGGGTCACGATATGTTCTGATTTGACAGCGGAAACGCCCCATGCGATGCCAACTTCATAGGCGATCCGGTGGTATTGGCGGTACAGGCGGATCTCGAAGAGCAAACCTGAGACAGGATCAACTACGGTTTGGACATCGTCTGCTGCATCGCCGCCGTCTGGCGAGGCTGGAACACGTGAGACAAGGAACATTGCATTGCGATCGAATGCCATGTTCGGTGTGTAGTTGGCGCCGATGGTCATGGCGTTGGCTGTAGCAATAACCACCCTTGCACCTGGCTTATTGAGCTTGATTGTTCCTGGAGCGGCGACGCCGGTTCCAACAACGTACTTGTTGTTCGCGTCCGCGGCGAAGGTCACTACATCACCGGCAAGTACGGTCCCGGTACCGGTAACGAGCGCAATGTCAGTTACATCGACTGCCGTCGATCCGCTCGTCACATAGTTCGCGCCAGTACCCTTCGTATGCAGGAGCAAACCGGCGCTTTCGCCGATGCTCAAGCCTTCGACCCGTCCCAGGCTACCTTCACGCAAGAGAGCGTCAGATCCAGCTGCGCTTGCGTTGAAGAGACCGGATTGTTTGCCGCGGATGTTCAGAGCCGCAGCGCTATTGAGCACGAGGTGAAGATCGCTGTTGGGTGCGCCGTTGTCGGTCAGAATTTTGCGAATGTTCGCAAAATCAGTGAAATCCAGCGCGGTCCCGAATGGAGCTGTTCCAGCCGCTCCATACGCCCGTGAAGCGCCTTTCTTTGCGGCAAGAGCGAGGTCGGATTCGATCTCATTGACAAGGGTGCGCATCGCCTGGGCAAAAGTATTCCGGACGATCACCTGGTCCGTGGATCCATTCGCTAAGCCCTTCAACTCTTCCCCTGTGAGGAAGAATGAGACAGATTTGGCTTTTGAAATGGTGGCAGTAGGAGCTTCGACGACAGAATCTGCTCCTGCCGGTCCTGTGGCTGCGGGCGCGATATCGCTAGCGCTTCCGGGCGTAACTACCGGCCAGGAAATTACCTCTCCTACTGCGGCTTTTTCCGCTGCGGTATCCCGCAAGACGGCAGGAATAAAGCCAACCTGTTCTCTCGAAACCGTGTCGAGAGCCTCATAGATGGTGGGGATCAACCCCGTGAGCGTATTAGACATTTTTTCAATTCCTCCTTCTTGGAATCTTCAATCCCCTTATTCGGGGTCGACCAGGGTTCCGCCGTCCTTGATGAATTTCACTTGGGCGACGGCATCAAGCGCGTTGAACTCTTCGCGGTTCATGATCTTTCCTGCCTGAGCAGGAAGATCCTTACCGTCAGCAACCGGAACGAATTGCCTCGCGGCATTCGAACTAGATGCAGAGGCATCGCGTAAGGAAATGTACAGAGTATTGACTTCAGCAGCCTTGGTCTTGGCTTTATCGAGCTTCGGGCGCAGATCAAGAGCCTCCTGTTTGCCTTCCTCTGTCCCCTTCAAGAAGGCCGTATCGATCTCGTTCATGATCTGCTCTGCTTCTTGGTCTGCGGCTTGCGCAGAGTCAAAATAGGGTTTCAGGTCGATCATTGTCTTGCTCCTTTTCCATACACATCGATATAGTCGCGCAGGCTCTTAAGCTCGCGCTCTCGTTCGCCCACCTCGGGCGAATCATTTGTAACCGGCGTCTCCACAGGTTTCGCGGGTTCGTCACTTTCAACCGGATTATCTTCGTCGTCGGTATCGGTCCCTTTCAGAAGAAAATCCGGAACGTGCTCGTAATTTTGCAGGCAGTTGACGATGGATGCTTTTGCCAGGTTGTTCGTTTTCGATGATGCCGTGATGATCTCGTCGATGAATCCGAGATCTTTTGCAGTATGGGCATTCATCCATGTCGTATCGTTCATCATCTTCGAAAGCTTCGAGCGGTCTATTTTCGTTCTTGTCTCATAGCAGTCGACGATGCCATTCTTGACTTCATCGAGCATGTTGGCGACCGATTTCATTTCCGCCGCATCGCCCATTGCGATCGTCCAGGGATTGTGGATCATCATCGACCCTGACTCCTGCATCAGCACGTGATCGCCTGCCATTGCCACGATCACCGCAGCGGAGAGGCACATGCCATCGATCTTGACCGTGATATCCCCGGGATAATCCATCATGATCGCGCGGATGGTAGACGCTGCATCAACGTCCCCGCCAGGCGAATCGATATGCACAGTCACAGGCCCGTTTTTGCCCAGATCATAGAGCGCTTTCTTGAACGTCCCAGGAGTAATGTCATCTTGGAACCATGAGTACTCCGAGATGACCCCATAGAATTCTAGAGATGGATCACCTCCCTCCTCGTTGCGAATTGTCCAGAATGGCTCGTGCGGTTTTGCGTTTCCTTCGATTACGCGGATTGGTTTCTTCAAGTTGACCACCTCCTAAACTGCTGTTTTTTGAACGGTTCCACCCAGAATGGATCCATCAGTTTGAATTTTCCCCATATTTGCAGGGAAATAATGGGCGTCGCCGCCCTCATATTCGCTCATATCATCGATTTCGCGGCCCTCATTTGGGGTCATTTGGCCGGACTCGATCATCATTTTCTTGTACTCGGCACGGCTTTTTGCATCCGTCTGCAGCAGAGAATCGCGGTTGAATTTGAGATATCTCGAAGCTTGCTCTTCCAATCGCAGCCATTTGACCCTCCCAACTTGTTCCCACTGCACCAGGTAGGGGTTCAAGGTTGTGCGCAGATAATCGAGGTTTTGCTGCTCATTGGACTCGTAGCTTTGTTTTCCCAAATTGAGCTTATAAAGCGGCATACCATAGAAATTCGCGATCTGCGCGTCAGTCGCTTCGATGGATTCAAGAAATTGAGCATCAGCCGGGTTCATGGTCACCGGTTCAAATTTCGTGATCTTCGCATCGAACAAGGCTACACCCCCGGAATTCTCGCTTCCGGAGATACTTTCCGTGTATGCTTCTTTGATTTTTTGACGAGCTGCCCTTTCTTTCACTTCGTCCTTGGTCCAGATGATCGCTGCAGGCTTCAAACCGTCGCCATTGATCCGGTCTTGGGTCTCCAGGGCTCCGAGCTGCCTGCCGATGGTATCTCGCGCATAATTCAAGACAGATCTACCGATCAAGCCATTTCTAGGATTGATCATCAAGTGCGCAATTTCGACAGATGGAATTCTCTCGTGCTTTCCAGAGGGAAAGGTCGTTCGATACCAGAGATTCCCATCTGGATCGAATTCTGGATACGTAACATCGGCAGCCAGGATGAACATCTCCCTATAGGGTCCTGATGGAGTCCAGATATACGCATTGCCCCAATGGATCATCCAGTCGATAATGGTCTTCTTGAAAATCAAGGGGACCATCCAGCGATTGGGCTGGACCTCGAGTAGATAAGCCGTGTTGCGCATCACCGCATCCGGCATGACTCGTTGAATATTGCGGCCTGAGCGTTGAAACATCTGGAATGGCATCGCTGCAATGTCGTCGGAGAGAATATTCGCGCAACGATAAGCTGTGGATATCCGCTTCGATATCTCGTCAGTTACATATTTTTTTGTCCGGTGGGAATACGGCCATTGAATTTCAGGATAAACCACTGGAGTCTCAGCCGGAGCTGGGAGCTGATTCTTTGCGGATAAAACGGTTCGAAAGCGGTCAAAAATATTCATTACATACCCCACTCAGGGTCTAGAATCTCGTCGCTCGCATCTTTCCCTTCGCTGTCTTTCAGGGATGGCAGCACGACATACCCGTTGATCGTCGCAGCGAGTAGATCGATTCTCTTCGCGGACGACATATTCTTTTTGCTCAGGCGAATGTTCTCATTGTTATCCTGCACCACAACTGCATTGGATAGGCACCACTTCAACACAGGGGATCCGTCATGTACGAGTCGTCCGCTGGCGATGAGCTCGCGAAAATTCTTGGTTGGCTCACTAAGCGTTTGCACTCCCTGCCTGACTTCGACGCAGGTGTATCCATCATCTTGCATCTCGTTTGCTAGATGGGTGGCGTTGTAGGGATCATAAGCGAAGATCTGTACCTTCCATTTCCGGTTGAGTTCCTCGTTTTGGATATGAGCCTTTACTGCCGCATAGTCCGCAACTTCGCCCTTGGTGATGGTGATCCAGCCTTCCTTTGCCCATTCGCGATAAGGGACGTCGTCCGTCTTTTCATGTTTTGCAACGCTTGCCTCCGGCATAAAGCCATGAGCGCATGCAGCAACTCGACCATCTGGAAGGTCGAAAACAAACGCATCGCCTACCAGGTCGATTTTCTTTGAAAGGTCGGCGCCGGCAATGCAATCAATGCCCCGGGTAAGTATGTAGAATTCCTCTCTGGATACCTTGAGCGAATCCCAACGGTCGATGTATTCGCCGATATAGCTGTTCTCAGTTTCATTCACCCAGATATTGAGATTCTTGACGCGGAAAGATCGGATCTTCTCAGGGATGAGCGAGCCGAACGCCTCATCGTGCGCGGCCTTGAGCCTGGCTAACCCTGCTGCAGTCGCTGCCCGGAGCGGATTTGACTTGATCCAATTACTCGGGTCATGCTCGTCATCCTCTGGATCGAGTTCCCGGATCATTACAAAATAACGTTCATTGTTGATGATCTTATTCAGGATCTTTACGCCATAATCCCGCTCGTCATGACACGGGTTTTCAACTGTTTCAAATCCCGCTGTGGTGATGATAGCGAAGAGTAGCTGATCTCGCTGACCGGCGGCAGACCAGAGAAGATCGTATATCTCGGAAGTCGGATGCGCGTGGTATTCGTCGATGATAACGCCCGAGGGGTTCAACCCATCTTTGTTTCCCGTCTCTTTACTGAGAGCCAGGAGCTCACCACCTCGGGTGATATGGGTGATTGAATACTTGAGGATCTTAAGCCGCTTACGAATGTCTGGCGATTTCATCGCCATCGCTTTGGCATCTTTCCAGACAATCCTGGCCTGGTCCTTGTCGACGGCAGCGCAATAGACTTCTGGGCTTTCCTCTCCGTCACCCACCATCAGGTAGTTGGCCAGTCCGCTCATTTCCGTCGATTTACCGTTCTTGCGCGCCCGCTCGTTATATGACTTTTCGAACCGGCGCAACCCGGTGTCCATGTGCACCCAGCCGAAGAGGCAGCCAAAATCAAACTTCTGGAATGGCTGCAGCTCGATCGGCTTATTGGCTAGGGGTCCTTTGACATGATGACAGTAGCTAAACCAGTCATAGATCTTATCGGCTTTCGCTTCGTCAAAGATCCACGGGAAGTCCTCGGTGCCCTGGCGCTCGAGGTCGTCAAGATGCCGTTGGCAAGCAAGCCGCTCAAGCTTGCCCACTTTCCTTTGGCCATCTACAACCTCAAGTGCATATTGCATTACAGGGTGAGTCACCGATCAACCTCCAAACTTGTCACCGAAGTCATCTTTAGGCGGTTCTGCTGCTTTCTTAGCGAGGCGAGCTCTTCCGCCTGGTGTTAGTCCCAACTTCTCGGCATACATACTCACGATTCTTGCCCATGCCTGGCAGGCTTTGATCTCGTCTTCCTGAAAGACCTCTTCGCCTTTGTTGTTCACCATCTTCTTGTCGAGCATTTCGGTTGAGTTGCGATACTTCACGATTGCATCGCAGTAAATCGCCAGCAGTTCTGAGTCGACGTTGTCCAGCAGCTCGATCCCTCGTAGCTTCTTCCGGATGTCTTTCCAAACCTTGAGCCCTTCGTCCTTCAACCACCTTGGAGGTTTGAGGGTTGCCCGGCTCTTTCGTCGAACCCTGGCATCCGCTTGTTGCCTGGCCTCGATCTCTTCCTTGGTCCAATGTTTCCCGCCGGTGCGGCCGCCCGGACTCATCTTTTCGGCTGATACAACTGGTGTAGGCATGGCGGTATTTAACAGTTTCCATCGGGGAATTTTCTACACGGCAAGAAACGACCGGCTTTGTTTTTGAAAAGTAGTAAACATTTTCTATGCCCCTACCCTTTCGCTATCTGTCTTCGCTGCGTGACACGAATGGCACAGCGATTGAAATGGACCAGCGTAGAACTTGACCTCATCTCCCTTATGTGGATCGATATGATCAACCTCAGTGGCAAGCACTCTCTTGCCATGTTTCATGCACTCGCGACAATAAGGTTCATTCAACAATTGTTCATGCCTGATCTGCTTCCAATGCTTTGAGTTATAGAGTCCTTGAACTCTCTTGTCACGTGGGTATCTGCTGCCCTTTGCGCCATGCTTAGGACAACGACCTGAATGCACCAGGTTGGTGCATCCAGGATATGTGCAGAGTCTTAGCGCTGCATACGGCATTACTCACCCTTTGACTTCTCGATCTCAAATGGCACAGGCTCACAACCCAATCCCTTTAACTGATCAACCAGCCTGAATGCCCAGTCCTTCAACTTGAACATCTGTAATCTGAGAGAATCCATCTCTCTCTTATCTGCCTCTCTCTTTTGCTCTAGATCTATAATGGTGTCTTTGAGAGGTTGGATCAGGCTCATCACTGTCTGCCTGATTTGTTCATTGGCGTCTGCCTCAGACTTGACTGCCTCAGCCTTGACCTTGTGTCTCTGGCTGTATATCGTGAGCCCTGATCCAATGACTGCTGCCACTAACCCAACGAGAGCGACCATGACTGTCTCTGACATGATTGCTCTCAGCCTTGTGATGCTGGCTTGCTCAAATCGTCAAGAATTTTCTTGTTGAAGAAGCGATCAAAAATATCATGAATAAAATTCGATCCGCGCCCCATCGCCAACCCTGTGACGATCAATCCAAATGGCGTGATCACAATGATCATGACTGTCCCTGATAGCTGACTGAGGAATACTGACAGTAAATGCACCAGATCAAGCTGGTACAGAAAGGCGGCAAGAATGCCCACTGCAGCAGCCACGTACATCTGCACCCATTTGAAATCCTTCAGCGCCGGGATCTTGTCGAACCAGACTGAGATGAAGAATTCGACGAGCGCTTCGATCAAAAATGCAATAAACATGACGATAACCATGATGATGAGCGTTCCAAGCAATTCGGGCATTTTCGCATCTCCTTTTGAATTCAGCCGGTTAAACAGAAAAACCGACACCTGTCCCAATGACAAGTGCCGGCGGTAAACTCGGCGATCCCTATTCGATTACTTACAGATATAGTTTAGCACAATTATCCGATAATACAAATCAATTAATGATCTTAACCTGGCCTTCGATGAAGTCGGCCTCTCCAGGTGGAAGAAGATTGCTCATCATCCTGGACTCCATCCAGACCTGCGAAACCGTCCTATTTCCATCCATCAACATAAACGGCATTAGGCCAGAAAAGCCTGGTGAAAGCTGCTGAGTGAACCATAATCCATCGATGGAAATCTTCAGCATATACAGGGCCATTTTCAACGATTTTTCGCATCGATTTTGATAAGTTCTCGCCGTCCTAGAATCATTCCTCACAGGCAACGCTGCAATGTCGATCCGCCCGGGAGAAAGTTTGCCATCCGGCGATTCGATGGTGTAATGGATGCGATATCCGTCCCGCTTTTTGCCATCTTCGACAAAAGACCCGCGCTGAAAGCCGGTCACCGTGGCTCCCAGCCTGGAGATCGCCGTGGTCAGGTCCGACTTCAGCCGCTCGATCGTTTTCTCCGTCGCTTGGCCCTGCCAGCCATCTTCGCTGGTTGCATCCTCGTAAAAAGGCACCTCTGCCGCTTTTTCGGGTTGATTCGGAATGAATTCCATCCTATCCTATTTTCCGATCTGCCCTACAAATCTCACAAGGGCAATAATTTGCGAATTGATCGGGACCCAAAAGATCTTCCGTGTCTACGTCGGTATACTCGAAACCTGCCGCCTTTGCATTCTCATACGTGATCGGCTTATCGTCCAGACCCGGAATTCTTTTCAATCCGATGGTCGTGAAATCAACATCAAATTCGTCCTGAAACCTGCTCTTTGCTTCTCCCGGAGTTTCCCCATGCACTAGCGAACACCACTCCTCAGAAACACGTGCAATATACGCTTTTTTGACCATCTTACCCTCCCTTGATCCTCTTCTCCAATTCGCGGTCCTTGGTCGACCAATGCACCTGGCTGCCGCACTGCGCGCATACCCCGTGCCATTCGCGCGCGATCCCGCCGCCGATCAGCAAATAATCGACGCCGTCCTTCTGCACCAGGTACCCAATATGCCCTGTGCACGTCTGGCAGACCACTTCCTGAGCGCTTTCGTGTTTGACGCCGCCCATCACCACACCACCCTCACCGGAACACCCAACTCCGCCTCGATGATCTCCAACGCGTGCTGCCGGATCCACTCGCCCCCCACCCCGTTGCCGATCCGCAGCATCCACCCATCCGGCCCGCAGGCCACAACTCGCAACGGTCGTATCCATGTCTCGTAATCTGCCCTTCTGAGTTTATTTTTGAGGATGATTAACACGCCCGCCCACCGCGTCGCATCCTCCCCTGCCAATTCCGCCTCTCCAGGCTCATTGGGCGTCTCGTCGATGGTCGTGGGCGGTGTCTCGGCCGCGTCAACCCAACCGGCCTTGATCGGCCACTTGTGCTCCGTTCTCCAGATCGCCTGGCCGATGTTCTGCGATGTCTGCACGTGATACCGGATCAGCCTGGGCACCACATGCGGCAAAATCGAAATTGACGAGCGCTTCGGCTCTAGGATGCCCCAGCGATCGCATTCCGCCAGATTTGCGTCAAGAGTCGGATTTTCCGAGTCCGCCCTAGTTGGTAGTGGTTTATCTAGTTCTTGGTTAACTAGATTGTTAGAACTACTACTACTAGAGGGAGTCGGATTTTCCGACTCGGATTTTCCGACTCCCGCATCGACTAATTCACCTTCGACGATATCTGTATCGCTCACATGGATCGTAGGGTCCGGTTCGAGCTCTTCTTCCCCGCCGAGCATTTTGACCAGCGGGAGCTGCTGAGCTGCTGCAGCAAGTTGCCAGTTATACCGTCCATTCCTGGTGACCAGTCCCAGTTCCTCGAGCAATAGCAATGCGCTCGCCGTGTACTTGTCGTTATAGCCTGTGTGCCTTTCGATGAATTGTGCGCCAAGTGGCTCCGGATGCGTGATCATCAGGCAGATGATCGAGATCGGTGCGCCCTTCAGTGTCAAGATCAAAGCGTCAGTCATCACAAATTCAGCCATGCCACCTCAATTCATTCTCTCGATAAATTCAGACTCGTGGACTATCCGAACGCCCCTGCCGTCGAATCCACAATAGGCTGCGATATTCTTCAACTCGAACCAGATATCCTGCCGGTCCGGTCGATGGTGAGCCCAGCCATCCAACAGGATGATCGTCCCCTGGTGCACGTTCCTCAGCTGGTCCGCAGATCCGATGTAAGCGCATTCTTCCTGCTGCAGATGCATTGCTGTCCTGAAAATCTGAGCGGAATCAAGGCAATCGGCTACCAGGTAGTATTTCGACGCTCCCTTCGATCGTTTGAGCCGGCGGGAGCTGAATAACGCGAACCATTCCAGCAGGTTGTTGCTCATTCCTTCCCATCCACTATGCGCACCTCGACATTATTCTCACTTGGCCCGGGCGGCGGAGGCGGATACGGACCGATCCATAATGACTTCGGAGGAGCAGGTTTTCCAAACGCCGTGTGATCATATTGGCTATGCGCATCGTCAAGGGGTACCCGCGAGAGCAGGGCACCCAGGCCGATCATCAGCGCCAGGCTCGTCAGGCATCCCAATCCGAACGACAGTACGTCGATCATCTCACCACCTCTTTCTTGTGTTGGATTACCCCTTGTTTCTTACCAAAATGAGAATAAATTTCCATTCCATCAAGAGTTTCTTTTTTGAACGCCGGTTTGTGGCAGACAGGACAATAAATCGTATATTGCGACCCTGATGATTGCATTCCACCCCGCGTAACACGTCTGCTCATTTCTCATTCTCCATCATCAACAACCATGCGCGGCAAATGGCAAGCGGCAGTGTGTCATCTTGACCGTTATAATTTCCGAGATGTATGTGCCACCTGCGAGAAATAACCGGCATGGCTTCAATACTGATAGCAAATTCCTTCTTGTATGCTTCTTCAACCAGTTCCCATGCCGCCGCTATGTCGTAGGGGTAGTCGGGACAGTCAAGGCGAGTAGCTTTCTGTGGCATTGGCATGTCAGTCACACCAAATGACTCTGAACGTTTCGACTCCAAAACATAAGTCTGTGTGCTCAGTCCAAACATATAGCAATGCCATTCATACCCCTTCAACTTCGCAATCTCGATCCGTAACTCTTTTGCCGACATCGCCATGATTTCGTATCGGGTTCGGATCATTTCATCCACCTCCTCATCTCCTTCATTGATATGTACTTGCTCTGGCTCGTCCCGCTTTCTAGGTCGATATACGTCGCGTACTTCCGCAGGTCCTTGGTGATCAGCATCCTCACCAGGTAATCCGCAGCCTCGGCCGCCATACGCTGGTTGATCGCCAACCCCTGGCTGTCCTGCAGCGCCATCTCTGCGCAGGAGAGCTCCTGGGTTGTGGGTTCCAACTCCTCCACTGGCGTCGCCTCTACCAGTTCCGGATGTTGTTTCGCCGGTGAGGGCAGCCATCCGCAATAACCCGGTAAGTTAAACGCATCAGCGCGCTTGCCGCCGCCAAGCCCCAGCAGCACCTGACCGCCGTTCTTCGTGTTGCCCGCATCCAGCCACCAGGCGCGGCTGCCCGCAGCCTCCTGAATGGACCGTCTTGCCGCGGCGTTATCCACGCACCCGATCACCACGGCAAGCTGCTCCCAATCCAGGTTCGAGAACTCCGCCGGCACTGCACGGATCTCCAATCCCCAGGCCAGGCCGAACCGGTAAGCCAGCGTCTCTGCCTTATTTCGCCCGATCTCGGCAGCGCAGAAGTTCTGCCTGTAAATGTTCTTTTCTTCGACCCGGTCAGGATCGACGAACGTGAGTTTCACGTCCTTCTGGAAGCGCTCGATCAGCAGCTTCCCAACCCTGGCCACTGCCGGCGCCAGCCAGCTTCCTGTTCCGCCGCACCCCACCAGCGTCAGGCTGATGCTCTCAGCATCCGGCAGGATCAGCTTCAAGGCGTTCGCGTAATCAAGATCGATCTTTGACATCTTCAGCTCCGTTGGTCTGATCTTCCATCAATGCGTGATAAGTGATCATTGCCTGTTCCCATCCGCAATCACATACATCATCGGGTGAGGCATGTGGGCTCCTCAAGACACAACTTGTCGTATGCCAGGAATAAAATGAGAGCTCTATGCTGCTTCTTTTCAGCGACCTGATCACCTGCCTTTGCTCGATGAGCTTTTCGATGAGATCCCTGGCGACTTCTTTGCCCTGATTGAATTTTCCCAATTGGTAGCTGAGTACGATCACAAAGATAACAAAGATGAAGACGAAAATGATTTGATTACTACTCATTGCCTCACCTCCGCCACAATCAAATCCATCTCGGCTTTCAGCGCGTCCCTGTGCTCACGCATCCACCTGGGATCATGCGCCGCCGCGATCCGCGTCCAGATTTGGTTCCGCAGCACCATCAACCCCGTTCCCATCCTGCCATCGAGCTTCAACATCTTCAATTCATAGATGAAGTCAGCCCGCATCCCTTTCGATAGTATCCACTCAGGCATTCCTCACCTCCGCCGGAACTTCGAAGACCAACTCGTAAGGGATCGTCCAGTAATGCCCATACACGCTCACCCGCACCCGGATATCCATCACCGGCTGATCGACCCTCCCGATCACGGCATAGATCCGCAAGCCGTTCTCATCTTTGTTATCGGTATCCGAGAAGAAGGCTCCCATCCTGTTGTGGCTGTGCAGCTCGATCGGGATATAGCTGAATTCCTCGAGCGCCCTGCAGAATGCCGCCCCGGAATCTTGCTCGGGTTTGAAACCAAACCATAATTTCGAAGATGGAGAACCTGTGATGTAAAAGAGGATTTCTCTGCTGGAATTCTGCCTGCTTTGCAAAACGATTGTGCGCAAAATACTTGCCGGGACCTTTCCACCCGATAGATGCAGATAAGCTTGCGCCGGAGCCAGCTCCGGCATCTTTTCCTTGCCCTCTTCAGCCTTCCACGTCTTCAACGGCATGAGCGCTTCGAAATAATCATTCTCGGCAAAGATATAAATGCCGTTCTGCGCCCAGATGTACTGGTACAGGCATCCCGGGGATAATCTCGGCCGGCCGCCTGGCTTCGTCATGTAACGATATTCGACCAATTTTGGCA
>JAEHJW020004963.1_pt1 | contig 21540 bp, 34 predicted proteins | sample 9271431 | NCBI WGS metagenome assembly JAEHJW02 | reverse complement strand
ATCTGTTATGCCCCGTAGTACAGCGACGGCAAAAGAAATTAAAGCTGTAAAGCAGCGAGCGCTGGACTTTGTGGGAGCAGGCAAGGTGGAACTGGGAAAACCATATGACGAGGTGATGGAGCGGCTCCAGCTTTTGGAGCCGCTTCGTCCTCAGTTTCAGTGCGTGCGAACCCAAGAAGCGCTTGACATCGTGGGAGAGGCAGTGCTACAGGCGCGTATCTGCGGTCTGGATACGGAGACTACAGGTCTAAATGAATGGCGAGATCGGGTCGTTGGAGTCTGTGTATATACCCCCGGTATAAAGGGTGCTTACATTGCCACCGGCCATTCGATTCCTGGAGTAGAAGAGCGCCTGGATGAGCAATGTACTATTGATATGATGATGATTTGGTTTAAACGGTGGATAGAGGCTGGTGTAAAGTTCATTTTTCACCACGCTAAGTTCGATGTAAAGATGATTTTTACGACGTTTGGATTACGTCTACCTATACATTGGGATACGCAGATTGCTGCAGAATTGTTGAATGAAAATGAGGGCCATGGATTAAAAGAGCTATGGACGAAATACTGCGCGCCAGAAGGCTTGCCGGCTGACCTGATTCCGCAGTCTTATGGAAAGCTTTTTGATAAAGTGCGTTTTGATTGGTTAGATCCTTATGCAGTAACCATTTATGGTGCACGAGACGCAGTTATGACGTGGGATTTGTACCAATTTCAACGACCGTTTTTAACGCCGGCCGATCCGGATTGCCAGCGCCATCAGCTTGAGCAGACGGCGCATCTCTTCTTGGATACTGAAATGCCTCTTATTGATGCCTTTATTGATGCGGAAATGAGAGGGTTAGGATTTGATGAAGCTTATACCGGGAATCTTCGAGAGCAGTATCGGGAACGCCGCGATCGGCTACGTGATGAGATGTATGCGAAACTGGCTGTATGGGATTTCACGCATGTTGAGCCGGAAAAGCTTGCCAAACTATCGGACCCGATTAATCTTAATAGCCCTACGCAGCTTGCGATTGTATTTTATGATGGAATGAGATTGCCGGTAGTCGATAAGCAAAAACCGCGTGGAACAGGCATTGATATTTTGGAGCATTGGGCGCGTGATAAGCATTTATCAGAGGAAGTACGGGCCTTTTGTGAGTTGCTTATTGAGCATCGTATTGTAGAAAAATTACTAACAACTTATATTGATGGATTTCCGCAGCTAGTGGAGAAGACGACACATCGCATACATCCGACTTTTTATAGCAATGGAGCGGTAACGGGGCGGATCAGCAGCCGGAGTCCCAACGCCCAAAATCTTCCGCGTAAACGGATGGAATTGCGAGGTATGATTATACCCTCTCCGGGATATTATTTGGTATCTGGAGACTATTCACAGATTGAGCCGCGTGGATTAGCGCATTTGTCACAAGACCCGCAAATGCTAGAGGCGTATCGAAGTGGGCGAGACTTATACGCTACGATGGCGAGCCAGATTTATAGTCTTCCTTATGAAGAATGCCGTGAGGTCTATCCAGATGGTACGAAGAATCCTGAAGGGAAAAAGCGGCGGGATGAGGTTAAAAGTGTTTTGCTTGGTATTATGTATGGGCGGGGCGGTGATGCGATTGCGGAACAACTAGGATTAACGCGAGAGCAGGGACGACGCATCGTGGCACGATTTTTTGAAGCGTTTCCGAAGGTACGCGATTGCATTGATGAGCAGCAGCGATTAGCTAGGGAACGCGGCTGGGCGGGAACCTTTTATGGACGAAAGCGTCGTTTGCCTGCACTAAATTGGCCAAAATACGAACTGTTTTGGCCGAATGGGAGTCCAGTTCCGCTAGAACGAGCGCGTCCTTGGATTCGTAAGCTAGAGGGAGCGTTTACGCGTGAGCAGGCGCAAGCCGTAAAATTAGAGGTTAAAGCAGCGGGATTCACCATTCGAGATAATACGACTGAGGTATCGCATGCAGAGCGTCAAGTACTTAATAGCATTTTGCAAGGAAGCTCGGCGGATATTACAAAGCGTGCTATGGTAGCAATTATGCGAGACGAAGAGCTAAAGCGCTTAGGGTTTTATACATTAACATCGGTACACGATGAGATTGTTGGAGAGGCTCCTAAAGAGCAAGCGGCGGCGGCGTTAGATCGTTTATGCTTCGTAATGAAAGAGGTAGCTGCGGATTTGTCAGTGCCTATAGCAGTGGATGGAGAAATTTCTGAGCGTTGGGGTGGGCATGTTATTGAAGACGATCTAGATGACGTAGGAGGCTAAAAGATGGATATACAGGCCATTCCGCCAAGAAAAGGTACGTTTCTTAACGATCCCGCTATAGGCAATCAAATTAAGTTTCCCTTTGATGATACTGTGAAGCGAGACGTAGATTATTATCAGCGGACTACGCGAGTTTCTGTTGTGCCAACACAGGGATTTTGTCAGTGGTGCCAAAACTGGTCTACAATTAAAATAGACGAGGAGCCGGTAATTGCGGTATTATTGCAGGAGCCGAGGACTTATTTGATGCTGTGTAAGGGCCATCTTGAGGCACTGACAGGGTTGTTGGGAGACATGAGTACATTATTGGAGGTAACAGATGACAGTTGAGGAGATCAATAAGCTGCTAGGTGCTATTGCGAATGTAACTAAAGCGTCTGAGGAAGCGCTAGAGCAGAAACATGACATTATTTCAGATATGAGTCGGGCTGTAAGGCGTGATCGATTAAAAGATATTCCTTGGACGTTTATGCCCGGCGTGGGAGAATGCTCTTGGTGTGGGCGTTGGTCTGGAGAGCGGCCGGTGGTAGTGCTTTTTATGGATAAAGATAATTCATATGTAAAGCTTTGTAAAGAGCATTATGGAAGGCTTGTAGAAGAGCTAGGGAAGTATGCGACACTACTAGAGTTGACGGATGATGCTGAGGATATTAGGGCTTATGACAAAATGGCTGATAGAGAGCTTTGATAGTTGCTATTGAAAATATAGGAAGGGTGAGAGCACATGGCGGACGTTGAAGGATTGCAATCGTTGGGGTCAGGAAAGACTGCGTATGTGACGAATTATGCGCCAGAAGTATTAGAAGCATTTCCTAATCCTAAACCCGGAGTACTCCAGTGGGTACGATTCAATTGTCCGGAGTTTACTAGTCTGTGTCGATAGGGCACCTTAGTCATGCGAGTGGCTAAGCAAACCTCGTGAATTCAGGGAATTCCTGTACAAGGAAAATCCTGAGCCAAGCCTGAGTAATCAGGAAGGTGCAGAGACCATCGAAAGCCTTTAAGGTGAGTAGAGTAGGTACCAAGCGGTGCCGAAGCGCGAGGCATCTCTTCGGAGATGATGATATGGTCCGACACCCCGCGTAAGTGGGGACAGGTGTAGCGAACCTGGTAACAGCGAGCCTAAGACTGGTCAACCGGACTACGGTAGCTTTAGAATTCAATATGTGCCCGATGAGCGTATGGTCGAAAGTAAATCGCTTAAGCTGTATCTATTTAGTTTTCGAAATCATGGGGCTTTTCATGAAGAGTGTACGGTAACGATTGGAGAGGATCTTGTAAAGCTGTTGACGCCGTTATACTTAGAAGTTGAGGGGGCTTTTATGCCGCGCGGAGGCATTAGCATCGACCCGTATTATAATTACGGGCGTGAGGGTACGGAGTGGAAAGACGTGGCGTGGAACCGATTAGTTACACGGAGCTAACATGCAACTATATTTTGCTGGAGCGCATCACAAGTTCTACCACGATTACTTGAAAGAGCGTGGAGCTCGATTTTTATTGAGCTATGTGAATGATTTAAAGGCGTTAGAGCGCTATATGCGCGAAGGCGAAGGGCTCTTTTTCGTTGATTCTGGTGCTTTTACGGCGCATCGAAAGGGCATTGAAATTGATGTGGACAAATATATCGCCTGGCTGAATGACCATGACACATATATCCATATTGCGGCTCAAATCGATACGATTCCCGGGCGTTTTGGTGAAGTAAAGACTCCAGGGCAATTGTATGAAGCTCCGCGGCTATCCTGGGACAACTACTGCTATATGAGAGATCGGGTAAAGCACCCTGAGAAAATCTTGCCTATTTTTCATCAAGGCGAGGACTTTACATGGTTACTCCAGATGCTGGCAGAGAAGGTTCCGTATATTGGTATCAGCCCTGCCAATGACGTGGTAGAGGCGGAAAAGGAGGCATGGTTAGATGAATGCTGGCGACTAATTTTAGATAGTGACCATGCCCAAGTAAAAACGCATGCTTTTGGAATGACGAATTTGCGATTAATGGAGCAGTATCCGTTTGAGTCTGCCGATTCGACTACTTGGTTAATTAACTCTGTATATGGGAATATCAGTACGAGATTCGGAATTTTGTCTATCTCTACTAGAAAGCAGGAGGTTAATCCTAAGCATATTTGGAATCAGCCGGAGGCGATCCAGCAAGTGATAAAAGCAGATATTGAATCTATGGGATACACTCTTGAAGAGCTGGAGCTGGCCGCTAAGAAGCGAGCGATGTACAACGCTGATTTTTTTCTGGCTTGGGCGCGGGGTTACCATTATCGACCTAAGCTGATGCGACAGAGGACGCTTTTTTGATGATGCCTATTCGAGCGGATATGGCCGCGCTACTTACTGCGGAAGAACTAGAGGTTCTAGAACAAGCAATTTGGCAGTATCAAGGCCTTGCAATGTTAGGGTCGGCTGTGGAATCGGGAGCCACTTATATTTTTCAAGACGCTAGTCTGCTATTACATTGGACGAGTCCTGGTGATACGCCGTTAATGTTTGAATTGCTGCTAGTGCATGGAACGCCCTGGGTGACAGGGGAAACATATCCGACAGGTATGGATTTTGTCGCGACAGGGCGATTTGTGGAATCGCAATTGAATGCTTGGGGAGTAAAAGCTGACCAATTGCGGCATCCCGGAGGTATTGTTTGTACATTTAGTAATGCGCTTGTGCGTATTGAGTTGACAGACTCGGAATTGCTTGTAGATGTAGTGCAGGGCGCTCCTTGGTATGCTGATCGAGAGTGTGCATTAAGCTCAGGACGAAAGGTTGGTATCTGGTAATGCAGGCAACGATTAAGACCCGAGAGTTACAGCGGATGGCGTCGCAAGTAAGTCGAGGTGTAGGGAATAGTAAGATTCTACCTGTGACGCAATACCTACAGCTTCAGGTCGAGGGGAATCGGCTGGATATTACGGCTACGAATACTTCTACGTATGTGACAGCGCGTGGCTTAGTTGATGATCCTCAGTCTGGCACGATTGTGGTAAAAGCGGATCAATTTTTGAAATTATGTGGTAAAATTGATGTGGAGGCTGTTCGATTGGCTTCTACTGACAAGTCGTTAACGATTCATGCTAATGGTACCTACCGGCAGGCGGCTTATGCTGAGATGCCTTTTCCGGTTTGGCAAGGGCGGGATTTAGCACCGCTTGGAGAGCTAAATAGTACCGTATTGAAAAAGGCTTTACGAATCAACCAGGCCGGTGTATCTGACGATCTTATACAACCGCAATTGACAGGTTATTGGTGGGGAGATAAGCTAGTCACCACGGATAATACGCGGTGCTGCGTCACAAAGATTGAATTGACTATGGCGCCTCCTCGGCTAATGTCGGGTGGATTAGCAGATTTATTGCTTCAATTTCTTGATGATGAGACGGTTACTATCGAAGGGGGAGATCATTGCTTTCAATTCACTGCGCCGTCTTTACAGGTACGAGGGCCGGAGCTGTTTGGTATTGAAGGATTTCCTGTTGTAAGCCGCCTAGTAAATCGGCAGCGTGTGCATACGCGCACATTACAGCGTGGTTCTTTCTTGTCAGCTTTGGAGCGTGTGCATCTTTTTACTGATCCGATGAGAGGGCATGGGCTGTTGTTGAAGTGGGAAGATGGAGGGCTAGAAGTTGGCGATTTAGACTGGCAAACGCATGAGTTAGTACCTACAGGGGGTGTAGGGCGAGGGCAGCATCTGGTGAATTCTTCATCGCTCTTGACTCTTATGAGTGCGTTAGAACAGTATGATGCTTTATTGGTTGCTTGGGAAGATAATGAGGAGCCTATTATGATGGCTGGTGATGACGATAACGTGCGTGTGTTATTAAGTACACTGGAAGCCGCCGCTCATGAAGCATAAGAGCGGTTTAGGACGCTTATTGCGTGCTTGGAGTAGCGGGGAAAGCTTGGAAGGGCAGTTTTTAACGATGCTGGATGCGTCAATTCAAGCGTCTAGCCCTCCTCGGACGCCCTCGCGGTTTTATAAACCTTCGAGCTTAACGAAGTGTTTAAGAAGGAGCTATTATGAGCGGGAAGGGGCGACTATTGATGTAGCACCGGCAAATGCAGAATTAATCGGATTAGGACAATCAGGTACAGCGCGACATTCTCAACTGCAGGAAGATATTAAGCGAATTGAAAAGCTTGGGATGCCTTGCCGTTGGGTGACAGTACGAGAGTATTTATTAAAGCATCCGCAGCCGGATGTAAAAATCGAGCGGGAATTTGGTAACGAAACCCGCTTAGGACAAACAGCGCTTGATTTGCATCTTATGGTTGATGGCATATTGGAGCTAAAAGGGCAATTAGTCCTCTTAGAGCTAAAGACTGAAACGTCTCATAAATGGAATGTACGTATGATGCCTGATCCTACGCATATGTTGCAAGCAGCTGCATATTCGCTTGTGTTAGGCCTTACCCGTGTGCTGTTTGTCTATGAAAATCGTGATACTTGTAAACGTAAGGCGTTTTTAGTAGATATCACAGAAGAGCAGCGCCAGGGAATTAAACGGCACATACAGTCTGTGGAGGCATATCGGTTACGACATGCCCTACCCCCGCGGGTATTAACAGAATGCACTTACTGCCCATATACTAGCATCTGTACACGAGCGGGGGACACGCCGGACGTGCCCTTGGAGGTTTTGCTTGGTGACGAACGGCCAAGCGAAGAGAGCGCGGGCGGCAGCCCGGGGGAAGAAGTTTGAAGAAGATTTTCGTAATAGCTTTTTGGGTTTGACTGATATCGTATGTGAGCGCTTAAATGATCAAGAAGGCCATCGACGAGGTGTGAATGCTCCCTGCGATTTTATTTTATTTGAGCATCCTGTACTAGCCTATTGTGAGCTAAAGAGCACGCGCCAAGCGCGATTAGAGCTAGCAAGAATCTCGGATAATCAATGGTCTGGTTTGATAAGTCGTTCAAGGATACCTGGAGTAGTGGCGGGGGTTCTGATTGAATTTCGCAGTAGCGACGAGTTTCCTGAAGTACGGTTTTTTCCTATTCACTTTTTAGAAGTTTGGAAGGCGGGTGGGCATAAAAGCATCGGATTAAAGGAAGGCACCTCGGTTCCTTTGAGTGGATGGAAACGGCGTACACGCTGGCGTTATGATATACAACCTTGGATGGAGCGAATTCGAGATTATGCGTGTTCAGTGGACCGAGCTGGAGAAGACGAGGACATACATTGAGGATGATGCGGCGGCGGTAATGGACCGCCTTGTTAAGTCGCTAGTACGGCCTTATACGGATGATCTATCGAAATTTATTGAGCGAACACGGAAAGCCGTGGAAAATGCTCATAGTTTGACGGATAAAGAATTAGAGGCGTTAATTATTCGAATTCCTGCGTACTGCTATTTTGTGGCAGAGGGCTTGGAGCAGCTGGGGGTTCGTGGAGATATCGCCGATGGGCACCGTAAGGAGCAGTATGTACAAGCTTATAACAAAGCAGAAGGTGCCCAATTAAAACGGGCGGCACAGGCCGAGGTTGATACGTTTTCAGAGCAGCTGCTAACGCAGGCGTATCAGCGCGCTTATAAGCAGTTGAAATTACAGCTTGAAATTGCACAGACGCTTGGGACGGCTGCGAAGAAGATTATTAGTAAGCGAATGCTGGAAACACAAAGCCACTTGGTGGATAAAGGAGTTAAAGTGCGTGCCGACGACGATTGACACGTTGGTTGCGGAGTTAAATAAAAAATATGGGATGGAAATTATTCGAAAGGGCATGGCTTTCGAGCGTCTTCCCCGTATCCCATTCTCTTCGGTTCGGCTTAATTGGTCAACTTATGGAGGAATTCCGCAAGGCAAGGTAACTGAATTGTTTGGGCCGGATGGCGGTGGAAAGACGACAACGGCGCTGGATTTGGTGATGCAGGCACAACGGCTAGCGATCGATGAATGGAATGAGCAGCAGGCAAGTTTAAAAGATCAAATTAAGCGGGCAACAGGAAAAGCACAGAAGCAGCTAATAGAAGAAGCGGCAGGGCTTGAAGAGCAGGGACCGAGACGCGTGCTTTATGTGGATACGGAAGGTACTCTAGATCAGGCGTGGGCGAAGAAGCTGGGAGTAGATACTGGCTCCATGCTGCTTATGAAGCCGCAAGAGCAGTCAGCAGAGCAGATATTGCAGGCTATTCTTGATATTATTGACTCAGGTCAAATTTTTCTGTGCGTGTTAGATAGTATTCCAATGCTAGTGCCTCAGCAAGCGTTTGATAATGACATGGAACATAAAGAGTATGGTGGAGTATCCCAGCCTTTATCGGCGTTTGCTAAAAAGCTGATGCAACGATTGACGCATTGGAATACGACTTTCATTGCAATTAATCAGACGCGTGATGACTTTGGTAATCCGTATAATCAATATAAGACGCCCGGAGGGCGTCTGTGGAAACATGCTTGTTCATTACGGCTTTATATACGAAAAGGCCCTTTCCTTGATGAGGATAATATAGAGCAAAAACAGAGTGATGAAGACCCTGCTGGCAACGTAGTAGAAACGTTGATTATGAAGACGAAAATCTGTCCAGCAAATCGTCGGTTGTCAACATTTACATTACGATATGATTACGGGATTGATCGGGCTGAGGACGTTATGTTATTATCGATACGGGAAGGGTTTTTGGATAAGTCTGGCTCCTGGCTTAAAGACTTGGAGACGGGAGAGACTTTTCATGGAGCTCCTAAGCTACGAGCCTTTTTGAGAGAGCATCCTGAACGGTTAACAGCATTTGAAGAGCGGCTACGTCCATTATGTGAATTGGGGGCTAGTGAGGCATGAGCTGCTTAGTATTACTTAGTGGCGGGATGGATTCAGCTACTTGCGCGGCGTTAGCGATTAAAGAGTACGGCGCTGATAATGTAGGGGCGTTAGGCTTTTATTATGGACAGCGTCATACGGTGGAGAACATTTCAGCCCAGCATGTAGCAGAAGCCTTGGGGATTCGTGCTATTGAATTTGTAGATCTCCGGTCTATTTTTGCCGGAGCAGGTTCTGTGTTAATCGGTGCTGATCGTATGATGCCGCATCAATCATATGAAGAATTACGGGCTGAGCAAGGGCCTTCTCCTACATATGTGCCTATTCGTAATGCGGTATTTATGACGATTGCTAGTGCAAAAGCCCTTATCGGGGGGTATTCTACGGTCTATATTGGTGTGCATGCTGATGATGCGCGCCATGATGCATACCCCGATTGCCGGAGTGATGCAATAGGAGCGGTTGCAGCTGGAATTCATATTGGATCTTACTATGAGGTTCAAGTTAAGGCACCATTACAATATATGACGAAAGCCGATATTGCAAGAACCGGGCATGAGCTGGGAGTGCCGTTTAATTTAACGCTGAGTTGTTACGAAGGGACTGTGCCGGCTTGCGGTACGTGTCCTACATGTGTGAGCCGTTTAGAGGCGTTTCGGCAGGCAGGCCTTGTTGATCCGATTGCTTATCGCCAATGAGGTTGTATTTAGCTGGGCCTGTGACAGGCTATGTGAACTGGAATCAAGATAAATTTCATGAAGCTGCTGAATTCCTACGACAGCAGGGTCATACAGTGTGGGTACCTGTTGATGAAATACCGACGGAGTATTCATGGCATGAGGCTATGCGCGCCTGCATTCGTAATTTATTGCTGCAGGAAGGCTTAGCATTGTTGGATGGGTGGGAATCCTCTAAGGGAGCGCGTTTAGAGGTCACTATCGCAGATCATCTTGGTATGCCTATTTATGCTTGGAGGGACTGGCGGCATGCAGCCCACAACCTTTGAAGAGGCGCTTGATCTGATTTGGGAAGAGCAGCGAGCATTAATGATTCGTAAGCAATCTGACTATGGGCCAGGTAATATCGCTGGATTTGGGGAATTGGGGGTACTTGTACGAACGTGGGATAAGGTCGAGCGACTTAAGACATTATTAACGGCCGGAAAAGCGCCTGAGAACGAAAGTGTGGATGACTCTTGGAAGGATCTCATGAATTATGCGCTTATCGCTTTATTAGTTCGACGTGGCATATGGGGGCTGCCTCTGGAGGGTAGTGACTGTGTTTAAAGTTCTCGATGAGATATGCGATGAAGTGACTGAGAGACTACAGGATTTGGAACCAGATCCGCTATTTGAAATGCAGGCGTTACTGCTAGCGATGCGAGATGTTGATCGATTGCGAGATACGTTGAAAGATCGAGATGGGCGACGAGAGCAAGTAGATGCGATCTGGAAAGACTTAGCGGTTAATGCGCTACTTGTGCTATTATTAGATGCTCATTTAGAGGGGGACGAAGTGCATGAATGAGACGCGATTGATTATGTCGGGGGATAAGTTTAATTTTGATTACATGCACGTTATCCCCGATCATCGTGGAGGCTGTAGTTCGGCGCATGGGCACTCTTCTACAATAGCGCTGACGGTTACAGGATTAGTTGACGAGGAGCGGCATTGGGTTGTTGATTTTGGAGAGATAAAACGCGTTGTTTTAAATGTGATTAATGAACTTGACCATCGATTTATCGTCTGTAAAAACTATATGTATGCGCAGACGGAGGGCAGCTACCAAGTACGTTGGCGAAGTATTTATGGTACTTTTGATTTGGTAGCGCCTAAAGAACGTGTGGTACTACTTGATACGGACCCTACCGTTGAAGCGTTGAGTGCGTGGGTTGTGCACCATGTTGTGGAACAGCTTCCTGAGAATGTACGTTCTGTTAATGTGATTATGAATGAGGGCGTGGGGAAAGCGGCTGAAGTGGTGTGGGATATGAGTACAGCGGAGGACGTGTAAGATGCCAAGAGGGACGCCTAGTAATTTTCCAATTATGGAAATTTTTGGTCCGGTGGTGCAGGGCGAGGGCGCGTTAATTGGAAAGCCTACGCATTTTGTGCGTTTTGGGGGATGTGACTATCGTTGTAGCTGGTGTTTATTTCCAAATGTACAAGTGCGAATGTATGGTTGGGGTAAGGGCAGTAAGAAAATCAAGGATATAGCTATTGGAGATCAGCTTATTGGGTATGATGAGCGGACTGGCACTTTGCAGTCTACTACGGTTGTAGCAAAGACTGTTCATGCTTCTGAGGATATTTGGTCTATCGGAATAGGCAATTATACGGGTTCGGTACGAGATAGTCTTCGTCCTAATGTGACAGTGGCTACGGGTGACCATCCTTGGATGACAAAGCGCGGTTGGGTACGTACGCGTGATTTGCAAGCTGGGGATGTTATCTATAGCGCTAAAGACGCGCAAATTACGTCCTGGCTTATGAAGCAATCTAATCCTATGAAGAATCCTGCTGTAGCATTTAAAGTACATAGCCGTGGTCTTGGTAGCAGAATAATCAGTTCTTCTGAGAAGCGTATCAAGGAACTTTGTGATGTTCATGGCCTTCCTTTGCAGCTGTGTCAGATGCAGGTGCGTGTGGGGCATCGTTATCCTGATTTTGTAATCCCTGGAACAAATAAGGCTGTGGAGGTTTATAGTCCTAGTTATCAAAATCGTGAGGCGGCTGGTTATGCGGAGACTCTAATAAGGGATTATAGTGAGGTAGGTTGGGAAGTGCTGCCGTTACAGGTACGTCCGTGGTTCCGTGATGATGCGTTGCTTAAGGAGCTTAATGCATTTATTATGAATGGAAGAACTGTGCAGACGGTTCAGCCGATGCCTGTGAAAGGAAAGGGTCCTACCAGAAATAATAATTTGGTTTATGATATCACCTGTGAGCCGTACCCGACATTTTTTGCTAATGGCATGTTGACGCATAACTGTGATTCGAAGTTTGCTGTGATACCGGAAGAGATTCAAGCGCATAAAACAATGATGACGGTTGAGGAGATTGTAGCCAGCCTTAAAAAGCTTCCTGGTACACCGAATTGGGTTACGCTGTCTGGTGGAAATCCGGCGTTGTTTCGCTTAACCGAACTCGTAAAAGCGCTACAGGAAGAGGGCTGGCAAGTCGCTGTTGAGACTCAGGGAACAGCATGTCCTGAATGGCTCGGGAACTGCGATTTGGTAACAATATCACCCAAACCACCTAGCTCTGGTATGACAACAAACTGGGCTAAGTTAGACCAATTTATGAAATTACCGACAGAGTTTGTGCTAAAAGTGGTATGCTTTGATGAGGCGGATTTGGATTATGCGGAGACTGTACGACAAAGATATTTGGATGTTCCTTTCTTCTTGCAAGTGGGAAACACGGTGGGCGAAGATGACGCGTTGAGCTTACTAGAGAAGTTGCGGTGGCTTAGCGAAAGTGCCTTAAAGCGACCTAAATTAGAGGATGTAGCGGTGCTTCCTCAACTTCACGTGCTCCTATACCTCAACGAGCGAGCGCGTTAAGGAGATAAGATGCGGTTTTTAGAGTATGGGCAGCAGAAGTTTCCGATGCTCTTTTATGGCCTCTGCGACTGGCCTAAAGGGTTTGATGTTGATTGGCTTCATGGAAAGCAGCAGTTTGTTCTTCCGCAGTTGCCCATGTTGGAACCACAGGCTATTCCTGATTGGGTCATAGCAACGGAACATCAGACGGCTGGGGTGGCTTGTAATCATAAAAAGCTTTTAGGAGTGTTTTGGGAAATTCCTCCGAGTCATCGGTTTTATGCTTTGGCTGAACAGCTGGCCCTTGGATATGAATCTATGGGGGCGCTAGGAGTAAGCTTTGATGAACTATTGTCACTGCATGCGTTGTTAAAAACTTTTGGCTTAGAGTTGGATAACGTATTGTATACGGAAGCTGAAGAAGCGTTTTTTCCGTTTCATGAGCCGAGTGACTTTGTTGATAAAGACTTGGCAGACTTAGTGCCTATAGGTTGGACGGCTGCATTGCCGATTGATTTATTGTCGATAAAGAACTTTTTAGAGCAGCTTTGGGATACGTTTGCAACAGACTCTGGTTGGCTTAAAGCGGCGGCAAGTTTTCAGTTCTATAATAAGCTGGGTTGGGCGATTTTAACGGAAAATAGCGATTAGGAGCTTAGACATGACAGGACAAATAGGGGCGCGAGTACATGGGCAGCGTCGGATGGCACACGGACGCTTAGGTGGGTCCGTGGTTGGGGTAATTACACGGATCTATGATGATCATTTAGTGGTATTAACGGATACAGGTGAGCTAGTGACGCTTTGGTATGGACATGATCGTATTTGGATGCCGGTCGAGCCTGCCATACAAAAATCATCGGTGGTGGATCATGTATAGTTGGGAGCGGGTTGAGTCAGAATTGGCGGGAGCGCTACTAGCTGCTGGATTGGATTTATCTGAAGAGGGTCTACAAAAAACGGCTGGACGAATTGCGCGGTTTTGGGGGGAATTTTTACAGGGTGGGCATCGATCTGCTCAGGAGTATCTACAGGCTGAGTTGAATACTTCTTTTGAAACACCGAATACAGATCGTTCGATGGTAATTCAAGCACATATTCCTTTTCGTGGGCTTTGTGAGCATCACTTCTTGCCCTTTGTAGGAGAGGCGGCTTTAGGGTATATTCCGAACAAGCGTGTGATCGGCATTAGTAAATTAACGCGGCTAGTCCAAGCAGCAGGTGTGCGGCGTCCTTCAATACAAGAGCGAATTACGAATGAAATTGCAGACGCGCTTGTTGAAGGATTAGAGGCGCAGGGGGCGATTGTGGTTATTAGAGCAGAGCATATGTGTATGGCGGCAAGAGGCGTGGCTGCGCCTAGCGTGTGGACGACGACTTCGGCGGTACGAGGGCTGTTGATGGATGATACGGCCGCACGAGCTGAGTTTTTGGCGTTGACTCGTGGTTAGCGCGTGGCTGGCGTATGTCTTATTGGCCTTAGTCGTGTTTGTGCTGGTAGGCTGGTATTGGGAAATCCGGCGCATGCATGCGGCTATTGCAGGCTTACTTAGGACGCAGATGGGAATGAGTGTATTTTTAGATACGCTGTGGCAAGTTGAGCGCGATAGGCAGAGTGGCGTGCCGGAGGCCGGGCAGCTTTTGACATCTTGGATGCAAGTAAGTTGGCCTGAAGTGTTGGCAGGGCTGCTGCAGGAGGCGCTGAATAATGAACAAGCGGCAAGTGAGCCAGCGCCAGGAGGAGCGAGTAGCGGAAATACTGGGCGGGAGACGAGTTCCGAACAGCGGAGCGACTCCGTTGCGGAAAGGGGACGTGAGGGATCGGGGGAGGATCTTGTGCGAATGCAAGACGACAGAGCGGCCGCAAAAGAGTCAGAAAATTGATAAAGCTTGGCTGGACAAGGTCGAGGGAGAATCATTAAGTATGGGAATTGATTGGGCTTGTCTAGCAATTGATTTTGGAGACGTGAGGAAACAATATTTTGTAGTACCCGAATCTATGATGCGTTATCTGTTAAGCTGTGTAGAGGCTACAGAAGGGAACGAAGATTAAATGCCGAGTCTGCCTGTAAAATACCGTCCAACAGCTTTTGGTGATGTTCGAGGGCAACAGCGGGTACTGCGCGTGTTACAAAACCAGTTGGAACGAAGAGAGTTTCGTCCGGTTTATTTATTTGCTGGTGGTGCAGGAACTGGCAAAACTACAGTAGCGCGAATCTTTGCAAATGCGATTGTGCGTTATCCTGGCGGGCTTATTGAAATCGATGGAGCAAGCCACGCTGGGGTAGATGCCATCATTGAGATTCGGGAAAATGCGTATCTACGGCCAATTGCAACTGAGTATAAAGTCTATATCATTGACGAATGCCACTCTTTAACAAGTATCGCCTTTAATGCGCTTTTGAAGGTATTAGAAGAGCCTCCTGCGTATACGATTTTTATTTTGTGCACGACAGACCCTGGCAAGCTGCCGGCGACGATTTTATCAAGAGCGCAACGACTGTCATTTGGGCGTATCGACCGACGTGAAGTATTGTCGCGACTTAGTGAGGTTATTACGGCTGAGAGGCGTCAAGTACAGCAGCCGTTGTTAGAGGCAATTGCTACGAAGGCGCAGGGCGGTATGCGAGATGCTTTGAGTCTATTAGATGCGGTGTTGTCTTATGTGACGCAAGATCCTGTGACGCTAGAGGAAGCTGCGCCTATCGTAGGGCTTGTGGATGAGGCGCTTTATTTGCAATTAGCCTATGAGCTACTTGCAGAGCGTGGGGCGGAAGCTCTAAAATTGTTACAGACGGCGCATAACGAAGGCCGAGATTGGGTTGGATTTTTTAGTGGCTGGTGTGATTTTGTGTTACGCCTCCGAGAAACGCAATTATTGGGACACCCTGCGTGGAATGGCTGGATGGATGGAGAAGCAATACAAGTCTTTGTCGAGCAAGCATCGGCGTCACGCTTGCTTGCTTGGATCGATAGCAGTTTAGAAGTGCTAGGGCGCCTGCGATACGATCCGGTACCGGCGTATCGTATTGAAGGATTCTTTCTAAAAGGGAGTTAATGGCGTGACTGTGAGTGGTGCTAAATACTATGCATCGCGTAAATCGGGCATTGTATGCATTGAAGGCTGTTATCACGTGCGGAATATTCATCCCAAGCACTTGATTGAGTATGCTACATTGGAGCGAGCGGTCAACGATGGGCACCGACTTTGCACTGACTGCTTGCAGATGATGCTATGACATATTTTGCTTCTCGAAATTATCGTATTGTTTGTATGGAAGGCTGCTACCACGTTCGAAATATTGCGCCCTATAATTTAATTACGTACGAGACGTTGGAAGAAGCGCTAGAGGACGGTTGTCGGCCTTGCAAGCATTGTTTAGGAAAGGACGACGATGAGGATGACTTTAATTGAGTGTCCTGTTTGTAAGACGCTTGTTGAAGGTCGACGAATTATTGCGGGAAACTTTAAAAGCTCCCCCGAGGCAATTGTTGGGTGCTGGTGCGGGCATGGAGAATGGGTGTATCTTGAGAACTCTGGCTCGCACCTAGACAGTACGAAAACTTATCGCCATGAAGAGCTAAAAGTAGTAGCCAATCCGCCGGTATGGCGCTTTATTGGGTTTAGTGATCCGACGTATCGCACTGACTATGTCGTTGTTGATCGGCAGTTGACTTTAATGCGAGAATATCAGCATAAATATCTTGCTGACCTCGGCTTTGCACTACAGTGCGCGTGTGGCGATATGTTTGTGCTAAATCGAGTCTCTGCTAGTGAGCTGCATTGGGAGTGCCCCAGTTGCCATAAAGCAGGAACCTTGATGTTACAGACGACGGCTGTTCCAGAAGGAAAGGCGAATGGGGAGCAGGTGCGTCCGATGAGCTTGCTGCATTACGGGCGAATGTTAGCAGAGCGATTAGAGCCGCCTGAGGGTTTTGATGCGTGTATGCTTGGTCCCGATGTGTGGGATGTAGCGGATGGATTGGGGCCAAATGAACAGCCCGTCGTTGATGCGGGAATGATAACCCGCTGGGCTCCTGTAGGCGTTGTGGACGTATCGGGGCGGTCTGAGGCTGAGATTGAAGAAGCACGACGAGAGGAGCAGGAGAAGGAGGGGGCCGATGGAGTGGATTCCGACGTACCTTAGAATTGTTCAACCGCTTGTGGTGACTGAGCCGCTTGAATGGAATTGGGTAGGATGGTATGATGAAATGGCGTTAACGATTACCGTTGAAGTGAACTGTGAGCGGTTTCAATTAGCGCATCATCTTGGGCATCTAGTTAATCGCTTGGGCGGCACGGTGGATCATGTGTATACGGGAACTTTTGAGACGCGGCAATATATGATCATACGGGGCGGGGCGGCCACGAAAAAGTTGTTTGAGATTTGGAATGACAATGGGAAGCAGCTGCCTGTCTGGATGCGGCCGAAGGAACTTGATGATTTGATGCTATACCGAGAGCTGGTTGAATAATGCGCTTTATTGATGTCGGAGTGGAGAAGATAACGCAAACTACCAACTTTCTTTACCTTGAGGGTAGTGATGATCGGGCGCCCATTGGACTGACTGTGACCGTTGAACTCACTTTAAGTTGTCATGAGGCTTGGTTGCATGATACGCTTAGAGCGCTGTGGGAGCGATGGGGTGGTTGGTTGGAACGCGCAGAAATGCGGGACATGCGTACTGGTATTCAGCATTTTGAATTTTTATGCATGTCTACTAGGGCGCTAGAAAGCTTTCGAGCTTTTATGGAGTTTTGTGGCAATCAATTGCCCGTTGATTGGACGCATGAAGAGCTGGAAGAGCTTTTAATGTATTATGCGTTAACAGGGTAGCTACGGGGAGAGGGTATAGAGCATGGAGTCTGATGACGAGGAGTTAAGCCGTTTATGGAGTGAGCTTGCTAAAAAGCCTATAACGCGCATTTTTGATAAAAAAACGTATGTACCAGAACGAAAGGTTACGGTATCGACTGTTGGATATAATAGGTTAATGGGCGCTCACCGCACGGCTGAAACTACTGTGTTTGCTGCGTCTGATGATGGGGAAGTGGTGGATTGGGCAGCCCTTTACATCGAAGGGCATGGAATGTATCCATCTGGAGAACGATTAGAAGTAGAGCATATGCGGGTTGTAGCGGGGATACGGGATGGTTCTATTGCGTTGGATAATTTTATATAGTAGGAGCTGTTGAGGGATGGAAAACACACGGTGGTGGCTACCAGAGGGGATTCCCGTAGAGAGCGTAGCGTATGAGCAGATTAAAAATATGGCGGCGCTACCCATTTTGCATGGCCCTGTAGCGATTATGCCCGATGTGCATTATGGTAAGGGGGCGACGGTGGGAAGTGTTATTCCTACAGAGCATGCCATAATTCCTGCCGCCGTCGGGGTTGATTTGGGCTGCGGGATGGTAGCTTTTGGAACGTCTGTGAAGGTGGAGCAGCTGCCGGATAATTTGAGCGAAATTCGCTCCGCTGTCGAGAAAGCTATTCCGGTAGGGTTTAATGCGCATGAGCGGCTTGTGACGCGTATTAGCAACTTTGGGCTGGGGCAAGGGCTCGGGTCGCGATTGGATAATCTTAAGAAGCGCTACGAGCGATTAGCCCTAAAAGATTATGCGGATAAGTTTAAGGAACGACGAACCTGGGAACAGATAGGGACGTTGGGCGGTGGCAACCATTTTATTGAGATGCAGACAGGGGACGATGGGTACGTCTGGTTAATGCTGCATTCTGGTTCGCGTAACATTGGAAAGGTGCTGGCAGAAGTCGCTATTAATTTAGCTAAGAAGCAGGCGAAGGAGCGTCTAGATAAGCTACCTGACCAGGATTTGGCATGGTTAGCGGAAGGGACGCCCGAGTTTAAAGCTTACGTTGAAGCGCTATTGTGGGCACAGGACTATGCTGCTTTGAATCGAGATATGATGGCTTATCTGTTGTGGGAGGCTGTGAATCCGTTTTTGCCGGAAGAGGGGCGAGTAATTCGAGAAGCTGTTAACTGTCATCATAATTATGTGGAGCCGAGGACGGGCTATTGGTTGACCCGAAAGGGTGCGGTATCTGCACGTAAAGGGGAACTGGGAATTATTCCCGGTAGCATGGGCACGAAAAGCTACATTGTGAGGGGATTAGGCAATCCTGATAGCTATGAGTCGTGTTCGCATGGGGCTGGGCGGCGTATGAGCCGCGGGCAAGCGAAGCGGGAGTTTACTGTGGAGGATTTGCAGCTACAGACGGTAGGGGTGGAGAGCCGGAAAGACGCAGGCGTCATTGATGAAATTCCTGGAGCCTACAAGGATATAGATGCGGTGATGGCAGCGCAAAAAGATCTGGTTGAGCCTGTTGTAACGTTGAAGCAAGTACTTTGTGTGAAGGGGTGATCATTAATGATGGCTGAGGAGCTCAATAAGGCGCTAGCAGAGAAGCTTGCTCCCTTGGTGGACGAGCGGGCGATATATGATATGGGTTGGCAATGTGAAGATGGGCATGAAATCACTACGACCTACTTAAACGAGTGGCTTACATTTTTTCCTGGAAATGGGTGTCCAGAACAGACTGTAACTTACGGTTCAATTTCTCCCATGGGTCCAGTTAGTATAGGGCGATGTGGGAAGCCTTTAGTAAGCATTCGATTACACCCAAAAGACTTTTTTGATTTGACAGTGCTTTTTTCTGTATTAGAACTAGTGGCAGAGCCTGGACAAGCGGATAAACTGCTAGTATCGCGGAATGGGCTTAATAGCAAATGGTCTGCGCGTATGCGCTTAAATAGCCAATCAACGTATGCACCCGTGGGTGAGGGTGATACTATTCCGGAATCTGTTGCTTATGCCTTGCTTTTTGCGTTGGAAGAGGTGGCTGTTGATGTCTGAGCGTGTGGCAGATGTGGACCTAGAGCGTCTGGAGATGCTGGCTGAGAAGGCTTCTGCTTTGCCGTGGAAGCTCACCCACGATGAGTATGAGGGCCTGATGCGCCATGAACACTATGTGTGGGTGGGACGTGGGCAGTGGGATGTCGATGATATTGTCGATGCTAAGTATGCCGCTGCTGCTACTGAAGCTCTTCCTGCGCTTGTCGCGAAAGTGCGGCGGATACGCGCTTTATTGGGGCCGTTGCATGATTTTGCGCGGCATCAGGGCGGCGACATTACGGAATGGGGTTATACGCTTAGAGAATTAGTTTTGGGCATTTTGGATGAAATTGAGACGGGAGCAGAGGTGCGAGATGGCGCGTGACGCGGTTAAATACCTACGCGGCGCGGAAATTATCACCGCGTTGGATCAAGGCTTGATGTTGGAGCAAGAGAACACGACGTCTGAATATGGGTGGACGCGTTGGCGCTTACATGCTGGAAACTATCAGTTTGAGTTTTTAGACTACTATTGGATGCCAGGCAAATTAAGCTACGCGGATTTACATGGTAGGGATAGATCGTGGCGTATTGCTGTCCGCGTATACGCAGATGAGACCTGCTGAGTGGCCGTTAGATGACTACGAAGAGATGGGGAGGTATCATATGGCGTTTGACTATGGAAATAAAAAATCGAACGGGCAATATGAGCGGTATCCTAGTGATGTTCAACCTAAATTTGTTCAGCCTATTCGGCATAAGTACATTCATAATAAATGCGGAGTAGAAACGGTAATGCGTGGGGAGGGCCTCGCTGAAACATATGCGACTAATCCGAGTTATTATTCACATACATTTTGTGTTTACTGTCGTGAGCATCTTCCGATCGAAGAATTTAGATGGAGCGCTGATGGCGTCCCGTTGAATGAGGTGAGCGGAGAGCCTGGTAAGGTCTTAGATTGAATAACGAAGTTTTATTCTCTACGGGTAACGAGGAGTGGACAACTCCTTTATGGCTTTTTGAACGTCTAAATGCTGAATTTAATTTTACACTAGATGCGGCTGCTACTGACGAAAATGCTCTTGTAAAGCGCTATTTTACTAAAAAGCAGGATGCGTTAGTACATCCGTGGGAGGGAGCTGTATTTTGTAATCCGCCTTATTCCCGTTACGTTGGACGTTGGGTGCATTATGGCTATGAAATGGCGTATAATGGAATAGCCGATCTTGTTGTCATGCTGTTAGCGTCACGAACGGAGACGGAATGGTTTCATACATGTGGGATGCGCGGGGCAGAGATTCGTTTTATCCGAGGCCGCTTGCATTATGGCCAGTCGAAAAATGGGGCGCCTTTTCCTTCTGTCATTTTAGTCTTTGATCGGCATAAGCATCATTCGGTGGCAGTGTCGACATTGGAGCCTTAATTATGCGTATTCAGTCCGTTGTTGAGTTAGATCGACTGTTAGAACATCAAGCGTTTCCGGTTGGGGGACTGCTTGTGACGCCGGAACGAGATATGGCATCTCCTATCATTCGGCGCATTACAGCTGCTCTGAATGCGGATATTTATGTGCTTCCAGATCCGAGTGTTAATAATTTGCGTTTTATGCAGGATAGCATGCAAGAATTGCTAGCTCCGCGAGTATATCTTATCGAACATGCGGAGCGTCTGTCAAGAGCTGCACAAATCATGCTGCTAAAGACGACGGAAGAGCCTCCTCCGAATAGTACATTAGTTTTTGTGACAGAGCATTTATTAGGCATGTTTGATATACTCAAGGCCCGTCTTTGGGAATGGGTACTACCTGGGACGCCAAAGGACGAGCTTCGGCGGCGAGCGTCGGTTCCTATATTGGCTGATATTTGCTATAGCTGGGCCGAACTAGCGGAAGTAGAGCGCTTGGAACTGGGAAGCTTGTGGCCCATGGTGCAGCAAATAGCAGAGCACTTACCGGAAGCGTCGTTACCTAATTTATTTAAGATGCTAATGCATGTGACAAAGGAGCAATATGCAGGGTTTTTAAAATTGCTTCTGATAGCTTATCATAATCGCTTAGGGCAAGATGAGCTTATTCCAAACGCAATTGAGTTGATTATGCATAC
>JAEHJW020004570.1_pt1 | contig 21571 bp, 19 predicted proteins | sample 9271431 | NCBI WGS metagenome assembly JAEHJW02 | reverse complement strand
CTTTCTATCTCGCCGTCGTCGTCGAGGTTCCCGAACCCCCGCCGTTGCAACCGGACGACTGGTTGGGCGTGGATCTCGGAATCGTCAACGTCGCTGCCGATTCGGACGGCCAGACCTACTCCGGAGGCCAAGTCAATGGTCTGCGGAAGCGTCACGCCAAACTGCGCCAACGGTTGCAAAAGAAAGGCACCCCATCGGCCAAACGTTTGCTCAAGAAGCGTCGTCGGAAGGAACACCGCTTTGCAGCGAATGAAAACCACCGTATTGCGAAACAGCTGGTGACGAAAGCTCAAGACACTCGTCGGGGAATTGCCCTGGAAGATTTGACGGGCATCCGCGACAGGATAACGGTTAAGAAAGCACAGCGGCGTCGCCAGCACAGTTGGGCGTTCTATCAATTGCGACAGTTTATTTTGTACAAAGCGAAACTGGCAGGCGTACCTGTCGTCTTGGTCGATCCCCGCAATACCTCGCGCACCTGCCCTCACTGTGGATTGATCGATAAGCGCAATCGTCCGAACCAAGCCTCCTTTCGGTGTATCGGGTGTGGCTTTGCTGGGCCTGCCGACACCATCGCTGCGGGCAACATTGCCCGTAGGGCCGCTGTCAACCGGCCGGACGCGGGGCCTGCTCCTGAGCAGGTACCTGCAAGCTCCGTCCTTTAGGGCGGGGTCGTTGACAGAGGACGCCCATTTACATCGCCACCAATCGTGCATCAATGTACACTTGATTTGCCGTCCCCGCCGTGCAGGACAGTTCAATCGTATCGCCGCCGACATTTTGGAAAAAGAACGGCACCGCGCTATTGTCGCCGACGGGGAGGTTTTGGGCATTCCAAATCGTATACGTCTGCGCCCCACTCGTGGAAGTATAGGTGAGCGTAGCTGTCACGGTCGTGGTAGCCGTCACCACCCGCGCATAGAGGTAGACCACAAACATCCCCGTATTCGCCGGAGTCTCGGTAAAAATCGTCGTCGCGCTCGTGGTTGTGAGTTCGATTTCTGCCGGGCGTGCCATAATCACCGTAGAGACCGGAGTCCCACTCGGCGTTTGAGGGATTTCCACAATGCCCGCTGTGGTATCGGTCGCGGGGGAGGGGGAAGCTTTCACCCATGTTCCAGGGGATCCCCCCGCGGTACAAAGCCACAGGGTTTGACTCGCGCTATCCACAACGTAATCGTTAACGGCAAAGGTGCCAGTCGTGGGTGCCCCCCCACTCGTTCCTCCCACATAGCGAGAGGCCGTGGTTGCGCCCGTAATGCCCGATACCGCCAAATCTTGCACGGTTTGTTGTCCCGCGATGCTGGCGTCCCCCGACCCATTGTCGAGGGTGTTGTGGAGGGTATTGACTTTATTCGATCCATCCATCCATGCTTGCAAAATATTCGTAGTATCAGCTACTATGTTCCACACATACCCTGAGCCGGTAGTGGGATAATGGAGATTGAGGTTCGGACCGATATATTGTCCGGTGGTTCCGATGGAGTAAATTCCCTTGCTTCCCACAATCTTTCCATTAACTGTCCAATCCCCCGCCACAGTACCCGACGCGGGATTGACCGTCCCCCCGCTGATGGTGCCGCTGTTGGTCGTCGTGCCGGAGAGCGTAGTGTTTGTAAGGGTTCCTCCTGTACCATTTATTTGTTTTGTGGTTGTAATATTGCCTGAAGTGGTGAAATTTCCAGCACTATCCCAAGCACTGATGGTAGTTCCCCCCGCTGTTTGGATCTGCATCAAGTCGGTAGGGGAAGAGGGATTGACACTGGGTTTGAGGACAAATGCTAACCCATTGTAGGACAACTTAACGGGAATTGCGGCATTGATTGCTGTGCCCGAAGCAATCGTGAGTGTGCCCTTATCATCCGTTAAGGTGGTTGGACCAATTTGGAAGGTGCTGCCATCGGGCATCCCAATTGTCGTGGGGTTGACCCATTGGAGCAATCCTTGGGAGGTCAGGGTGAGATGCCCTCCATCAGTCCGATACCCCCCCGAAATATCGGTAATATTGCTACTGGAAATTGCACTGGCGTTGGCTGGAACATACACTTGGGCCAGCCCCCACCATCCATTGGGCACTGCGGGGGCCACAGGAGTACTACTGGGCGTGCCATGAACCACCTGAATAGCAAAACTATCCACTTGCGTGGTGGGGATCGTTTCCGTCGTTTGGGTTTGAGTCGTGGGATTAATGAATTCTCGTACCGCGTTATTGGTTGCGGTACGGGTGTATTGAATACAGACGACATCAATGCGGGGGGAACTCCCCGCCGCTTGTCCACTGCCATACGTGCAAGAAGATCCCAAAATATTGATTTGAATGGTACCGGGCACATTGATCAATTGCCCTTGTTGCACGCCAATCAGCGAGGAAAGTTGCACACAGCTCGACGCGGGGGAAGTCGCACTCACATGCCCCCCTACAAGGAGTGTATCTTGAGGGAAGTCGGTGGTATTAATAAAGGTTTGAAACGATTGATTGATCCCTTGAAATCCTTGTTGCAGATCCCCCGCAAGAAGGACTTCATCGGGTTGAAATAAGGCGACTTGCATAGAGACCCCCTTTACGTGAGCGTGCCGCGTTGCCAACCGAAGGGTAAAATGCCTGCGGGGAGCGATGGCGAGATAATGGATTGGATAATCGCTGCATTGACCGTGTTTAAGGATCCGCCTAACACATCCTCGTTTAAGGCGGAGGCATTTAAGGTGAATGCGCCTGTGGGTTGCTGAGCGGTATAGGGAAATTGAATCCCGAGGGTATGGACCCAGTTGTTGCCCATTTGTCCTTGAACCCCCGCAAATATATTATTGGTGAAATTGCCTTGCCACACTGTTTCGCTAAACATCGGGGTAAGCGTCGTGGTGGTCCATTGACTGGTTTCGGCTGGGGGTAATACCCCATCCGCTACCGTGATATTGGTATACTGGGCATTTTGTCCAAAGGCTAAGGTATACGTTCCTGGTTGCCACGGCGGGGGGGTCGTTCCACTCAGCGTTGTGTCATCCCACGTCCATGTCCATCCCAATGGTCCCCATGTCCAGAGGCCGTAATGCCATTGATTTGGTGCGAGGGGGAGATCCCATGTCTGGGTAACCGGCGGGGATCCACTCACCTGCCATGTCGTCACCCATTGCTGTTTCACCCATTGGCAATTGACGGTATACGGGGCTTGATCTACGGTGCTCAATTGCCACGCTAGTCCCGTGGTGCCCGTAGTCGTGGCTAAGGTGCCACTATAGAGATCCCAAAGGAGTTGTCCCCCCGCGTTAAAGGCATCAGTAATGTAGACTCCCATCCCCACCATCCCCTGATTTTGGGGACATATCAAGGGAATCACTGTAGCCGCTTCCCCGGCTCGTTCCGTGCTGGTATTGTCATTTAAAATATAGGGAGTCGCATACGGTAACTGCTCCCATTGCGGCAACCCAATATTGGTTGTCCCTTGAGTACCGGAAATATTCCACCGGGGTGTTCTTGTACCACTGCCTACTGATAACGAAAACGCATCCCACGAATACCCTCCCCACGCAAGTGTTGTGGATCCCAATTGGGCCGTTAGGGTGCCAGTTGGTGAAGTCGTTTGTCCCCACCATGACCATGTTCCAGACCAGGTTGTTGTAAGAGCCGGTCCAGTGATTATTAGGGCGCCCGATGCCAGTGGACTGGTGATGGTTAAGACATTTCCTGGGGCGGGGGCATTAGTAGCCGATTGAGATTGGAGTTGAACCGCAATCCCGGGGTCACTCTGTACCACAAGGGATGTCGGAAACGGCGTGGACACTGCTTGGGGACTAAATGTTCCGGTGCCAAGCCAGTTCCCCCATCCGATTTGCCCTGATATAAAAGTTTTGTCTGTGGCTGTTAGTGTGCCAGAGGCGGAGCCTTGTATCCATGTAAAAGCCAGGCTTCCCCCCGCGGTCCATTGGATGGTTCCAGTTATGGTACTGGTGCCCGGCAATGTCCCGGATGCAAGAATGGTCCATGTGGTGGGAGACCCCTTACCTAAGACTACTTGAGTTCCAGAAATTCCTGCAAAATACCCCCCGGTGGTCCCCCATCCCCATAATGCGGCACTCATCCCGGTACTATCTAACGTCCATGTCCATGTTAAAGGTTCCGTATAGATAGGGCCTGTGACTGCCCATGTGCCACTAACACTGGACAGTTGAGTGCCACTATAGGTAGGAACTGCCCCGTCTAAGATTGTCCAATATGGACTGGTTATATTGGGAGTAAAAGTCGGAGTAAGTGCCGTTGTTTGCCACTCAGAGTCGGGCCAATAATTTGTGCTCCCTTGCCAGACTTGTAGGGCCGCTTGAGTTTTCTCATTCGCGGGGGGAATCCCCTGCACACTGGTGAAGGTGGGTTTATTAGGATCCACAATTTGACGGGTATATGGATCCCACGCAGGAGAGGACCTCATTAAAGTCCCCGTAATGGTTTGGCGATCCCATCGATAGGATAAACTGGCATCATAACCCGTTAAATACCCACCAGTGGGTGTATAGAGATTCACGTTGCCGTTTTCGCTGAGTAAATCGATATTATATTGAAAACCCGTTTGCGTAGGGCGTCGACTTAATACCGCAGCTATTCTCGCTAATAAATGGGCATCACTCTCACTAGGAAAACGGTCCACCGATAAATAATGCCCAATGGTGGTGAGATTGTCCCCCGTTGCACCTAGAATGGAGAACACTTGGAGGGCTTCCTCCCATGTGGTCTCAACTAAATCCCACTGACTGGCCAAAGCCCCTAACACGGTAGTCACAACGGGGTCATCGGCATTCAAATAGGGGGCCAGATGCCGACGTAGTTGATTAATGAGATTAATATTAAGGGGCATTGAATGTCACCTGAATTGTCCCCGGAGTGAGGAGAACTCCATTTGGCACATAGACATCCCCGCTGGGGTTGGTAAACTGAACCTCCCCCACGGCTTTGCCTTGATACAAGCTGAGGAGTTGAAACGTACATGCGGCTAAGGAAAAAGTGCCCCCAATCGGTAAGCTATTAAAGTAGGTTGTAATCGTTTGGACAATCAATTGATTGGTTAAAATGGATTGCCCATATAAGGTCGGTGTAATGCTCACGGCAATGTTTAAAGGTTGAGTTATAGCAAGTTTGAGGAGTCCGGTTTCCCCCGCGGCGATTTGTTTGGGTAACGCGTTTTGGAGGGTATTTAAGGTAACCGATCCTGGGGTTCCCGCGGGGGGTTGCACAAAAATATCCACAAATCCCGGCGGGGGGGTCAACGGCACTATCTGATAATAGGTCATCATCGTCGTATAGGCTGTACTTTGATTGAGCAACCGAATCCAAAACGCAAATTGATTATTGACCGTATTGGGTCCCCAGTCCGCGGGGATATCCCAAATCACCATCCCACTTTGCGTGCCTGTGACTGTAGTATCTAATGTAGGGGTTAATGTAGCCCAATTCTGCGTGCCTGTACTCCAATATTGCCATGTGAGATCCCACCCACTCCCCGCTTGCGCGACATCCCAATACAGTTTTGTGAAATAGGACGCATTCCCTAGATAAAATGCATCGCCCACACTGGGTGTGGTACTAAATGGTTGCACTGGTTGTCCCTTGGGACTGACAACGGCAGAGGAAAGATTGAGAAATGTGGTGTCGGTTTCGTTATAAGCCATGAGTTGGTACGGCGGCACGACGGTGATCTTTTCGACGACTTGCTGGACATTCGGCCCCAGTTCATAGGTTAATGCGGGTTGTGTCGCGGATGACAAAGCCGCTAAATATTGCCCAAATCGAATCCGTTGAGCACTCGGGGTTTCGGCATCCGTGCCTCCTTGCGCCGGAGCAGGGTTCGTCACGGTCGTAATCCCTAACACCGGAGAGATTAATTGTACGACGGCCCCTGCGAGAACATTGGTTTGCGCTCCCACCTGAATGGATTGCGCGGGTAACGTAGCGGTGCCACTGGTGTTGAGAGTACCAGATGCCAGAGTGGCAAAGGTAATCGCGGGGGCGGTGTTCCCCCCCGCCGTGCCTGCTTGGGTACCTTGGGGAATAAAGGTGCCAGGTGTTCCTGAAAAGAGGAGATGGGTTTGACTCGGCGTCGCGGGGAGTCCATTAAACTGGAACAGATCATATAACCCTTGCTGAATCGCGCCGGGGGCCGACAAATTTAAGGCTTCATAAAACGTATTTTGAACCGACGCATTGGCGGTGGCTAAAGCATATAACGTCGAGGTGGGTGACACGTCTTGAATTGGAGAATTGGCTAAAATATACGCAATAAACGTATTGACAATATCGGCCCGGGAGGGCGTGGACGATAACGGCATGGGTCAGTCACCTGATTTCATTCAAAAGTTAGAGAACGGTCGTATACGGCTGGGGATCAATCTCACTAGCAATCGAGACTTTCCAATAGGTGGGATCAGTAGGAAGGGTTTCTACTTGGACCGCGACCGCACCGAGGCGGGAATCTTGTTTCACGGCAGCTAAACTGAGTGCCGCCAGTTTTGTGGATTGGCTGGCACTACTCCGTCCGATGAGACTATAGACTAAACTTCCGACTTTAGGTGCCCACCAAAGAGATCCTAACGGCGTTCGAATGCGATGGGCTGCATTTTGGAGTAAACTTTGTGTCCCTTGCACAGTGGCTAAATCGTTAATCGCCCAGATCATCCCCCCATCGGGCGTTGTGGCCCAATCTGTGCCCCCGACGCTTTGTTGATAGAGAGGAACCGTATTCGGTGGTAGATTCGGATTCGGTAAAAAGGTATCAGGGATCCAGAGGAAATCACCAGGGCGCAACACATGATAGGCATACCCCCCCGCGATAGGGCCGGGATTCGTCACCACGCATTGTGTTGCATAGGCGGGAATTTGGGTCACCGTATAGGGTGGTGTATTCCCCCATTCCCCATCAATCGTGCAGACAATCGTGACTGATTGAGCTTGTCCTGTACTGGTAAAAGACACGGCGGCTTGAGTGGTATATTGACGATTTTGGCCTTGGTGGGTCGGGGATTCCACAATGGTTCCGGCGGGGAGGATTCCTCCCCCCGCGGCAGTCCATGTAATCAAAACCGTCCCACTCGCAGGGGCACTTGTGCTCTCTCCACTATCGACGAGATAAGGCCAATCAAGATTATTGGCTTGGATGATTTGATCTTTTTGCGCGGGGGTATAATTCCCCAAGACTTGACGGAGAATCTTATCAAAGGATTGATAATCGGGAATAGGAATCCGCATAGAGGCCGTCCTTTATGGAACAAAAATTTGAGGAGCTACCGTCATCATACTCATCCCATCCGCCACGGATTGACTGAGGGCGCTCACCCAGTACGGCGTGGGAGAAATCTGGGCAATTTGTGTTGCGTAGACTTGAGCTTGCTGAGCAGTTTGGACTAATTGGGCGTAACTGACGCTATAGGGAACCGTGGGGGTATTTAAAATGGGTTCAAACACAGGAGGAGTAATTTGTTCTAAAAATGCCGTATAATTTTGGGTTAACCCCCCAGGCAGATTGGGGTTATTAAACCACTCGGCGTAATCTTGGGCTGTCCATTTTTGCACATACTCAGAGGCTTGCCCCAATGCTTGTTGGGTGGCGGTTGCCCCATTAGGATTGAAATAAAATGCTAAGGCAGCAATATTTTGATAGGTGGGGGGAGTAATTTGATTGAGCCATCGTACCGGTTGATCCACTAATATGGTTTGGGCTAATGCAGGGGGGGGATTCCCCGGGTTTTGTAAATCCTGTACGACGGCAAAAGTCATCGTGCTAGACAAGGCGAGGTTTTCCGGTGTGGTATGCGTCCACGTATTCGTCAAGGGAACAACTTCGAGAAACTGTTGATGGGGATAATCGTACAGGTGGAGGGTCCATTCCCCGCCGGGATCAGAGGCTCCTTGAACATAATAGGATCGAAAGATTTTCGTAATTAAATGAAAGAAATGCTGATACCCATCTTGAGCCTGACTCGATTTGGGGACCGCATTGGGGGTCGTTGAGGTCGTCCAGTCAATTGTGACTTGCGGGACAGCGGCATTATATCGATCCACATAGGGAGTGCCTAAATAGGAAGATCCCAATCCTTGTTGCACATTGACACGTTGGGGTTCTTGATATTGAATACTGGTCGGAGGAATATTCGCAAATTCCCATTGATAGATCACTTGATTATTCTTGTACAAGATTAATTCAATGGGATATTCAAATTGGGTTTGCGTCGCGGGAAGGAGAAACGGCGTAGCCATAAATTAATGATCTCCTTGTGGGAGGGGCGTTTGAGTATAAAAAGATTGACTGACTAAAGCAATCAGGGATAAGGAAACCGTCGAATTGACAATCACCGTCGGGGTAAGCAGCGTTCCGGTGAGGGGGATGGGATCGAGCAGCAGCCGTTGGCGCGTCCATGATCCCGTTAATGAGAGGGTTTGGTTATTCAATATCACAGCCCCCGATCCGGTCCCCACCACTTCCCAAGCCCATTGCGTGGAAAAATTGCCGGGGAATGCATACCCTACCACGCCTTCGGGCGTCCCTGATGTGGTGAGTGTGACATACCATGATAACAGGGGGATATACTGTTCGGTTGTTGGTTCGTCAATCCCTTGAAAGACAATGGTATTAGGATCCCCCTCAAGATGATAGAGGAGCCCCCGCTGACCCACATGCGGGACCGGCCCTACGACCTCAATACCTGTATAGGGCGCGCCCGAAATTGCATTACGTACATTGACATAAGGATAAGTGCCAGTAGGGGTTTTCTTCATATACACCGAGAGGACAATTACTAAGCTAACTACGGAGTATTCGGGATTGCCCGGTAATCGGCGCGTCGGGGGACGAACCCATTGTAAGTTTTGCATTAAGATGCTGCCCCGCTTGGTAATTCATTTTGATTGACAATATTTAATAGGGAGGAACTCCCTGCCAGTTGTTGAGCGGCGTCCCAATCGGCAAAGACTTGTTGTTTTAAAGCGGGTTCCATCCCCCGCGAAAATTGAACCGTACTTTGATAAGGTTGGATTTGTCCTTGAATAATGGAAGCCGATTCCGTGATACCTTCAATATAGGCATCCATTTGATACTCTTCGACATACACACGTTGCCCAATGCGGAGTTTCGGATTTCCCCGCGTCGTGAATTGCCCTACCCAGAAATCAGGGTTATGGTGATACCAGGCCCATGCCATTAAGGAATAACGGAGCATGAGTTCGTTATTGGGACCAAGTTCGCTGGAATAGGCCCCAATTTGGGCTTGCATGGGATTTTGAATTCCGTAGGTGAGCACGGATTGTTCATCAAAGACCATGGGCATTAACAAACTGGCGAGACTGCCTGCTTGTGCCGATTGGGTATTGATGGCTTGTAGGTACAACGTATCAATGGTTTCATACACATTTAATACAGAAGAAGTATTTCGGTGCCGATCCATCATCGTAATGGTATCCCCGACTGAGGTTTGAATGAGACTTTCCCAGTTTTTGGGACTAAAGGGAGCATTCCGATAGACAAAACAGAATCGTCCCCCCGCACTGTCGAATTGGACCGCATGGCCGGGAGCCCCATAATCCACGGTTTGGGTGCCTCCGTTGGTAGGGTCTAAACTATTTCCCGATCCTTTGGTATCTGTATTGGCGGATTGGGATTGCAACGACGCATCATAGGTGAGCAAATCCCCCAATTCATCTGCGGTTCGAACATCCCCAAACACTTCAAAAAAAGGCGCATTGATCCATGGTTGCATATTTTGCCACCAACTCGATTGCGCGGGGGGATACAACAAGCTCCATTTCAAGGCCGAACTGGGCACTAAAAATAAAGTGAAGAGGTCTTTCCACCCAATCCGCGGGGAGGACACATACGGAGAATTGAGTTGGGTAATCGGATTAAAGAAGTTTGGCAGAATAATCGAAAACAGATACCAAAAGGCTTCTGATGGTGCAATCAACTGCGGAAAGTTCTGCCCATTGGTGAAGGCTTGAACCATATATCCCAAAAAAGAGGTTAAGGATGCCCCGCCGAGGGCATATTCCCCTTCTAAGAAGTAGAGTTTCTTAAACAATTCTTCCACGGGGGCCAAGGCTTGGTTCGGTGCAGCAACCATAACACTCGTGGGGAAAAACATGGGAACCCCAAACCCTATCATCGGGTCTTGACAGGTGAGGGTAACAAACCGTTGGACACCACTAGGTGTTGTGGTCCAATTTTCTTTGATATCCGTAATATATCCAATAAATCGGGTAATAAATGGACTCGTAGGGGTATCATTGCGAATTTGGAAGACAACGAGACTCATCAGGGGCAGTTGATCCCAGCGGACGGAGGGGCTGCTACTTTGAACAGTGAGCGTAAAAGCAGCCATCCCAATGGGATTTTGAAATGACTTTTGAATATTAAAGGCCACAAGATTTTGAGAGGGATCGGGGGTACCCCCTAATCCATCATAAACTGTCGTGGGCGTATAAATATAGAGTCGCCATTCAACCCCTAGTACTGTCGGTGGACCCGATTTAAGCACATGCGCGGGGGCACTGAGAATTACACTCATAGCCCCAACCCCAACAACGGAAGTAATCCCATCTCACCGAAAACTGATCCCAGTCCCCCTGCTGCTAGCCCCATCCCAATGTGGGTGGCAGACGAGCTCGGACCGAGGAAAAAGTTTTTCCACCATGCGGAGGAGCCCAGAGAAGGGGTATCGGGATGAGAGGTTTTTGGGGCTTTAATCGCATTAAAGAGATAACTTTGCCAATAATGATACAGTTGACTGGGGACGGGAGAGGAAGCCGGGGAGGATCCCCCCGCCGGATGGGCGGTCAACATAGCACTGATAGAATTTACGTAGTGCTGGGTTTGCGCGGGGAGAAAATGGGCAATGGCGGCAAAACTATCCCCGTGTTGCTTGACCAGCGATTCCACGGTGCCAGGCCCCGCATTATACGCCGCGAGGGCTAACTGCCAGTTTTTAAACTCTTTATCGAGCGACGCGAGATATTTTGCCCCGCCGAGCAAGTTCTGTTGGGGATTGGTCGGGTTCACACCCAAGGCAGCTGCGGTGCCAGGCATCAGTTGCATGAGGCCAATGGCTCCCGCCGAAGAAAGGGCATTCGGGTTGCCCCCACTCTCTTGGTTCATGACAGCCTCCAAAATGGAGGGAGATACGCCTGTTTGATGGCTCACGGATTGAATAGCTGGAAGCCAGCGGGCAATGTTGGGATGGGCATGAAGGTCAAACGCGCCGCCTGTCCACGGTTGAACGGTGCCATGCGATCCCACCAGCGAACCCAGTCCCGCCAGGAGGCCGCCTAAGTCCTGCGATAACAATGTCCCGATAGAGGCCATTTGTCCCGCAGGAGACGCCATATTAGGCATCCATTGACCGTTTTTACTCATCACGTAGGCCGAGGCTCCCAATCCCCCTAAACCGAGTGCGCCCATCGTCAAGGCATCCTTAATCGCGGACGTATCGCGGGCCACGCTTGTGGCAGCTTGTGCCGTGTTTTCTTCACAGGGTGAGCAGGTACCTCCCGCACCACCAAGCGGTCCACCGCCACCTAACGGGCCACTGCCTCCATCCGGCGGGGAACCACCCCCTCCCCCAAAGAACCGTCCCCATAATCCTTTGAGCCATCCTCCCGCTTTACCCAACCCCCCGAGAGCTAGGCTTGCGGCCATCACACCCCCCATGGTATCCAACACTCCACTGAGCGTCCCAAGAGCTCCCCCCACCCACGGTCCGGCGGTGTGAGAAATGTTAATCGTGGCATTCCCTGCGTCGATTTGCAGATTCGCCACTTTCGCCATTTCACTGAGCACATTGTGAAACGTCCCGGAGGGATGTGGGACGGGATGATGGGTGCCCGCGTGTAAAGCGTGTTGTGCTTGATTGAGAATCGTCTGCGGGTTAAAGTGTGGGCTAGCAAATTCCTTATACAAATCCACCGCACTCATGCCAAAGGCTTGAGGCGTGAGAATCCCTTGCGTATCTAGCATAAAGGCCGTCTGTCCTTGAGTCATAGCGATATGATGTAATTGGGGCATGAGGTATTGCAATTCGGCGGGCGTGATCCGTCCCGCATTCGCATTGGCAATGAGTGTAGACAGATTGCCAATCTGCCCGCCGTGGGCATGGGCATACGCTTGGGTAAAGAGTTGGGCCGACATGAGGTTTAGGTGTGATCCCGTCCCCATCATCCCCTCAAACTGACTCAAGGATTGCCTGGCTTCTGCTGGGGTCATTCCCGCGCCGTGATACAGATTCAGCAAGGCATTCGTGTACTCTGGGGCTGCTTGCGTAGACTGATAGGACGCAGTAAGAGCATTTTGCATCCCCGCCAAGCCTTGAGCCACCGCAGTGTTGGACAGACCGGTTTCGTGGCCCGTCTGCATAATGGCTGCGAATAAACTGGCAGCACTCTGAGCACTCCCGCCACCCGCACTTTGGCCCATCACTTGCGCTCCCAGCGCGGGGGTAATCCCCAAGTACGTGGCAAACTGGTAAGTGTCGGCGGCGTTTTTGAACAAGAAGGCCGCCCCTTGAATGCCCGCAAAGGATTCTGCAAGTCCAGCGGTCTGGGCAATTTCCGGGGCAGCTAAGTGTTGGTGATGCCCCGTCGCGAGAAACTGAGCAATCCCCGCATTCGGATTCAGCCCGGCATTAAGGGCCGTCCCTCCGGCGGTCAGGTCATAGGGCATGGCCTGCTGCCAGGCATTGGCATAAAAACCGAGGCGTCCGAGTTGGGTGTACGGTCCAGCCACCATGGGAGCGATATTCCCCACCAATTCCCCCGCGCCAAAAGTATAGGCCGCCTCTTTGAGCTTCTGCCCAATGTTTGTTTGGGGGGCTACGGGGGCTTGGTTTAAGATTTCTCCTGCTTTACTGGCAACGGCTTCACTCGTAGTGGCGCTGTCTAAGAGATACCGAGCTTGAATAAAGTTTTGGTTCGTACGAGAAATCTCTCGTTGACGATTTGAGAGAATAGCCTTGATTTCTTCTGCTAATAATTCGGGTTGATTGGCTAAATCTGGGCTCTGAGCTAAGACTTCTTTTCGAATATCCGAGGGACGGAGGGATTGCCCAAACAATTTATCCATTTCCTCGGGATTTTCGAGTAAGGTTTGCATAAGGTGTCCCGTGTGAGTTTGGGGACCGTACTTTTGAGAAAATTCCTCTTTGAATTGTCTACTTACCTGTTTGAGTGTATTGATTTCTTGCTTAATAATATTTTCCAGATATGGTGTGCGCCCACTAATTTGAGCTTGGCTCATATGTTGTTGGAGGGAACCAATGGTGCCTTCAAACAAGTGACGGGATTGGCGGTTCACGTTCTGTACCTGCGACATGGTTCCCATCTCATGGAGAAATACATTCGGGCCGGGATTGAGTTGATCAAAATGAAATTGTAAAAGCCGATCTTCAAAGGGGGCAGTAGGAGTTTCTAAGGGGGAAAACCCTACCGAGTGATACCAGGGCTCTTGATGAGGGGGTTGGGTTGTTGGCCCCCCGCCAGAATAGGATCCCCCCTTGGGATGTGTGACAGGAATGGGGGTAAAGGGAGCAAATCCGGTCACGGGAGGGATAAACCACCCCGACGTGCTCATGGCAGATCCCGGAGCGGGTGTCGCAGTTGGCTCCGTGGAAGGGGCTGGAGAAGATTGTGCCGAAGAGCCTTCATTGCTCACACTTGGATATGAAGTAGATGAACTGGGGGTAAAGGGAGCAAATCCGGTCACGGGAGGGATAAACCACCCCGATGCACCCATAGCAGATCCCGGAGCCACCCCCATGGTGGATCCCGTCGGAGGAGTCAAGGATTGAAACGTTTGGGCAGCGTGTTGAAGCTCCATCACTAATTGTGATAAATCGGTGCGGAGTCGCGTGATGGTTTGGGCGAGACTATTGGCGAGGGAGGACTCAAAATCGCTAAAGGAGGTTTTTAACGACAGCAATTCTTCGCGGATCCCGTCAAGCGCGGTGTTGACGCCCGCAGTTAGGGCGGTAGTATCGGCTTCAAACCTCACTTTATAAGGGCCAATTCCTCCGATGGGAGGCAAGCCCCCGCCGGGGGTTTGCGCATCTATTGCCATTTGTTATCCCTCCTCGCGATGAAATAACTGGGAATCTCCCACAATGCCCGGTGATCCTAATGTAGGCACCGCGGGGGGATCCTTCCACCCTGGAATTGTATCCTGTCCTGTATGCTGCAACACATCCAAATCGGGCGGGGGAGCCGACGTATAATATGTCGTCCCTGCGGTATTCCCGGTTTTATGCGTCATGGCCTCTATAGCTTCTAAAATCGCAGCCCATTCTGCCACACTGAAAGCTTTCCAATCTCCTAAACTTTGCAGAAATCCCGGAATCCAACTGGTAGCGGGATTACTCTCCGGCTGCGGCGCTTTCCATGCGTGCCCGACGTGTTGGGCGATGCTCTGCCACGTGGGTTGGCTCAGGAGCGTTTTCCACGCCTTGGCGAAAGGATTCCTCCAGTTCCACCAACGCTTTCAAATACGCACCCAAAAATTGGTTCCATTCCGCTCGTGACCAATCATGCATAAAGGCTTGAACATCAAATCCCTCGGGGAGTTTCACCACGGTTTGGGAAAAGGTAGCAAAGTAACTATAAAAGTTTAAAGTACTTTCGGAGAGATCATCAATTTTAATGGGAGGACTCCCCGGGTTTAAGGCATTATTGCGGCGAATATATTCCAGCAACAAGCGGTCCCGCTCCATGGCAATCATTAATTCCACATCAGCGGACCGCTTGTTGACTTCAAAGGTTCCATAGGGTTCTACGGTTAACGAAAAGCTCATTGATGGTCAGTCTCCTTTAGGTATCATTCGTGATTGGTAGGGATTATTCGACGCTCTTGTACAGAGCCGTGAGGTTTTGAATAGTATACTGACCGTTCGACCATGTGACATCAAACGTAGACGGCACTACCCCATAGAACGTGGCATCGGGCTGTTGGGTCACAAGGTTCATGACCACGACACTGAGAGCGCCACTAAGCAAGATGTTTGCGGCGGGGTAGCCAAGCACACCAACTGGGCCATTCGATTGGGGAGATCCCGTAAACCACGATCCCGCGTATAGGACGCCTCCACTGGCGGTTAATGATCCACGGAAGGCCATGGGCTGGATGTCGGCGGGGAGGATTAATCCCAAGGCCATAAAAGCTTGGGGATTATACGAATCATTGCGGCTCATCCGAGACACAAAACCAATGACCTTGCCATTGATGACCAGATAAACCTGAGTGCCCTGTTCGACCGCAGCCCCATAGCCTTGAACATTAATGGTCGGCCCAATGGGTTGTTTCGGTGCAGTAATTGTGATTGCCATTGTGCGATCTTATCCTTTCTTAGAGTCCGGTGGGGAGAGTTAGTTCCAACTCAAACACCATTCCGTTTGTGGGAATTGGAATCGCAACTTTAATGGGGATCAGTTCGTATTCAGGGTTATTGCCGATGGAGGGAATGCTGGTAATCCGATGGAAACTGGCAATCCAGCCCCGTTCCTCGGCAATTTTCAGTAATCCATTCAAATACCCCATCCGTGCCCCAAGGGTTGCGGTGCCATAATTTACTTGCCCGATTAACCCACCCTGTTCTTGAATGCGCCCCGCGGCGACTTCTTTAATGAGGAACAACCGCACCGTATCAGCGGCGTTGACAATGGATTCTTCGCGGTGGTAGAGGTTCACGTGATCGGACGAGGTGGTTACCCCCCGCGAAATCACAATTTGACCGAGGGCATTAACCATCGGGACGGCCACATTGTTTTCAAGGTATTGGGTGATTTGCGAAGCGGTCGGCACGCTTCCTAATGCTTTAATTGGGAGAATTTGATTAGTTAAAGCATTGGGAGCCCCGATAGCGGCACGTAACCCGGCATAAATCGCAGCCAAGAGATAACTGGGAAAATGGGTATACGTCAGGTTGTAATTGTAATCCCAGAAGTCTAATCCTACGTTCATAATGCGATGGGAAGCAAACTGCGCACTTCGTTGGACGGCATCGGGATAGACCGGATTGAGACCCCCGCCGATAAACAGTTCGCTCAGCATAGCCGGGAAATTCTCATCTAGTGTCGTTACTGCATTAGCTAACGGAGCAATAAATTCATTCACACTGGTTAAGGCAACAATATAACGCGGAAGAGGATTCATAGTAGTGAAGGCATTAGCCACTGCACTCCATTGTTCCACAGTTTGACTCCCATCTTCACCTCCAACGAAGTTCGTGAGAGTCATCGCCGCGGGGGGAACCAACGTCCCGGAAGGCACTGTGGGGGTGGCATAGCCTAATGATTGAATATACGTAACCACCGCTCCCAGTTCGGCGGTAAAGGTTGCTCCCTTTCCATTAATGGCTACTGCGCTCGATGGGTCTAACCAGTAGCCAGGAATTACAGCGTCAATCGAGGACGTTGTGGTGGCACTATATCCTTGCTGCACATTTAACAACGCAACCAAGTTACTGACTTGTGAAATCGTGAGGTTGAGGCTTTGTGATCCATCCGTTTGCCCACTCAATAACGCCACAAATGCCGGACCACTGGTAGCCGCTGGTAAAGACGTGGGCGTGCCCGGGTAATTGATGGTGTACGACATTGTGGTGCCGGAGGTGGCGGGAACACTCGAAATGTATTGGTACCCTTGAGTTCCTGACAAATACACATCATACGTGTATGCGCCTGTGACCGGACTCCACGAGGCACTGATGGCATTTTGGGTTCCGCTTAACGTAATGGACGCTGCTTGACTTAAGGCGAGTGATGCTGCGTTTTTGGCATCCACAACTACGGCATACGTTCCCGTGGCTAATTGGCCAGTTGTGGCAGCCGCAACGGTTACCGCACCCATACTTAACCCATTGGTGACCGAGGCGACAGCGGTCGTGGCATTGCCCGTGTATTGCACGGAGAAGGCATTGCCTAATCCCGCTTGAGTAAATGTCCGGTTGGCATAGCCATCGACAAAAGTAACGGTTTGGTTCCCCGCTTTGCCACTAATCGCTAGTGCGAATTGGTTGGTGTAATTCCCTGCATCATTGGATTGGAGGGTAAAGCTAATAGCTCCGCCTGTTCCATACACCGTTAAGGTACTGGGAGTAGCAGGATCGGTACGCCAAACCGCGACATTTTGAGCGCCCCCTTTTTGGGTCGCAAAATTAAGGGCGTTGAGCAGGTCGCCCCCCCGCAGATGCCGTGCTGCACTTGCAGGGTCATTAAAGGTGAGGACTTGGCCGGGGGTTCCCCCCACCGAAGATCCTACCAGTAAGACCAATCCCTCATTCCCTTGTCCTTGCAAGGTTAAGCCATTAGGATTTACAAAGGTGTAAGCTCCGGGAATGGCTAAGGATTGATTGTCATAAAAGACCGGCATAGCTGTAGTCCTTTCTATAGAAAATTAGACGCTGACCGGTACAAACTCTAAGAGGAACCGGTAAATCGTCTCGGTGTGCGTGGTGTCTACCGGACCCGCAACCGGAATGGTGGCTGAAAATGTACACACCGTTTTCACCATCAAATGCCCTCCGGGTTGTTGGGTGGTCTCGGTAATCCCCCCCGCGCCCCAGTGTGGAAAGTACAACCCATATCCGTGCGGTGGGGGTTGGACAAGCACGTTATAATTGGCCGTGAGGGTTTGCATGTAGGTTTGAACTAACTTGTCTAGATAGACTTCACCCCCGCTGGATTGCGGGACTTCAAAGACCACTTGAGCCTCATCATGCCAATAGGACAACGTAACGGGATTCCCCACGTCAGTTTGTCCCATATTTCCGAGCCACCAAAAACTCTGAGGAATGCCTCCACTCCGGTTAATGGCCATGACGGGGCGGTCCACAATTTCCGTACCAAATCCGCGAATAATGGTAATGACTGCGGGATCGGTGGACTGCACTTCGGCGGGGGGTTCCTGTACCAGATAACCCGCTTGCCGATAGATATCGGGGAGAATAGTCGAGAGAATGGTGGTTAACATTTATCCCGTGAATCCCTCCCCTAACTTGTGCGTGCCATAAAGATGTTCAATTTGCGCAAATAAGCCCCACTGCCCGCCAGGGAAGGTCACATAATCAAAGACAGGTTTCGTCCACCATGCCGCAGGGTTTTGTGCCAATGATTCCCGAGAAATATGGCGGAATGGGGAGGAACCGGGATTATACCATTGATACACCGTTTGGCGAGGATTACCGTGCCCCGTTTGGAACAATTCAGGCGGAGGTTGCACTCCTGCATTCCACAACAACCCCGCCTCGGTGAGGTATTTCCCCATGTTCGGGTTATTGGCGGGATTAGGCGCATGACGAAAGTAAATGGTTTTTTCCTCTTGGCCCCCTAAGAGTTTTTCTCCAAGCGGGATCCCAGGTTTCGCCATATATGGCAATGTACCAATATCGGTCAGTTGGTCCGACCGGGCGTTAATGGCGACATACGTTCCGTCTTGTTCGACGGGGGGAAGATGATAGGCTTCGGCCACATCTGCATGCCCAAAAGTCTCAGCTACCGTAGTCAACATGGTGGTGAGGGCGTCGCGTCCGACTGCTTCCCCGATGGCAGTGGCGAAGGATCCGTCGAAGGTAATGTCGATGGAGCATCACTCCCAATTCCACCCCGGCACTTTACCGGAGAGGGCTTGCCATAAATCGGATCCCATGAGGGTACGTTCTTGCAAATGGATTTGGCGGGGCCATTCCCGGTCGGCAAACACGCGCATTTCGGGGAGACTTGTGAGTAACGTATAGACGGGGGCATACCGCCATGTGAGCGACACGACGCGCCCTTGATACCCTAACAACGCGGGGGACCATTGTAATTCCCCATTTGCCACGGTATATAAACCGGGATCTACTTCCTCCCCCTCTAAAGCCATAGACAAGACATCAATAATGGGACGCGAAAGACGGGTTTGTCCTACAGGGACAGGATCGGTAATCGTGGCGAGGGCTTCTATCGCAATAATGAGATCATGATCGCTCACTGCACTATAGGCGGGATTGGGAGCACCGTCCGCTTGGCGCGGAAACACCAACCATGTGGCTATTCCTTCCACTTCCATGCCCGTTTGATCCCATTTCAAATTCTGTTGCATATTTTGCATGATAGAGCCAGTAATCCATTGCGCGGGGAGATATTGATACCCCGCTTCGTCATGGTGCCGACAATTGGGATCCAGTGTGGCGGCGCGAATCGGTTGGTCCGCATAATGCGCATAACAGCTACAGGGACGAGCGGGGACCCACCAGACTGCTTGGCCTAACATGTCGGTCATGGCATTGAAGTCATCCCCCGCGAACCATTCATGAATCGGCATGGGACTCCTCAGCATTCCCATCATCGGCGGGGCACACCCACTGTGTGTTGTGCCATTCTTTCAGCCGATGACAGATGGCACAGCGCGGGGGATCCAACCACAACACGGCTTCCACCCCCGCTTGATGCGGTTGCATCCAGACTGAGGCCCGAAGATCCTGAATCGCCGCGCCCATCCGTTGGGTTAACATTAGACCAACTCCAATTTCCATGTTGCTTCAGGTTCTAAGGCCGAGGCGTGAAACATAATCGCTTTCATGTCCACATTGACCCCATCGACCCACACCGTCGTCGATTCCCGGGTCCCATTGGATTCAATGCGAATCCGCGGGGGATCCTCCGATGAGGGCGGGGCAGAAATCACCAATTGCGCTCCACAATGGGCACATAACCAAATATTCTCGGACGTAGCCGGAAGGAGTGCGGGGGTAAACTGATGAGGCCGAATTTCATAATTACATACGGGCATCGGTTTCCCGTGTTCGTTAATGGCAGGAAGGATTTGAATCATTAATCATCGTCACCTTTTTTCGCAGTCGGTATTGGGGGTTGACAAGATCGGACCGGGGGATTACACTGAACCCAAGGAACTTAGTGGTGTGTCAAGATGCCACTTGTCATTCTAAATATAGAAACCCCCTGCGGGAAACGGGGGGGCCTAAAGGAGGACAACCCATTATGAGTACATCCTATGCAGAACCCCCGGAGCTCTCCGCGGATTTAGCGAAACAGTTTGAGAAATATCGGGCTCCATTCAAAATTAAATCCCCCAAAGCGAAAGCGGGGGAATCCCCCCGCTCGTTTAAACAAAATCAAGAGCGGATGCAACACCGCAATCAAGTGGTGACGGATCCCACGTTATTATCAGTGTTACAGATTTATCAGTTTTACCAAAATGAGATGAAAGCCCGGATGCAAGAGATGAATCGCTTGCGGCAACTGGTGAATAATTCGTTGATTGCCCCGGTGTTTGATCAGTATCTACATCGGCTCACAACGGAAGTGGCCCCGCTTGCATTAAGCTCAGAATCTCAAAAACAAATCGTGACGATTTTCAATGCGTTGTTAACCGAAAATCTTCCCGATATTAACGACATGTTTCGAGAAATGATAGCGGCGGTCGGAAATCGGTTGCAGGTGTCCATTGAAAACGAGCATCAATATGAGTTAGCGATTACGCGGTTACTCCGGCATCACCCGTGGTTTACGGATGTGATTCTCCCCGCCGCGCACCATAAATCGGTGGGACCCATCATCGCGGCGGGACTTCTTAACGAAATTCGCTCCCCGTCCCTCTTTGCATCCTTTCCCCAACTAAAACAATATTCGGGGCTAGCGATGGATCCCATCCATCATTGTGCCACCCGGGAAGCTATTAAACATAACTACCCCACCGGTCAATACCGCCGTCCTCTAGCGACAGTGCTGTACACGTGGTTTACGGTGGTGCAACGCCAAAAAGAGGGCTATTGGCGGGAATTCTATGATGCCAAAGTCGCGCACGTATTAAGTCCTGAACACCGCGCTGCTTTTCTTGAACGACATCCCGAAATTCAACAAGTCAAGGATCCCAAAAAGGATCCCGAAAAAATTCTGGTGGCACGGCTCAAAGTCAAAGCTCAACGGATTACCAAGAGTCATTTCCTCGAAGAAGTGTATAGCCGATGGCGCGATTGGGAACGGGCGCAAGACGATATTCTTCTGATTCCTTAATAACCTCAAACATTTTTAAAAGGCGGTAGTTTTCTATGATGTTATGGCAAGAAGTTCCAGCAGAATCTCGCGTGATTCCCATTCCTTTAGCTCAACTCAATACTCGGCGTTTGCGGACGGCGTTAAAAGGCACCAAGCGGATCGAAATTAGCTATAGTACGGCAATGGCGACTCTCTTAAATCAACTCCGCGAAGCGGATGATCCCACGCAAGTCATTTCCCCTATTCGTGTTGTCGAAAGCGCGGGGGGCACCTACATTGTCGTCGATGGGCTCTTTCGGGCTGTGACGTATCTAGAATATGCCCAACAAACCCATCAAGATTTGATGGTGTGTGCCCTCCCCGCCGTGGTGCTGGATGTGGCAGAACCCACCTTAACGGATGAGTATCTCGCTGCTCTGTCGGTGTATTATAACCAAAAGACTCAACGTGCTGGGCCAGCTGGTCATTGATCGTCACTTGGTCTGAATGGGGTAGTGGCGTGTTGTTCATCCCACCATCCGGATATCCACTTTTTCTGCGTTAGCCGGCACTGCCTCGTGCGAGTCG
>JAEHJW020002648.1_pt1 | contig 21595 bp, 47 predicted proteins | sample 9271431 | NCBI WGS metagenome assembly JAEHJW02 | reverse complement strand
AGCCGTGAATGTGCCGTCGTCATGCGTCTCGCGCACGATGAAATACGCCGGACCGCCAAATGCTGTTGCGTAAATCAAATCCCCGACCTTCGCCTTCTGCATCGTATGCGCCTCCCGTATCATTCAACCTCATGCTCCTCAATCCGCCACTCCGCGAATCCAAACCCATCCTGCTGCCAATATTCCCTGCCGTTTCGCGTTCTGATCTCCCATGCGCCGCCCACAGCCTTCTGCGCGGCTTCGAGAGTGGCGTAGACGCCGACGCAATCCGTCCAGTAGCTTTGTGCGCGTAGGAGGATGTAGGCGGTCATTGTGACGCACTCCTCACCAACCGCCCGAACACCCACACGGTCCAGCAAAATGCAGCGTCAGCGAATGCTGACAGGAACGATGCGATACTCGACACGAGATGGCCCGTGAAGGCGTCCAGGAAGCCGTTGGCGAGGAAGGCGAGGCCGCCGATGATGAAGCATGTGATGGCGGCGCGTAGGAGTTTAGGCATGTTTAGCTTCCTCTCGTTCCAGCGGTATGAACCCGTAGGATGTCGAATAGTTGTCGCGCCCAGGCTTGTACACGCCGTATTGACCGTGTCTCAAGCGCACCCTCGCGCCCGCTCCGAATTGAGCTTCGACGGTTTGTTCGTCGGTATGTACAACTTTCAGCAGGCGATCACCGAACGGAGAAGGAAGAACCCCTCGGTCACGAAACGGAAAGTCGGGATTGAGTAGCGGAAGCACCCAATCTCCCACTTCAGCGATAGCCCAATTGTCGATATCACGCGAAGAATACGGCGGCGGCTGTTCTACTTTCGGAGCAACAAGCGCCCGCTTCATAGCATCCCCCGGAGGGAGAAGGGGAACATCGTACATCCCCAATGCCCTCTTTTCGCGCTCGATCCTGCGCATGCGGCGGATGTGGCGAACGTTGCGGTAGATATCACGAATCCAGAGAAGGGGAATCAGGAGTCGATACACGCTATCCCCTCCCCGTATACGCCTCAAACAATCCCTGATCCCGCGTCTGTAGCGCATACTCAACCATCACGCGCCGGAGCATACCCTCGGCTTCGGCCTTGTCGCGTTCTTCCGCTGTAATAAGCGTCTCAGCGCCGCAATGCGACATGTAACCCGTCTGCCAGTTGACAAGGTAGCCAACCTCGCTATGCGACCCCGTGATGGCCGCCACGACGCCTGCAAGGTGCGGATTCTCGCGACTCCAGACGATCTCGCCGATGATCAGGCTCGACCGCTCGACACGTTCCATGATGGCCATCCTCTCCTCGGCTTGCGTGAGTTGGGCGAGACGCAGGCGGTTCTGCAACTCCTGTTCGCGGACGTTGAGCGCAACAGTCTCCTCGGTAACGCGCAGGGCGTGCGATTCGAGGGGTGATGGTTTACGGCGGAAGGGGTTATGTAAAATCATTCGTCCCACCTCACCCAGCGGAGCGTTTTTAATGATTCTAACAATGGGGCGCGCGGCGTATCGCTATCTTCTGCAACGCCGCGCACTGTGCAAGTCGCCCTTATGTCCGATGCGCATATTGTTCTTGTCTTGCCAGTCTCGACAACCAAAACATCCACAGACGTCCGTTCTTTAGACATCCAAGCATTTCTCTCTAACATCAGGGCCGAAAATAGTATTCCAGTGTTGTATTTGTCAAATACAAATCCAGTCGTGCCATCGGATAACCTGATGTAAATGCCGGGTTGTATAGAATCGTTAAAGCCCCGCACCCGCGACTGTACAGTCATTCGTATACGCCTTCTCTCTCCCGTGTATAGGCGGGTTATGGCTATGTATCTTGCAAGAAAACCTTTTTGGCGCTTTTCCCTGCGTTGCATTCATTGCATGCGGCTATTAGATTATCCATTGAATCGTCGCCACCCAAAACAGCGGGGTTGATGTGGTCGACGGTTAGCTTTATCCCGTCCGATGCATCTCGTCCACAATATTTACACTTGAATCCATCGCGTTCCAAAACAGCAAATCTCAGCGACGGAGGAACCGGCTTCCTTGTCGAAGTAGTTCCGGATGATCGTCTAACAATCCGAGGATCAAGATAAAATGCATCAAGATCCTTTCCTTGTCCGCTTTCTGCTCGCAGAATTCCAGCCTCCACAAAAGGTTGCGCGTACATCGTCATACGGTCTGGCCTAAGCCCGAGGCGGATACCGATATCTGCTGGAGACAAAGAAGATAAGTATGTCTCGCTCTCATCTACAAGCCGATTTGTTCTCGGCTCTAAATAGCGCGTCAGCGCGAGTAGCACCCCCAACTGATGGAAGCTGTACTCCTGTTCGTCAACCAGATTTTGAAGACCAGAGGCTGAAAACTGGTACGACTCTCGTCTCACAGCCATTAATTATCACGCCCCTCTTTATTCCTGCTCATCTAAATCCTCTTCATAATCGAACGCTTGTTTTAATGCGCCATCGGGCTTGCGACCGCGAAGCACATATTCGGGATTCAGCACCAAGGCCACTCGTTTTCCGCGAATCATCATGAACCCGAACACTTTCTTTTCTGTTAATGACTTCACGATATCAATGCGCAGATGTTTGGAAATACCGACAATCGCATCGATCTGTGTGTAATTGAGAGGCTTCCCTTTTGGCGCTATTTCTCCGTCACCAGCCAGAATATTCGACTCCCATTCGAGATACGGAAGCACCTTGAACAGGAACCCGCACTCATTAAGAGTCAACTTATCGTAGACTCGATTTTGCTTTCTAGCAGTGCGAACGCGGACATGTTTAATGTTGCGATTGGACTGCTTCGGGTTGAACGCAACCACAACCTCATCTGCACGGCGGTAGACTGTTTGCGGGATTAGCACCTCGCCAGTATCGGAATCTATAGGTTTCATCCAATCATCTCCCAATATTGTGAACGCAAAAAGGTCTCTGAAATGCACGAAATGGATCAAAAGTCGTGCATTCTGGAGACCCCTCAAAACGGGCAATTATTCGGTCTGCGCAAGGGGTGAACGGTATTTCACGTCCGCCGTTTATCTTAAAGATATATCTGGCGGCAGAAATCACTCCATCGGCTCCCCAACTTTCGGCAACTTCGCGCGCTCCACGGCCATCAGCCACCGATTCTCTATCGCAGGATCTTGCAGGAGTTCGTGTACGATGCGCTGCGTATGTTCCTCTTTCATCTGGAGTTCGCCTTTGATCTCGGATCGCGATGTTGGTTTTCCCGTGAGCAGCTGCGCCTTGTCGATAGCCAGATGCATAGCACCGGCGGCGGCCTTGAGCCATCCGGCCATAGGTTCGGTCTCGTTTGGTCCGACGTTTAGCGACCATTCCATCTTGTCGGCTGCGAGTCTGGCCACGTCCAGAATGCGATTTGCCAACTCTTCTGACTTGTCGATTAGAAGCGCCTCGATGATCTCCTGTGATTTTACCGTCGCCTTATTGACCATCTCTTGTGCGCTTTGGTGAACCTTTTTGAGCGTGATGGGCGGTTCGTTCGGTTCGGGTTCGATTGGTTCGTTTCCTCTAACTTCCATACGCCAACGCTTAATGGTTCCGGTCGGAATGCCCGTTTGTTCGGACGCGTCTGAGCAAGTAGAAGATTCGGCGATGGTTAGAGCGGCAAACTTCTGCTCTTCCGTCCACTTCTTCGCCACTGTCGCCACCTCCTATTCCTCTTCGTCCGCCCACCACAGATGCGCCCGCGAAGGATGCGTCACCCACGCCGCGAGCACGATGCTGCATACTCCGATGATCGCTACAACCGGCACACAAACACTCTCCTCATTTCGCCACATCGTTAAGAGCCCGCTCTATGCGCCCGTCTCGGTTCTCCACCAGCGGACACCGGACTCTTAGCGACACGTCGAAAAAGCGCCGCCGACCCAGTTCGCCACACGTCCTCAGTCTGTCCGCATGACGCAAAGGATCGGCCCGGCGCAAACCAGCAAAAGGGGGTCATCGGATTCTGCGGTTGCACAGGCCGCAGAGGTCAGCGCACATCATGCGCTCAACTCCGCTTCCTGCAATCGGCCCGCAACGATGTCGAGCGTCCTGGCCGCTTCTTTCGACACACGGATGGACCCTGTATGGATCTCGATGCTCCGGTACGCCTGGATGCCGTCTTGCGCGAGTTTCGCAGGCAGCCCTGATTTAAGGATATCCCACCGCAGCCAGCATGCCTCGCACAGCGCAAACTCAGGATCATGAAGGTCGCAGACGACGGCAAATACGCGACTGCGCGGTGCGTAGATTCCAAACTGGCAATGGACACAGTTCCTCGGCGCTCCTTCGACCGTATCCACACTCACCATATCGCGCCCGTGCATCTTCATCGTCAAGTCTCCAATCGCTTCATGGTGTGCTCCCAGTCCTTACGCGTGCGTGGGTCGCGCTCTTTCGACTCGATGCGCGGAAGATGGTCCACGTGCTTCTCGAACCGCGTCAGATGCCCCGTGAGCGCGTCTGTCGCGTAGGCGATGCGAGGCTCTAACGCGTCGTCGGTCACAGTGATGCGACACTCCGGCAGCAGGCATACGCCGTGTTCGATACTGCCGGACGCCCACGGACACTTGTAGCCGATCTGACACGCATGCACGTTGACGCCTCCTATGTACGACAAGAGCGCCAACGCGTCATGGTGGCGATCGCGGGAGCGCTCTGTATAGTGTTGCCTTCTAACATAATAACGCCGATTTGCCTGTTTGGAAGCACGACTTATTCACGAGTAATTCACCCTCTAATTCGCGGCCCTCGCTTTCGATAGGGAGATTTGTCCAATAGTCCAGTTTGCAAACTCATGACGGATGTCCGAGATATAAACCGTTGCATCGCTTTCCGACGCAAGTCCTCATACGGATGACGGTCTATCCTCAATTCATCCATCGTCTCATCCATCGTGCGCTCCTCGATGTAACGCAGGCGCAACACCTTTTCCTCCATCGGAAACCACCGCTCCATCAGCGTCAGCGTCGCTCGGACCGCATCCCGATTCTCACGCAGCTTTACGAACACATCCCGCGCCCGTTCGATCTCTTTCCAGCGCCTGACCGCCATCTGCTCCGTGTCGGTCAGATGAACAGCGGCCATTTCTTCGGGGTCGCCCAGCCGTTCGTCGAGCATCGCTGCAACTCCGTCAAGGATCTCCTTGTCGTCCAGGCTCTGTGGATTCACAGACGCCAGCAGGAGGCGGATGCGGGCGCAGGAAGCATAATAGTCATGATGCGCAGGCAGAATGCTCTGAGCGCCCTTGTGGAGCCTTGTACGCAACAACTCCGGCGTCAGGTAGCGGGCGAGCGTGCGATTGACAATCTCCTCAGACTCCGTATACTCCTCGTGAGTCAGCGCCCACAGCACATCGATGTCATCCTCGTCCTCACCGAGCGCATGAGTGACAGACGGCTGAATGAGCAACCCGTCGCCCTTTGCCCGCGACTCGTACAGCGCGATATCCGCGTCAATCGTCCGATACTCGCGCAGGAGGATCATCGCTTTGCTCTCGATTGCCTCTACAGTCTCCGCCTCAAGATCCAGCCGCGTCTGCAAGTCCGTTGCCGCCATGGACACATCACCGCCTCCTTTTATCGTATCACGCGATGTAAGCCCGAATGTACCGCCATGATGCTCTCGTCGCTCCTGGCCCTATTTGCGACGCTCACAGGCTATCCCCGCATCTCCACCGGAACCTTGAGCGTGACCATGTCGATAGGCGCATAGGCTTGCGGACACCATTGACCAGGCTTGCTCTCTTTTGCGTCGGGCGGTAGATGGATACGCAGATACATTCCGACTCCGTTGACCTTTTGTATCGGGTCTGGCGTAGCAATCCATTCGCGGTCGCAAAACAGTACGCGGTCGCCAGCCTTGAACTCGCCGTCTGCGCGTGCGGAAAAGGCGAATTCCATCTCGGATGCCGGGAACTCAACGATGCGTCCTGCGACAGTCTGGACTTTCGCGCCATCAAACCATTCTCTAGGAACGGGATCTGATTCCAGTATCCAAACCATTCCTGCATCCGATTTCCAGAACTCACCGACCTGCGGTATGCGCTTCTCTTCGGCGCGGCGGACGATGGTGTACGCATCATGCGGGAGGCGCGACCGCACCGGAAATCCACTTTGGCCGCCCACTCCAAAATCATCCGAAACGGTAACCACAAAATCCTCTGCGAAAATCGGGCGCACCACATCACCAACCTTCGCCTGCTCATCTGCAAATGGTTTGCGCGCTGGGGTGCTAAGATAGCAATCGGGAGACATGCCGATATTGCGAAGCGCATCCCATAATTTGCGTCCTTCTGGACCGTTGATGAACCATTCATCCAGCGTGCGGTCCGTCAATCTCGCGCTGAGAAGGACATCAGCCGCTGCGTCCGCCACACCTTGCATCGCCTTCTGCTTGGCTTCGTTCACTTTGAGCCCTCCTCATTCGACTGGTTATATTCAGGCAATTCGTAAAGTGCACTCATGAGTACTCTCTCATCTCGACTCAACGGGCCGCTCCGGTCGCTAGTAAGTAGCAATTCCGCCGCATTTTTGATTTTCTCCAACTTTTTGAATCGTTCGTACTTTCTCGAATGCTCGTCTGCGAGAGTTTGTAGATTTTTATATTCGATTCCCTCCAGTTGCCCGAGATACAAACCGCTCGGTTCCGACCTGATGATTCCATTCTCCTGTACAAGCACCGTCAAGCAAACAGATCCGATTGATTCGTTCATTTCGATTCCTCCTCATTTAGCAGCACACGTACCGAGAATTCCGGCACCGAAAACGGGAAAGTAACCGGCGTGTGACTGTCTCGGTTCGTGAACCAAGATTTACCGCCGTCATCCGAAAACACTTTGCCGTCGATGTAATGCGCCGTCGCATTGTCACGGTTATCTCTAAACACCGCCGAACAGCGATTGTTCTGCTCTAAGTTCGGCCCACATTCGACCCACTCTCCTTCTTCTCCTGTGAGCGGAGTGATCGGTTTCCAGTCGAGTAATCTTTTGATGATAGACAACGCATAACCTGCGCTGAAGCCAGAATGACCTTGTTCTGAAAATGTCTCTACGATTTGAAGGATGTCCGCATTGATCGCGTCCTGCCATCCTTCCTCATCTTTACCCAACAGAGCAAGTTCTTTTTTCGCCCATTCGATCATGTTGCTCATTTGGATTCCTCCTTAGTTTTCATTGCCGCTATGCGATCGTATTTCTCTTCTGTCGAGTGTCCATCCCATACGCGTCCAGCGCGTCTTTGCAAGTGATCGAACGTCGGCAACTCAGAATCGTTAATATGCCAACTCGTTTGACCTGCAGGCAAGTCTACGATAACGATCCACTTCCAATCCTCATCCCAGTCGGGATCATCTTCCGGTTGATGGCGCTCCAAACTCGCCGTAAAAAGTTTGCTAATGAACGCAATAAGCTTGTCCCTCTCGCTGTATGCGCCATCCTTTTGCAATGTCAACCGCTCGACTTCCGCGATCAGCGCAGGCATGGCTGTACGGGAAGCACAGACAAATTCCTCATCTGACGCATCGCCTCTCGCCGCCCCGTCGTGATTTCCAGTCAAAACCCACCGTTCTGGGTCGAACTCCCCAAACTCACGAGATTTCGATTCGATCCCGAACTCACCTTTGATCCACGGACCGCGTTTCGCTTCGCCGCAGATCCTCCTCCACTCCGCCAACTGTTCAGGTGTGATCACTCCGATTCCTCCATCCGCTCAATCTCCGCAAGCGCCGCCGTAGCTCTCGCCGCTATGCGCATGACAGTATCTACCGGAGACTCGTCAGCCAATGCGATTGTAGACCCAGCGCCCCTATAGCCATCCTTAGCGCCTTTGTGAGCGTCGTGACATCCTCCGGCGCACGTACGATAAACTGCGCGTCTTCCGGCGTCGGAAAGTCCTCGAACCACGCCGCGCCCTCATCGCCGTCATTCGCACAATTCGGATATAGAATCTCGCTTCCGTCTTCTGTCGCTATACCGCTATAGCCGCCGTGAAACTTATCCTTGATCCACGTCCACTTGCCCTGCGTCCGCTGCGCATTCCTGTGTTCAATCTCCTCCAACCACTTCATGTCACCCATCACCCCTACCCTCCTCCGTGATTGCTTTAATCCGCCGCAACTGGTCTGTGCTGCATTTGCTCCAGTCGATCTTGCTAACCCAATTCGCCAAGTCTCGATGCTCGAATTCTGCGCGTTTCCCATCCGTCAATTCATGCAACCACCGCACACCCCATACATCCACCCCGCGCTCCCTGCCGCCACTAGTGAATTGTGATCCATCTGTCAGTTTAATAATTCCCGTTGGCGTGATCTTCGCAACGGTTCCGATAGTTTCTCTTGACCGATGCTGTACAATCACCATGTCGTTTGGCTTGATTTTCGATAGCCACAATTCGCTCATCATCCATCCCTCATCTCTCGCATAATCGCCTTGTACGCATCGGGATCTGAGTCGCGGATGCTCTCGATGGCGTCTAGTGTCTTGAGTAGATTCAAGGCAATAAGCACCGGAAGATCAATCAGATTGCGAGACTCTACATATCTTCTAGCGTGTTCACGGAACGAAGTCATCTCAGCCACGCCAACGCCTCCTCATACACTCGTATAGCCGCCCATAGCAGAATCGCCCACATCGCAACTGCAAACGCCGTGGCAGTCAGCCACCAGAGTGCCGTACGCCACCGTTCAAGCATCATCCATCACCTCGCTCTCGGAACATCTTTCGTCTTGACCTCGACAATCGCGATGCCGTAACGTTTCTCGAACATCCGTTTCCTCAAGGAGTAATCCCGACTCGCTACTCCTTTCACATCAATCACCTCAACGCGCCCGTCCGTGTACGTCACGCGAAAGTCCGCAGTATACTTGATCGATGCCCGATGCTTGCCTGCTGCGTTGCGAAATGCTTCCTGTAGCACATATTGCGGCTGGCGTTCGATCTGCGCTACTTCGCCAGATTGCTTCAGCGCGAGCAGGTACATGTAATAGTTGCGCTCTGCCGTTGAGTCGAACCATTCGCCTGCGAAAATTGACTTTCGTGCGCCGTATTTGTTGGTCACGACTTGCCGTCATCAACTTCGTATCCAGCCACACGCAATGCGCATATGCAGACTGCCTCGCAAAATAACTCGCATGTCGCAGACGCTATTAACTCGATATCATCCTTGAACGCACTACAGGTCACGTCGTCACTTTCTATGCGAATCTCGATGATGTTACGGTCGTTGCGCACCTTCTCTACGACCTCCCAAGCTGCCGCTATATCACTCGTATACGGTGGCAACCGCTCATCCAACTCTCCGTATTCGCAATCATCGCCATGCCCGAATGCCGTTACCTCGATATCGCTAGGCGATGTGAAGCGAGTTCCGTCTACACCTTCTTCGTCATACCAAGATTCGCTCGCACGGTCCCATCCCATAATCTCAACCGCAATCAGCGCGTCACGTTCTCGCGGCCCCATCTTCGCCCATTCTAATAGCTTCATTTCGTTGTCTCCTCCTGCTTCCTCAGCCGCATCTCACCGTCAGCATATTCCCATTTGCCACACCAGCAATGACCAGTAGCCTCCGCATCCTGACGGCAATCGCCAATACTTTCTGCATGATGCAAGTTGTCTCCATCATCTGCTGGATGGAAGCTATTCCACACAAGATTCGCCCAACAGAAACGTTCGGGATTCGCCTCCTCCAAGCGGTACATGCGGGCTAATCTACGTTCGACCGCCGGATCTTGTATACTCATTTCGTCTCACCCCTCCTGAGTAGCGCATCGAGTCTTCTGTGCGCCTTCGCGTGAACGTCGAGCGCAACAGCAACGCCCTCTTTAGTGACACTGCCAGACCGGAATGCGCGTGCTTGGAAAGCATTCATGACGGCCTGTTGATACTCCCGCACCGCTTCCTCGATCTCGCGCAACCGCTTGACTTCCTCTTCCAACTCCTCAATCCGATCCCCCGTATACGTGCCTGGTTCATCGCATGATCCGACGCTGGTATTCGCGGCTGTCCGCTCTTCATCAGTCATCACCCCCCCACCACCCTCCATTTGCTTAGACTCTCGGCAAGCCGCCCGTCGCGTGTAGGTAACACTCCTTCGCGGATGTATTCCTCGGCCACTTCCGCAACATTGCGTAGTGCTTGGAGTTCAGCTCGCTGGCGGTCGATGATGTTTAACAATCCCTCTGCGTCGCTCTTTAGTATCGGCGCCTTGAGTTGTATGCAAAGTTTAACTACGTCGATAAGTTCCTCGTCAGTCATCGTCCTCATCTCCCCTCTTCACGATTCTCGTTCGTCTGCCGTCGATAACCAGCACTCTCCGCCCTAACCACGCGCCCGATAGCACAAGCGTCATACCCACTAGGAATGTCACTTCTCATCTCTCCTCCTTCCGCAAGTCTCGCAATACATTCCGCCATCGTCGCGTCCGGTAAACACGCCATCCTCGCAATCTACGCATTGTTCGTCCTCATCCTCCATCCCCATCTCCTTATCCCACTCCCGCATAGCCATCAAAATAGAATCCATGCCGCCTTGATCCTTCTTGTCGGCAGCCCGACGCAACCGTTCGAGCAGGCTGAGATATTCGGTGAATGTGGACATTTGAAACACTCGACCATTGCCCGTGTGCGAATACTGGATGATCGGATGCTGCGGCTTCTCGAACGCAGGATCGGCGGGATAGAGCGAGTTTCCCGTGACTTTGTATTCGATCTCGTCGCCGCCATTGTTTAATGAGTGCTGAATCAAAAATCGCACGTTGCCCGATGAATCCTCCGAGACGACAACGGTGTACCCCTTAATGCCCTCCTTGATGCCGTTTCGCAAGTAACTCTCCAGCGTCTCAACCTTCACCTTCCAATCTTCTGATATCCAGTAGCTACTCATCATCGGATGCCTCCTCTTGAATCTCAGGCGCCTTCTTTTCGTCGCCAACCCAGTAGTTATCAGGTGGCAGATATCCCTTTGTGGCTGGCGTGTGCTCATAGAATGCGCGCCACTGATTAGCCTTCCTGCGCTCAACCGCCATGCCGTAGATAGCCCATGACGCAACCGCGACAGAGAAGAAAATCGTCAACCCTTCGTTAGCGCTCATTTCGTCTCAGCCTCCTCCAAGTCTCCGGCCTCTTCGCAGATGTCGAGGTATTCCATGACGTTCAACACAGCCACGGCAGGCGCATATGCTGGATGATCGATTCTCTTCTCGCAGATCAATTTGTCAACGCGGTCCTGGTAGTGTTTGCGTAGACGCTCCCATTTGGTCATTTCGCATCAGCCTCCATTCGCGCCAGATCATCAAGCGCTCGCTCAAACTCGTCTCGCGGTTCCGCGTACCACTCCCATTTTCGTTTCTTCGCTGCTTCCCACAACCCCTCAAGCGCCGCCAGACGCTCACTACTCGCTTGGGTACATATCGACAACGCCACAATGCCCGGTTGCAGCCATGCGTCACCTCGCGTGATGTGGGTGACTGTGACGCGGCATTCGCGGCCTGTTGTGCCATCCGCAGACTTGCCTTGCATCGTATCCATGATCTCTTCGGTAGAGGGCAACCACTCTCGCAGAATCAGCGTGTCGCCCACTGCGTAGCTACGATCATTGTTGCGCAGTTCGACGGTTTTCTGACCGCTGGCTACGGCGTTGAAGTATTCAGCCCATATTTTCAATGAGTGCTCAGCCATCGGTCTCGTCCTCCTCTACAGGCTCATAGGTTGCGGCGAACACGTCAGGCTTGCATACGGCAAAATCCCCGTTTTCATCTTTTATGATCCAATCACCAAGCCACGCCTGTACATCTCCTTCTCGCATCGGCATAACAATGACTGGTTCGCCTTTGTCATTCCAATCTGGATAATGAGAACACGTCACCCAATTGAATACCCTGTCTTTGTTTTCGGCAGTAAATTGCATAGCCTCAATCGTCACCGAACGCTTACGAAACTTCGCCATCTTCGTCATCTCCCTCGATCTCTACGTCATCCTCTAAATCCCATATCCCATCATTCATGTACCATGCCCGATGTGCTTGATCATCCTTCGATCTCACTTGCGAATGGTCTACTGCATCAACCGCGATGAAGTGGATTAACGCATTGTCGCGGTCATCATCCACCATCTCAATCTGCGTAATGCGGATGTGATAGCTCTCGTATGGACTTGAGTAGACTTGACCGACTTTGATATGCCAGCCGTCGCCGTCGAAGTCCAGGTTAGTTAGGTCCATCGTCGTCATCCTCCCAATGCCCGTTTTTCCTCATGATCTCAATGATTTCTGGCGCATACGGCTCATCGAGATTGATAACGGCATAATTACGATCACTGCGCTTGTTATTCGCTACCCGATACCGAGCGATGGCATAACGCAGGTTATACATCTCACGTTTCTGTTCTTTGGTTGCTATCTCATCAAACTCAGAGCGCTTAATCACGATGAATTTGTTCATCTTCGTCATCCTCCTCCATGGCTTCTGGTCTCATCTCTAACGCCATCAACTCTGGATTCTCGAAAACATTTCCTGCCACATATAGCCCGAATTCACCCTTCTTTCCCTGCCTCTCAAACTCATCGAATTGGAGCCAATCCGCGTAAGGCGAATCAATGCGCTTCAGGACGAATCTCGCGTAGTTGTCAAACTCCACTATCCAACGATAGGAATCCCACTCGTCAATGACGATATCGCTCTGATAGATCGGTCTTCCCTTGGCGTCAGGCAATCCAGTCCACAGCATGACTGGAAAAATGCGCCATACGCCTTTTCCTTCATACTCCGAAACTTCCAACCCCGATGAATTGAAGCCCACAAAGAAATCCTTCGCTCGAACACCCTTCGGACGAATACCCGCCATTATCTCCATCATGATTTTTCGTTTCTCATCCCAAGCGCGACACTTGGCGGTCGGCATCATTCCCTCGTCTCCTCTTCTATCGCCGTCTTCACGTCGCCAAGACCGATGCCCATGTCGCGAAAGTAATCCTGATTCTCGACCAACCAATCATGGCAAGTTTCGCAGTAGTAAGAACTGTAGAAGTCACCACCCCACACCCCCGCCGTATGGTCCATCCACGTTCCTGCCGGGAACATCTCAGCGCATCCCCAGCATTGGTGCGGCTTGCGCGTGGTGACGAACTTCGATGTGGAGAAGTCAGCCATCGGATTTGCCCTCCTTCTTGGCCCTCTGATCTCGTACACACTTCGCATGAATGGTCCGCCATCCGCCGTTCTTGCGCTCGAAGTGACCGTCTCCTACAGCAACATTTTGCCGGCAATAGTAGCAGATTCCGGGATACTTATTGCGCATCGTTGTCCACCTTCTCGCGTGTGGTCATTTGTCATCCGCCTTTCTGGCGTTCAGCCAGTCGCAGTAGGCTTGGCAATCGGCTTCGGTCTTGAAAAATGTTTCCCGCGCAGGCAATCCCTCGTATTGCATACCGTCTCGGTAGATAGCACTCGCGAAGACAGAATCAGGGATTGCGTAATCGTAGTCTTTCTCCTGAACCAACTTGTACCATACACTCAATTGATTATCGTCACGCCCGATCTTGAATTCGGAAGCCCTGTGCTCGACTGGGTGATAATCGATCCAGCTTACATTGCAATCGCACGTTTCCTCGCTTGTGCGGCCAAGCGGTGTAACGTATTTAACGCGCCGTTGTTCGTCGCACTTGTTGCATTTTGGCCCATATTCTCTTTTTCCGTCCGCTCGCCACATCACAACCTCAAAGTCCTTCATCAGCGATGCCAGGCGTTCGCGCCGGACTGTACGCTCCATGTTTGCGCGCTCATACTCCAGTTGCCGATGCTTCTCCCGATATTCGCGCTGGATTGCGTCGAAATCCCTCTTGACCTTCTGCAATGCCTCATTCTCAGTCTTTAACCGGTCCATCTCGGACTTGAACTCATCCTTGACGGCAGTCATCAAACTCGCCTTGAATTCCTCAATCCGGGCGTTGAATTCGCTCGCTTCGAGAAAAAAGTCGTCGTCATCGTACATGCTCATTTGTCATCGCTCCCCTTCGTGTCAATCAGAAACCGCATCGCCATCGCCGCAACCTGTACAGCCTCTTCGCGTGCTCGCTTGATATCGTTGCGCTTGATCTCCGCCCACATCTCGTCTAACTCTTCGAGAATTACGGCGTATCCCTCATGGGGAGAGGCGAATGGTCCGAACTTTGAAACTGCATCGAGATATTCCTCGGTTACTTCGCCGACAATGTCGGTCAACACTTCGGAGTGAGTCAGTTCCGCATCTTCGTCCGCTTCCCACGGCAAACGCCGAACCTCAGCCGCGCCGGGATTATTTACGTAGAATTCAGGCGGGATATCGGTCGTGAGTTCGCCATTGCATCTCGGGCATTCGCTCATAGGCGTGGCGGTCGGACCGTAAACATCGTCACACTTGGCGCAGTAGAACTCTTTGCGTTGCTGTTGTGTGGTCATTTGTCCTCATTCCTCTCTAGCCAATTCGAAAGGCACTCGGTGTCAGCGATCTCCCTACTTGGCGTGACAAACATATACGCACCTGGCGCAACGTTCCGATGTTCCTCTGACCAATAGCGGCGCATGAGCGGGACCCACTTTGACTGGAGCAACAATTCAGGCTTCTTGTCAATGCGCTTGTGGTCCGCATCGTAATGATAGATTCGATACGGTGCTCCGCAAGTCACACATGCGGCTATGCCATGTTGATCTCGCCAACAAACCGAAAGGCGGTGCTCGCAAATCTCGCAGTTCTGATCCATCAAAACTCACCCTCCTCATTGACTACATTATAACACCTATACATCACTGTGACTAACTTTGCATAGCCTTTATTTCTGTGCTACACTTGCGGCAAGGAAGGTGGATTCTGTGGCGAAACATGTTATTCAACCGAAGATTCGCGCATCTGTGATGCTGGACCCGAAAGTCCGCGATCTCATCCTCGCGCTGGCCGAAGCCGATAATCGCAGCTTCGGCAACGCGGTCAACCTCTTATTGTCCGAAGCGCTCGCGGCTCGCGGGTTGTTGCCGCCTGCGAAAAATCAGTGACCCGAACAGTCGCTACTCCCCAGCGTCATGATTCGGTTTTTCAAACCATGAAAATCTGTCGCCAACTTCATTCCATACCCATTCGGAAAATTCGGCGTTGATGTCTTCCTCCGTCGCATCGTCCTCGAATTCGAAAACCTCTTCGTAATGATTCATAATTTCTGAACAACGGAACACGATCTGTTTCATACCTCTTCATCTCCTCAATATCCCGCATAATCCTGCGACTCCAGCCCCGGAATCGCCAAAGGATAACCATACCGACTGGAAATGTACCGAATTGCGGCAACACTGTTATCCAGCGGGCTCCATACATTGCCCATCCCTGGCAGCGCATGCGCCGCAAACGTCGTCGGAACCATCTGCATCAGACCCTGCGCGTATCCCATCGCCGTGCTCTCGTAGGCAACGGCCCTCGGATTGTCGCCACTCTCCCGCCATGCAAGCCATAACAGAGGTTGCAACCAACTTCGCGGCTCATGTGTCAGGCGAAGAGCGCGCAGCATCGTGCATCGGACGCTCATGCAGCGCCTGTGTACCCTCCTGACTCGCTTTGGCGACACTCGCGCAGGCAGCGGCATGACGATGCTCAGAGAGGGCGTTGTGAGGCTCAGGGCGGGTGATGATGGGAGCAGGGCCGTGAGCAGGATGATGATGCTGGCTAGTTGGCGCATGGTCTCACCTCACTCGTTAGGGATATGGAGCAACCATTCTGGAACCTCGCGGCCCAATGCGCGGTGGTATGCTATCGCCTGACCGACCGCATAGATAAACTGATCGTCCTTGCTGCACCATGCTCGACCGACGGCGTATGTTGCGAGACCTCCCTGACGGGTAGGTTTAACGCGGATTACACAGGTTGTCTTTCTGTGTTTGCGGTCATAGTGGAAATCGGCGTTGCTCTTGCTGACCGCATGATCGTAAATTTTCGTAGCTTTCTCGATGGCTTCCGCTAGGCTCATCGCCTGCTCCTGTGGTCTAATCGCAAGGCTTGCGATTAGCACTCTCGCTTCAGCGATGGAGTGACGTATATAATCCATGTGAGCCTTTGCGGCCTTTATCCTTTCGTCTAGGCCGTCTAGTTCATGGGCGATGCTGTTTACTGCCTGTTCAGGCGTCATTGTTGTTCCTCCCTCACTTTCTCGACAAATCGGCTCGGCGCCCAATCGCATTCGGTATTGCTGGATTCGCAGCCAACCAACCATTCACACCTTGAGTACCAGCGACAATCCCCGCACGTCTTTCCTGCTGGCAGTTTCATGTCGTCGTCCATTCTGATTCCTCCTCTGCTGTGTGTGCTACGATAGCTGCCTCGCTATTGCCTCGACAATCTGCGGAACAAGGCTGTTGCCCGCCTGCTTGTAAAGCTGTGAATCCGACACTCCCGCCGCTTTCGCTCGTTCAAATTCCCAGTCGGCTCTGCCGAACAGTCGCCAACATTCCAACGGTGTCAGGCGGCGGATGCGGGTTCCGGTCTCTATGCCATGCCGATCCTGCGCAGCGACGGTGAACATCGGTTCTCCGTATTCCTTGATCCGTCTGCCGTTCTGCCGCTTCTCTACACGGTCAGGTGCGAGGACGGCGCGGACATGCGGGTCTTGATATTGCGAGTGTTGCGCACGAATCGTTGGCGACACATCCGGTGCAACTTCTTCGCACTCCAGTTCGCCGCTACGGTAAGAAGTTCGATAGACAGCTACTCCCGTTCTCGCCTGGTGTGCATCCAGCCCCTTGTAATAGTTCGCATCGATGCAGAGTGCGACATCGCGCTCGCTGTAACTCGTTTCGCCATCCTCAACCTTGCGGACAACGCCTAACTGCACGAGATTCCACGTGTGTTTTCCATCGTAACTGCCTTGACCGCTTGCGCGAACGGTCTTGCTAACGTCAGATTCAACCCGATACAATCCCGTCTTAGCGCCCGCTCCTCCGCCCTCGGCCTTCTGCGTCCGCGCTATGCCGTTTGCGTCATAGACTCGGAAAGCATCTGCTGCGCCACTCGTCAACTCTTGAAGCTGCGCCTTACCTTCGCTTCCATCTCGGATGAGAGGAAATATTTCTCTTCTACTTCCGGCTCCATAATGTCCTGCAATGAACACCCGGTCTCGGTCTTGGGGAATTCCCCACGAGAGAGCATTAAGCACATCCCATTCGACAAACTCCATCCCGACTTCGTGAAACGCGGCAATGACATAGGCGAAGTCTGCTCCTGCATTTCCTGTTGGGCTTGAAAAGAGTCCCAGAACATTTTCCATGACCAGATGCTTGGGTTTGAGTATCCGTGCGATTCGCATTGCCTCAAAGAAAAGTCCACTTCGAGTGAGTGCCCCTGCGTCATCAACGAATCCAGCACGCCGTCCAGCCACTGACACGTCTTGGCATGGGCTTCCGAAGGCGATAACGTCAACTCCTCCAACATCTCGGGACAACTGTCGAAGATGGTCATCTGTGACTGCGGTGATGTCTTCACGGTTCCATTCCTCCTTCGCCTCCGGCCAGATGGCCTCGTAACTTTTGCGGGCAAACTTGTCGATCTCAACCCACCCGACGCAGGTATGGCCAGCATTCTCGAAGCCACGACGGAAGCCGCCCACACCACTAAATAATTCCAGCATCTTCAGCCTACCCACTCGCGCTCACCTCCCTAAGCCTCCGCATGCCGCCCCGATAATGGTACTTAGCCGCCGTCCGCTCCAAGCCGTACATCCGACTCACGTGTGCCAGACTCTGTTCCAACACCACGTGCCGGTATATCGCCTCCGCCTGCGCCCGCGTGAGCACCTTGCGCCGAACCCACCACGTGAATGCCTTGTGCACCGCGGGCAGCGTCTCGTCCTCCTCCGTCTCAGCCGCAGCAATCGTTGCCCCAAGCGGCTCCTGTGCGCCGCCGTACGCTGCGTCAAGACTCACGCTGATGCCGCAGAGTAGGCCGTTGCGCGTGATGCCTCCTAGCGCCTGTGAGGCGATGGCGTATTTGACGGCGAGCGGCTTGTCGTCGCCCGTGAGATGCAGCAGGATCAGCGTCTGGAGCGCATCGTCGGCGGGAACGCGATACTTGCGCGACCAGGCCAAGGCGTAGGTGATGGCGCGTTCGGCGATGCCCAGGGAGCGGGCAGTGAGTAAGGGGGTCATGGGCGATCCTCCTGCGCGAACTCCTGCAGCTCTCCATCAACCCAGAAGTAGACTCGCATTCCCAACTCCCACGCAATGTGCAACTCAAGCTTCGCACCCTTCGACGCTTCCCATCCGGGCAGCATTACGATGCTTTGACATCCAACCAGCCACTTGATGTCCTCGCGCATATAGTCGCTCCACATCCAGTCATCGCTGCCCTCGACGTTGCCGGGGTTGATCGCCTCGTAACCCTGTGCGTGAAGCTCGTTCCAGACCAGATGGAAGGCTTCGCGGTTTCCGTTCGGGCGTCCGGTGATGGGGCCGCTGAGATATATTCTGCCTGCGACTTGCGGCGTGATGGTCACGGTGACACCTCCTCGAAGTCGAAGAGTGTAGGCGAGTCCGCATATGCTTCTGCGTTGCGTAGATACCCTACACCGTCACGGAAGTAGCCAACGTTCAACTCGATGCCATACCCATTGCGACCCAGTCTGACGGCCCTTTCAGGAACCGTCATCAATCCAGCAAAGGGGTCGAATACGACATCGCCAGCATTCGTATAGCGGTTGATTAGACGCTCGACAATATCAAACTGGAGGGCGCAAATATGCATCTGTTTGCGTTTCTGACTCTGGTTCGTGTTGAGCGTCCGCATGCGGTTGATGTCATCCCACACATCATCAGTCCACGATCCAGGCGCAACCACCATGAACGATGCGGGCAGTTTGCCATCCTCGTCTAGCGACTTCGCGAGCGCAACATGTTCTTCGTAGCTGTAAACCGAGTCTCGTGAGAATTTGCGGTATGCCGCTTGCAGTTTCGGAACAGGAAGATTCGCCAGCTCGTCTTTCGTCAGCAATCGATCACCCGATGAGCGCCAGAATCCGTGAGCGTCAATCTGCCACTGAGCGCGTGTGTATTCGGCCTTCGATTTGGCAACCGGAACATCGGCGTAAGCTTTGCTCGTATCGGACGGCAACTTGCGAAACAGGAGGATGTACTCAGGGCACCCGACACCCATCTTGGAGCCGTCCTTGCACTGCTCAGACCACCCGAGACGGTACGTCTGATTGTTCTCTCGAACCACGTCTGTAACGACTGTGATCATGCCGAAATACTGAAATCCGTGGCGCATATAGTGACTGATGCACAGCGCATGAAACGGCTCGATGGTCGGCATGCCAGTGCCTGTGGCGTTGCCGAATAGTACACGATCCTTGACGTGGCAGCCGAACACACGCCCCGGCTTCAGGATGCGCAGGAGGTTTGGCGAGAGGTGATCCATCTGCTCGAAAAACCGCTCTGTATCCTCGTTATGACCGAAATCGTTGTAACTCGCAGAATACTCGTAGTGATTACTGTTGCCGGATATGCACGGTTGTCCGTTCCTGCGGACGACCAGAGTTCCATTCGGAACGGTGGCACATCCGATCATTCCGGAATAGCAGATGCGTTCTGGCACTTTCCGAATTTCCGGAAATATTTGGTCGCTTCCGGTATTCACGACTTTTGTGCCGTTCAGAGTGGCTCGCCAACCTGTTTTAATGCAAACCTCCTGAAACGTGTCGCGCAACTCCGGGCTGATAGATGCATAGGAGTCGCCGTACCTCGACCCATCGCCAAGCATCATTGTGTCGCGTAGAATTTCAAGCAGATCAGGATGTAAATCCAACACCCAGCGGGGAATTCGCTTGTTTTCAGCGCCGTGTCCGAATTCAACCTGCATGAAATAGGCAAGATTGCGACACCATACAGTGATCTGATTCTTTCCAAACGATGGCGGTAATCCGATGCGGATCATGAGTTCTTCGATCTCGCGGTAGTTCTGCGCATGCACAGCAGGCACCTGCCCTATCGATAACCGGCCCCCTAATCGGCCTTTATCAAAACTGTCGGCATGTCCCTCCGATAGATACCAACCCACAAACCGCATAAAATCATCAGATTCGATCCAATAAATTTGAACCCCATGCCCGCTACGGATGTGATCTGGAAGAGCGGGTATGGCGATTCGTTCCGGGCGGTTTCCATTCCCCTTTCTCGGAGGAACAATGCACATTCTCCAGCCGCGCAAAATACGTTCAGAGCCGTTGGTACGGCGCTTTGTTGTCTCGTATTCAACGGCGATTTGATCAGCAGTGACAAACTCGAATTTGTCCGATCCGAAGGATGATCCGCGCCGCGCCACATACATGCGGTGGTTCGGTGTCACCAAGAGATTGAAAGATCGCCCCTCAAAATGAATCATCTCTCCGTCGTATGGTTCCCACACAACATGCGACGGTCGTTGGTATGCAAGTTTTCCGGACTGATCAACAGTCGCCACGTCGTCTATGTCAGCCTTGAGTTGATCAAATCCGATCCAACCACGGCGAGTTAATATTTCGGTCTGCTCGTCGTAACAAAAGGGAATACTCGTCAGGATCATTTCAACACTTTCATCCGGCATGCCTGACGTTTCAAGCACACAGTCGTTGTTGACTGCCGTGTACAGCTCGCTTTCGATTTTCACCCGCTCCACCCCGATGCTTCGCGCGATTTTGTCCATGATCGATGTGCCGGACAATCCGTGCTTTTTGATTAGGCCCGTCATAATGTCGGTCAAGTGATTGTGCTGCTCCCATTTTTTCAAGAGTGATTCGAGAATCAATTGCTCGCTTTCGGTGTAAATCACGTCGATAATGACTTGCTCTGTCTGTAGAAAGCGGTAGATTCTGTGAATGCTTTGCAGAAAGTCGTTGAACTGATAGTCAATACCGATGAAGATAGCGCGGTGACAATGCCGTTGGAAGTTCGATCCACTGCCACTGAGTTCTTTTTTCGTGGCAAAGAGTTTGATCTTGCCATCTGAGAAGTCAATCACGCGCTGCTCGCGCAAGTCCATGTCTTGGCTACCGTAGATATCGACAACGCCGGGAATCGCGGACTTGATTGCGTGTCGCTCGTTTTCCAAGTCGTGCCACAGGATAAAATGATCATCTGGACTTGCCTGCACAATCTCAGCCATTTTTGCAACACGCGCCTCAATGCTATCGCGCTTCTCGCGGGCCGCATCCGTCAGCCCAACCGAAGCATCGCGAAGCAGTTTCACCTGGCCGTCCCGCTCCATTCCTGCGCTCAAATGATCGACAGGAATCTCGTGATAACGAATCTCAATGGGCGGCAGATCATAGCCAGTGTCGTCATAGCCAAGATCAGACGGCTTGGTGATAAAGAGCGACCAGGTGGACATCCACAGCCAGAAATTGTTCTCTTGGTGCGGATACAGCGTCAGGTTATTCGCCTTCGTGCTGTCGCGCTGGAAGAATTTAGTTAGAGCCAACCCTGTGTCCATGATTTCCAGATAGCCAGCGTAGTGGATCAATTCTTTGTATCGGTTCGGCGACGGCGTTGCGGTGCAAACGAGTTTGAACGGCACCCCTTTGAACTTGTCGAGAAACGTCTGATATGTCTTGCTGCCGTAACTGCGCAGGACACTC